>Ga0299915_10001116_pt1 | contig 19790 bp, 15 predicted proteins | sample RVTome_13_FD_200263 | JGI IMG/M metagenome (GOLD analysis project Ga0299915, IMG submission 200263) | Soil microbial communities from uranium-contaminated site in the Upper Colorado River Basin, Wyoming, United States - RVT92D227 (version 2) ... | reverse complement strand
TTGCTGTTCGGCGCCTCCCCCCAGGAGTCCGCCTTGCAGGCGCAGAAGATCTTGCTGGCCGTGTTCAACTGGATGTGGGTCTCCAGTCCGATGACCGTTTCGTAGGTCGTCATCACGTGGTCCTCACTTCAAAGGTCCGTGCTCTCTTGCCGCAGGATCCGTGATCAGGCAAGCCGACTCCACGCACGGCATCGCCAAGCCCTCCATCACGACGATGACGCAGTCCTGTTCTGTCAGCGGGATCAGATCCACGATGCGTGGTTTGGACACGACGACGTGGCCGAGGCATTCGGTCTTCGAACAGTCCCATCGCGTTGCCGCGTTCCACGACGTGGACTAGTATAGGCAAGTCGCGAACTCAGGTCCACTCCCCAAACGGAGGTGCCAAGACGATGGAAACTAGGCGCCGGATGTACCACCTCCTCGAACCCGAACCGAACGACACAGGCGTGGAGAAGGTAGTCAACTTCACCATCATGGTGCTCATCCTGGCGAACGTTGCCGCGCTGGTCGTGGAAACTGTGCAACCGTTGTACGAGAAGTACCAGAATTACTTCTACTCATTCGAAGTGTTCTCGGTTCTCGTGTTTTCAGTGGAGTACGTTCTTCGGCTATGGTCGGCGGGCTCCCTTCCTCAATACAAGGGGCTCCGTGGATTGCTAAACTTCGCAACTTCTCCGTTCATGCTCGTGGATTTCGTGTCGATCATTCCGTTCTATCTTCCCTTCATGTCTGCCGACCTGCTCTTCCTCAGAGGGCTGAGACTATTGCGCTTTCCCCGACTCCTGAAGCTCGGTAGATACTCCGAGGCAACGCGAACCATCGCGGCGGCCCTGAAATCAAAGAAGGAAGAGCTCCTTACCCTGGTCGCTTTTGCGCTTATTCTTCTCCTCGTTTCTTCAAGCCTCATGTATTTCGTGGAACACGATGCCCAACCCGACAATTTCCCCAGCATCCCTGCATCGATGTGGTGGGCCGCGATGACTCTAACTACGGTGGGGTATGGGGACGTTTTCCCCATCACCTCTCTTGGGAGGATCCTGGCCTCGGTCATTGCAGGGATCGGCATTGCCCTTTTTGCATTGCCCGCCGGCCTCTTGGGATCAGCATTCCTCGAGCAAGTCCAGAACAAACGAGCCGCGCCGAGGCGATGTCCTGCGTGCGGAGCGGAACTGGAGGACTCGTGATCAGGGTAAGATCCCCCTCGGTTCCGCCAGCAACTTCGCGGTGCTGCGCGCTGGTGATGGTGACGATGATCTTCCTCGCAGCCTGCAGCCCGGCGCCGCCATCCACTTCCGGAGCGACACCCTCCCCTGAGCCGATATTCAACTCACCCACCGATCAGACGGTAAGCCCCCTCAAATCAACCGCCACTGCTTTCCCTCCACCCCGTGTGTCGACACCGACTGGGTTCACTCCCGACGCAGCCGTGCCAACCACGACGGTGTTCCCGAAGTGCCAGCCGCCCGAAGAAAGCGCCTATGTGCTTGACGTACGCGACGGGGACACCATCCAGGTCCAGCTTGATACTGGCGTGATTGAGACTTTGCGATACATCGGGATCGACGCGCCGGAGCAAGGCGACGTTCTGTACGAACTTTCCGCTGAAGCGAACAAATCGCTCATTCTTGATCGCGACGTCTGCATATGGAAGGACGTTAGCGAGCGAGACCGCTACGTTCGCCTACTGCGGTTTGTGAGAATCGACTCCATATTTGTGAACCTGTGGCTTGTTGAACACGGCTTCGCCGCTGCGTGGGCCTACAGCCCTGATACGTCGATGGCCAGCGTGTTCGAAGAGTCCCAACAAAGAGCGATCGCCGCAGGAATAGGGATGTGGGGACTGATCACGCCGACTCCGGCACCTCCCCATCCAACGCCCGGAGGGGTGGTGGCACCAGGGACTTGTGATCCCTCATATCCAACTGTCTGCATTTCCCCGCCTCCTCCCGATCTCGACTGTGGCGACATCTCATTCCGACGATTCGCCGTCAAGCCACCAGACCCTCATGGCTTCGACCGTGACGGCGACGGGATCGGATGCGAAGGCAACTAGCCCGGGTCCAGTGGGTAATGCCGGTGAGTCGCTAGATCTCCACTACACGTCCAAAACGCGCGGCCGGGCCTGGCGCCAGGCGGCGTCTTGTGTCGCCATCTCGAAGGACCGGCCGATGCGGAGCAGGCACGCCTCGGAGAAGTCGGGGCCGAGGAGCTGCAGGCCGATTGGCCGGCGGCGATGGTCGAGGCCGGCCGGCAGGGAGATCCCGGGCACGCCGGCATGGTCCGCCGGGACGGTCAACAGGTCGGCGTACTGCATGAGGACCGAGTCGCCATACAGCGCGCCCATCTCGAAAGCGGTGGTCGGCGTAGTGGCAGTCAGCAGGCAATCGAGCCGATACGGACCGGACGGATCGAAGGCTGTCTCGAAGTCCCGCCGGATGAGCGTCCGGACGCGCAGTGCTCGCTGGTAGTAGCCCTTTTCATACTGTTCGGCCGAGACGTACATCCCCATCAGGATTCGCAGTTTGGGCTGCAGGCCGAAGCCCCGCGCCCGGCTCTTGCGATACAGCTCGCGCAGATCGCCCACCGGGCCTTCGAAGCGCAAGCCGTATTTCACCCCGTCGTAGCGGTGCAGGTTGGAGGCCGCCTCGACGCGCGAGACGACGAAGTAAGCCGGGATGCCGAAGCGGGTGTTGGGCATTGAAACCCCTTCGACAATCTCGGCCCCGGCCTCCGCCAACGCCCCCGCTGCCTGCCGGACGGCCGCCTCGACCTCCGGATCGATCGGCTGTTCATCCAACTCGCCGGTAGTGGGGTTCGGGTACTTCAAACGGAAGTAGTCCGGCGACAACCCGATGCGCAACCCGCGCACCCCCTGATCCAGGCCGGCGGTGTAGTCGGGGACGCTGACGGCGGCGGCCGTGGCATCGTGCCGATCAGGCCCGGCCATCACCCGCAGCATGAGGGCCGCGTCGGTGACATCGCGTGTGACCGGGCCCGGACAATCCAGCGAGGAGGCAAAGGCGATCAGGCCGTAGCGCGAGACGCGTCCATAGGTCGGCTTGAGGCCGACGACGCCGCAGAAGGCGGCCGGCTGGCGGATCGAACCGGCCGTGTCGGTCCCCAGCGAAAGCACCGCTTCTCCGGCCGCCACCGCCGCGGCCGAGGCGCCTGAGGATCCGCCTGGCACGCACGCCAGATCCCAGGGGTTGCGCGGCGCCGGCTGGAAAGCGCTCGACTCATTCGACGAGCCGAAGGTGAATTCGTCCAGGTTGACCTTGCCGATCGTTACCGCGCCCGCCGCCTCCAGCCGTTCGACCGGCGTGGCGCTGTACGGCGCCACGAACGACTCAAGAATGCGGGATCCGGCCGTCGATGGCGTGCCTTCAACGCAGAAAATGTCCTTGACGGCCAGGGGCACGCCGGCCAAGGGACCGACCTCTCGCCCGGCCGCCAGGGCATCGTCGACCGCCCGTGCCTGGCGGCGGGCGCGTTCTTCGGTGATCGTGATGAAGGCGTGAATGTGGGTTGCATCCTCGGCCTCGGGGGGCGAGGGCACGGTCGTGGGCCGGCGGCCATCCACCTGCCGGATGCGCGTCAGAGTCGACTCGAGGATGGCGGAGGCGGTCGTCTCGCCGGCCCGCAGGCGGCGCACCAGTTCGTGCGCGGGCAGGTCATTCAACGCGCTGGTCATCCCAGCTCCGTATGCGGGATGTCGGGCACAACGATGTATCGGCCGTCGCGCTCTGGCGCTTGCGCCAGGATGGCTTCGGCATGAGTACTGGGCTCCGGTTGATCCGGGCGCAGGCCCGGGCTGGTCGCCTCCGTGTAAGGTACGCCGTGCGAGGTGATCGGGACCTCCGCCGCCACCTCGATCGCTTCCAGTTCGCGAATCGCCTTGAGCTGGCTGTTCAGCTCGCGGCGCAGGTAATCCGCTTCTGATTCATCGAGCTCCAACGCCGCCAGCTCGACAAGATGCCGAAAGATCTGCGGGGTGATCTCCTCCGCCACAGTGACCTCCAGAAGTGCAATCCGGCCAGCCGCCGGAGGCTGCAGCTCCGGCGATGCTCCGCCGATTGTACCCGTCTCGGCTCTCCCCGGCCAAGCAGGAGAAGCCGGAAAGCGCGCCAGACGACGCTAGAATCCCCTCGGGTGGCGAGGCGGGAAGGAGCAGATGCTTCGCTCGCCTCGCACCTTGCGGGAATCGTCGCCCTGGAGAGAATCCGTCATGCAGGAGCGTATCACCTTGAGCGACCCCAACATCCTCTTTCTCAATTGCGGAGCGATGACCCCGCCGCTCGCCCATCTCCAGGCGGTCAGCTTGTGCCTGGCGCTGGAGACCGACGACGGCTGGGTGTTGGTGGACACAGGATTCGGCACCCGGGATTTCACGTCGCCTACACGGCGGATGCGGTTGTGGCGCGCGATCTTCGGCATCGCACCACAGGAGAGTCAGGCGGCGATCCATCAGCTCGCCGGGCACGGCATATCATCCCAAGATCTGCGCCACATCGTCCTGACCCATCTACACTTCGACCATGCGGGGGGACTGCGGGACTTCCCGTCGGCACAGGTGCACGTGGCGCGCCGCGAGGCGCAGGCCTCACGCCATCCGCGCAAGCTACTGGAGCTTGGCTATCTCCCGGCGCACTGGGCACACGGCCCACGCTGGGTGATTCATGAACCGGGGAGTCTCTCCTGGCAGGGGAAGCCGGCAGTGCGTGTGCTGCCCGGAGTGCGTCCCGAGATACTTCTGGTCTCTCTGCCGGGGCATACTTCCGGGCACTGTGGCGTCGCAGTGGAGACGGGGCGTGGCTGGCTGCTGCTGGCCGGCGATGCCGCCTCCCCGTTTCACCCTTACGGGGATGTCGGCGAAGCGCGCCGCCCCTCCTACCCGCTGGGTTGGTTTCCCACGCCGCTCGTCCGCTGGATCCTCGGACCGCACACGCCCTGGATGCGCGAGCTGGCCGCGCGCAACCGGGAGACGATCGAGATCGTCAGCTCACATGATGTCCAGGCCTGGGAGCGGCACAATCCTCGCCAGGCAACCCTCGACACCTCTTGAGCTCCACGCCCACAGCCTTCTCTGCCACCCGATCGCCGTTCCCGCCAAGCACGCCTCTCCCAGGGCACGCTCGTCGGCTGCCAGAGACTGGCGGCCCGGCTGGCCTGCGCCGGGCACACTGTTTGCACCCCTGCTCATCTGGCTCGCCCCACGTACCCTCCAGCAATCTCCGTTGGCAGTGCAGCGAAAGCAACGGATTGGCGGCCGGATGGCGGTCTCGCCTCGGTAGGTGGCACCTGCCCGCCAGGCAGGCGGCCCGGCGCGGCTCAACGCGAGGAAGTCTTGTCGTCGAGTGGTGAACGGTGTGGGTAGGTCGAAGAATGCGGGGTGAGATGCGGCGCGGCTCATGGCCGTACCTGCGGTCCGCCACTCGGCGATATCCGGCCGCCACCCTCGCCCTCCCTGGGAAACGGGCCCAACGGATGTCCTCTGCCAGGTTGTTCCTGGCCTACAATGAAGCGATCCAGCACGGGAGCAGACCCTCACGATGTTGACTCCCCCCGATGAGGAAGGTCCAGCGCAAGGTCCGGGACCCGGCGAGACCCCCCCAGGTCCTGGCCACTATGAGCTGCCACGTCTCAGCGCTTCCGACCAATTGGTGTTGGCAGGTTTCGCAATCACCGCACTGGGGATGCTCCTGGTGTGGACGGTGCCCGTCCTGCTTCTGGGTCTGCTGATCTTCGCAGGCGGGGCAACCCTGTTGGCATTCGGGCTGATGAGCGATCAGCAGCGATCCCTGGAGCGATGGCTGGATCCGGTTCGGAAGCTTGGGGCGCGGGTCGGCCTGCGGCCGGCGCCCTTGCTGCTGGTCGTCGCAGGATTCGTGCTGGTCCTTAGCGCCGCCGTGGCAGCCGGGGTGGAGGATCTAGCAGCTTCAAACGCCCACGGGGCGCTCTGGGCTTGTGGGGCCCTCCTGGTGCTCGCAGGGCTATGGCTGCCCCCAGGCAAGATCCAGTGGACCTCCCGCCAGTGGATCCCGCTTGCCGTCTTCGCCCTCCTGCTGGCGGTTGGCATCGCGCTGCGGGCCTATCGCCTGGCCGATCTCCCCTATGGTGTGAACGGGGACGAGGGATCGGGTGGGATCACCGGATGGGAGTATGTCCACGGCGAGCGCAGCAATCTCCTCAATACCGCGTGGCATTCGTTCCCGTCGTTGTACTTCTGGCTGCTGTCTCTGGGGCAGCGCCTGCTGGGCCACAACCTGCTCTCCATCCGACTGATCTCCGTCCTCGGCGGAGCGTTCGCCTTAGCCGCCGCGATATGGACAGCCTGGCGGATGTACGGGCCGCTCGCGGCGGCCGCGGCCGGATTGTTCCTGGCCGGTTCGCATGCCCACTTGCTCTTCAGCCGGGTGGCGATCAACAACGTGTGGGACGGCGGTTTCTTCGTCTTGCTCTTGGGGGCTTTGTGGGTTGCCTGGAAGGAGAACGCACGCTGGGCGTTCCTTCTGGCAGGTGTGGCGATCGGATTGAGTCAGTACTTCTACACGACCTCACACCTGCTGCCGCTGTATGGCGTGATCTGGCTGGCGATCCTGGCCAGGATGTCACCCCTGCAGGGGCGCGGCCAGGGCGTGCGGGCGATGGTTCTCGTTGCTGTGGCGGTCGTGCTACCGCTGGCAATCTTCTACCTGCGGCGCCCCAGCGAATTCCTGGCTCCGATGGCCAGTGTCACACTCGCACCGGGCGGCTCGCTGACCTCTTACATCGACCAGCTCGAGATCTCGGCGATGGGCTTTCTCTTCGTCCCGACAGGCGGCATCTACCAACCCGGTGTTCCATTGCTCCTGCCGGTCTCGGCCGCCTTGCTGCTTCTGTCGTGCGTGGTGTGCGCTGGCCGTTATCGCGAAACGCGGAACCTGCTCTTGCTGTTCGGCCTGATTGGCCCCCTGCTGGCCGGGACGTTCAGCGTCGAGCCTCCGAACTCCCATCGACTGCAGATCGCCCTACCGCTCGTCGCCGTGCTGATCGGCGCAGGGACGAGCCTGGCCGCTGAGATGTCGGCCGACCGTTGGCCGAGGGCGCGGCGTGCGGCGGTTGGCCTGGTTCTGGGAGTGTGCGCTCTCGCGGCGGTCCAGGAAGCACGTTTCTTCTTCACCGTCGCCATGCCGTCCGGCGCCTATGGAGATCGCGCGACCTATCTGGCGCGTGCAGTGGCCGACTCACTCACCGATGAGCCGGAGGGCACGCAGGTCTTCCTGTTCGGCGGGCCGGTGCTGTCCTTTGGCAACTTCCCCAGCCTGCCCTATCTCGCGTGGAGAGTCTCCGGGCACGATCTCGCCTGGCCGCTTGCCGGTCTGGCGGCGGCACCGCCGGCGCCGCCGGGGGCGGTCTTTGTCCTGTTGCCTGAGACGCTGGAGGCGGAGGCCTGGATCGAGAGCAGTTACCCGGTGCAGGAAAAGCGGGACACGCGCGACCTGGACGGAGGACTGCTCTTTCGCTCTCTCGTCATCGGTCCTTGAGATGGTGAGGCCGGCCCGGGTGCAATGGCGGAGCGGCCCCCACGATGTAGAATGGACGGGATGTGAACGGGCAATGATCTGCAGGAGCCTGCATCCAGCCATGGTCAGCACAGGGCCGCAGGCGGTGATCCGCCATCTCGGAGGCGGCCTGGCCGACAGGTCGATGGACAGCGAACCTTGCCGGACGCAGTATCAGGCATCTCGCCCGCGCAGTGCGCCTCGCGCGGCTTTCGCTCGTAGGACCTGGTGCGCAATGTCGAAACGTGAGTGCCCAGAGGCAAAGCCGCAAATCAGCGGTCCGCCGGGAGGAGTGTCTCTCCTGAAGGGGACCGATTGCTGGAATCGGGCACACGCGAGCGACTGCCGCGATCGTCGAGGCGATCCGGCCGGCCGGCGCATGGACCACTCGTCTCGGAACCATGCTTTGACAGGGACGGTTTGCCTCACTGAGTCACTCTGGCCGCCGACTGGGTTGCGCACACTCTCGCCCCAGGCCTGACGCCGGCCGAGGGGATCGTTAAGAGAAGGAGCCTTCCGAATGGCGTGGTCGCTTTCAGGCGCACTCCTCACCCTGGCCTTGATGGCGCTCTCCGCCGTTGGCGGCTGGTGGTTCGGCCGGCGCAGCCGCTCCCCGCGGCCCGGCGAGCCTGCATCTTCCCCGGCCATCGCGGCGGGCGAGCTCGAGCCTCAAACCTCTCGACAACTGCGAGTGACCATCGAGTCCCTGCCCGGGCAGAATTCGTCCGAGCCGGCAGACATCCTCTACCAGTCGGTCTTCGCTGCACCGGAGAGCGTGCCTCCCGCTCCGACAGCCATCGGCGCAATTGTGCCGCCGACGAAACCACCCGCGCTGGAGTTGCCGCCTCTCGCCCCGCCCCTCCCGGCGGATGCGATCCGCCGGGCCGAGCCCGGCCGGGAGGCCGCGCCACCGCGTTCCGTCGCGCAGGAGGTCCAACCCCCTCGCCCGCCGGAGCGCGCCGCCCAAGCACTCCCTGATTCGGAAGGCGCGAGTGCTAAGCGTCGCCCTTGGCGGCCGGTAGTGACTCTGGGCGGGGTCCTCTTCTGGCTGGCGTTGGTCGTGTATGCCATCACCCGCCTGGTTCGGCTTCCGTCCTTCCCGATCTACTTCTTCTCTGACGAAGCGGTGCAGACTGTCCTGGCATCGGATTTCCTGCGCGACGGCCTGCGCGATTATCTGGGCCAGGTCTTCCCGACCTACTTCGCCAATGGCTCGCTTTTCAACCTGGGAACGTCGGTCTACCTGCAGGTCCTTCCCACGCTTCTGTTCGGCAAGTCCGTCTGGGTGACGCGCGGCGCGGCGGCCCTGGCGACGCTGATCGGCACGGCGGCCGCCGGCCTGATTCTGCGCGACATCTTCCGCGTCCGCACCTGGTGGATGGGCGTGCTGATTCTGGCCGTCACGCCGGCCTGGTATCTGCACTCGCGCACGGCTTTTGAAACCAGCCTGATGGTCTCGTTCTATCTTTGGTTTCTGTACTTCTACCTGCGCTACCGCACGGACGCACCGCGCATGCTCTACCCGGCCCTGCTGTGTGGGGCGCTGGCATTCTACAGTTACAGCCCGGGGCAGCTGGTCGTCGTCGCCACCGGCTTGCTGCTCCTCCTCTCCGACGCGCGCTATCACTGGCAGAACCGCCAGGTGGCTCTGCGCGGCACGCTTGTCCTCCTCCTGCTCATCCTTCCCTATGTGCGCTTCCGCATCACACACGCGGAGGAGACCTACTTCCACCTGCGCATGCTTGACTCGTATTTGCTGCAGCCGATCCCGCTCAGCGAGAAGCTGGCCACTTTCTGGCACAACTATCGCCTGGGGATCAGCCCCGGCTACTGGTATTTCCCGAACAATCACGATCTCTCTCGTCACCTGATGATGGGCTACGGCCATATCCATCGCCTGACGCTCCCCTTTGCAGTTGTGGGCCTGGTGCTCTGTTTGCGCAGCTTCCGGTCCCCTGCGCATCGCGTGCTGCTGGCCAGTCTGGTGGCCACTCCCCTGGGCGCTGCTCTGGTTGGCGTCGGCGTAACTCGCTTGCTCTCGTTCGTCGTTCCCGCGGCGTTGATCACCGGCCTGGGAGTCGAGGCCGTCGTGGCGTGGCTGACCCGCCGCCTACCCTACACAGTGCTGGCGATCGCGCTCTTCTCGTTCACTTCCTTCGCGGCATTCTTCATGCTCAATGATTCGCTGCAGCGCGGGCCGACCTGGTATCATGACTACGGTCTGGGAGGCATGCAGTACGGCGCCTCGCAGCTCTTCTCCGCCGTGGGCGAGTACGTCAAGCAGAATCCCGGGACGCATGTCCTCGTCTCACCTTCGTGGGCCAACGCCACCGATGTCCTGCGACGGTTCTTCCTGCCGGATGATGCGCCCGTCCGCCTGGGCAGCCCCCTGGCATTCGTCAATGAACCGCTGAACCTGCCAGGCAATCTTGTCCTGACGATCGCCGCGGACGAACTCCCCGAGCTTCTCGCCTCTCCCAAATTGACGGGCATACACGTCGAACGCACTCTGCCCTATCCGGATGGCACGGATGGCTTCTACTTCATCCGGATGCGTTATGCCCCCGAGGCCGCGGCCCTGTTCGCCGCCGAAGCTGCCGAGCGCCGCCAGCCAATCACGGAAGATGTCATGATTGGCGGTCAGCCGGCGCGTGTCACCCACCCAGTTCTGGACAGCGGAAACGTAGGCCACATCTTCGACGGCGATCTTTTCACGCTGGCGCGTGGATATGACGCCAATCCACTGGACCTCGAGATCGAGTTCTCCGAGCCGCGTCTGCTCCACAAGATCGTCGCCACTACGGGGAGCATGGACTTCGATCTCAGCATCACCCTCTACCCGGCAGCCGGTGGTGAGCCAATCCGCCTCACCCAGTCCTTCGTCGACCAGCCCGACGATCCTACCGTGGAAGTTGCGCTGGACAGCGAGATCGGACCGGTGAGCCGTCTCACGCTCTCCTTCCATGATCGCGACGCCGGGAATCTCGCCAAGATCCATCTGCGCGAGATCCGGCTCGAGTGAGCACGCTCCCCTCGCCGGATTCTCCTGTGGCGGGAAGTTCGCCCTCCACATCCAGAATCGCCTTAGTCTCCTCCTCGGGTCGGGGAGACCGACCTGCGAGGATTCCGCCCCTGTACGCCATCTGGATGGCCGGCGGCGCAGCGCTCGCCCTCCTGGCCTGCTCCCTCCTTCGCGTCTCGCCCCACCGCCTCGTCCTTTTGGCCGCCCTCTTGCTCAGCGCCGCTCTCGCGGCGACGGGACTCGCGCGCCGGCGTGGGCAGATCGTCCTCCTGGATCGGTGGTCCTGCTGGATGGGGGTGGATGAAGGGCAGCTGACGCTGCTCGGGCTGGGCCTCGGTCTCTCGCTTCTGGCACGCGCCGCTGCCGGCGACGGCCCCACCGTGCATTCTCCTTTGGCGATTCCGCTCTGGATGGCGGGCATCGGGCTCACGCTGGCTGGCTGCACCGTCAGGAGTACGTTGCGTCTCCGGCTGACACGCTCCCAGTTCGCCGAACTGGGACTGGTCCTCCTGCTGGTCGGCGCGGCGTTCTGGTTGCGTGCCTGGCGGGCCGGCTCCTTCCCGCACATCCTGAGCGGGGATGAGGGTTCGGTCGGGCTGACGGGATGGGAATTCGTCCAAGGTCAGCGGGACAATCCGCTCTCGCTGGCATGGTTCTCCTTCCCGGCCCTCTACTTCTGGATCGTCTCATGGTTCCAGCTCCTCTTAGGAAGGAGCATCGAGGCGATTCGATGGAGTTCGGCGCTGGCCGGGGCGTTGTCGATCGGTGCGTTGTATGTGTGCGCGCGGCAGCTCTTCGGCCGGACTTTGGCGCTGGCGGCTTCGGCCTGGCTCAGCGCATTCCACCTGCATGTCTTCTTCGGTCGCGTCGCCTACAACAATGTTTGGGACGGCCTGCTCTTCACGATCGCCATCGCCGGACTCTGGATCGGATGGCGGGACGGCCGTCGCTGGGGGTTCCTAGTCGCCGGGCTGGCCAGCGGTTTCAGCCTGTACTTCTATGTCACCGCCAAGCTGACACCGGTGCTGCTCGGACTCTGGTCCCTGATTCTGTGGAGGACCACGCCGCCCGCCCAAGGCCGACCGCAGGGTTTGGTCGCTGCCGGGTTGGTAGCCGGCAGCGTCGGCTTGCCGTTGGCCTTGCTTTACCTCTCGGACCCGGCGAGCCTCTTCTTCCACGCGAGCAGAGTCTCGATCTTGGTGCCAGGCGTGACGGAACTTGCCGCCCATGCCTTGGGGACGACACCATTTGGCCTGGTCATGGAGCAGGTATGGATTACAGCGTTGGGGCTGGGGATTGCCGAGTTGCAGGGTGTCTACTTCCACCCGGGCGTCCCCATGCTCTTTGGGCTGTCGGCGCTGCTTTTTGCCGGCGGCTTTGGGCTTTGCGTCGCCCGCCTGCGCGATCCCCGCTACGCATGGATGCTCCTGACGCTGGCCGCGACGCTCGTGGTGGGAGGCTTGAGCATCCAGGCCCCCAATGCGCAACGCATGCTTTTGCTCCCCCCTGTGGCGGCCATCCTGGTCGTCTTGCCCCTGGAAGAGGCGCGCCGTCGCGTGCCGGCCGTTTGGCCGGCGCCCCAGGTGGCGGGAGTCGTTGCCGTGGCTGTCGTCGTCATCCTGATGATGGTGCAGAACCTGGACCAGCTCTTCCAGCAGTACGCGCCGCATGAAGCCTATGGCAGCCTGAACGCGGAAGTGGCGCAGGAAATGGGCCGCTGGACGAGCGTCGCGGCATCGCAGGCTGAGATCCTTTTCGTGGGTGGGGAGCGCATGGGCGTCCACTCCTTCCCCAATCTTCCGTACCTCTTTCCCACCCTCCGGGGGGAGGACCTCTTCCCGCCCTTCATCCTGCCGCGCGTTCCCGGGGTTGCGCACCCGCCCCGGCTCTTCATCATTCTCCCCGCACAGGCTCCCGCGCTCTACCGGCTGCAGGTCCGCTTCGGACCGGGCATCACGACGACACGCTATAATCGGGACCATCGCCTTCTCTTTTACGCCTACCTGGTCCGCTGACACCGCCCTCCCCCGCCGGGCGGGAGCCGAAGATCCATCGGGCGGGGATCCTGCCGGAGGAAACGTCGCCGATGCGTACGACGGGATTCGAGAGGGTGGCCGACGGTTCTCGCTCCGCCCGCGCGCGTGGTCCGCGCCGCACGAGTGGTCCCGGCGAGCCATGAGACTCAGCCATCACGCGTGAGCCGACAGACCCGTATGCCCACATCCCGGCGCCGGCGTCCCGTCCTCGTAACCTGGCTCAGCCTGGGGGTGTTAACCTTCTCGGCTTTCTACACGGCGCGCGCCGCCGCCGGGCTGACGCTCCTGGCGCGCCCGGCACTCCCGCTGACCATTCCTTTGTGGTACCTTCCCCTGACGGGGGTCCTGTGGAGCGGCTGCGGCATCGTGGTGGCTGTCGGCCTGCTGCGGGGCAAGAGTTGGGGGCCGCATTTGATGCGCTGGGGAACGCTGGCCTACCTCGCCTGGTACTGGCTGGATCGTCTGCTCCTGGCGCGCTCAGAGTATGCCCGGCAAACGGAACCCGCCTCGGCGCTTCTAACTGCTCTCTCTCTGGCGTTGGTCTTCGGCCTGCTGCAGCGGCCCAGCCTGCGGGCGTTCTTCCAGGAGGAGGCTGAGCCAGGCAGCCGGTGACGCGCAGCGGCCTGTTCGGCGCACCAATCTGCGGCTCCACTCGGGAGGCCAGTCCATGACGAATGGTTCGAAGATCGACGACCTGCGTCAGATGCGCCGGGAGGCGTTGAAAGGCGGCGGGGCGGATCGCGTCGCCGCCCAGCACGGCCAGGGCCGGCTGACGGCCAGAGAGCGCCTCGAGCTGCTTCTGGACAAGGGCTCCTTTCGCGAGACCGACATGTTCGTCACCCACCGCACGACCGACTTTGGGCTGGCGGAGCGCAAGTACCTCGGCGACAGCGTGGTCACCGGTTGGGGCACGATCGACGGCCGGTTGGTCTTCGTCTATTCCCAGGATTTCACCGTCCTGGGAGGCAGCCTGGGCGAAGTGCACGCCGAGAAGATCTGCAAGGTCATGGACATGGCCTTGAAGAGCGGCGCGCCGATCATCGGGCTCAACGACTCAGGCGGCGCCCGAATTCAGGAAGGCGTCGTATCCCTGGGCGGCTATGCCGAGATCTTCCTGCGCAACACGCTCGCCTCGGGGGTCATCCCGCAGATCAGCGCCATCATGGGGCCTTGCGCCGGCGGAGCGGTGTATTCTCCGGCGCTGACGGATTTCGTGTTCATGGTGCGCAACTCCTCGTATATGTTTGTGACCGGTCCCGACGTGGTCAAGGCGGTGACGCACGAGGACGTTGATTTCGAGCATCTGGGCGGCGCCGAGGTGCACGGCGGCACCTCGGGTGTATGCCATTACGTGGCGGAGAACGAGAGCGACTGCCTATACATGATCCGCCTTCTGCTCTCCTACCTGCCGCAGAACAACATGGAGGACGCCAGCCAGACGCCGACCTCCGACGATCGACTGCGAACCGACGACTCGCTCGACGCCTTCATCCCGGAAGACCCGGGCAAGCCTTACGAGATGCGTGACATTCTTCGCCGCGTGGTCGATGACGGTTCATTCTTCGAAATCCATGAGATGTTTGCCCCGAACATCGTGGTGGGATTCTCGCGTCTCGGCGGCCATACGGTCGGCATCGTCGCCAACCAACCAGGGGTCCTGGCCGGCGTGCTCGACATTAAAGCCTCCGAGAAGGCGGCACGCTTCGTGCGCTTCTGTGACTCCTTCAACATCCCGCTGGTGACCTTCGTCGACGTGCCGGGATTCATGCCGGGAACGCACCAGGAGTACGGCGGTATCATCCGCGCCGGCGCCAAACTGCTCTACGCCTACTGCGAGGCGACGGTCCCCAAGATCACGGTCGTGACGCGCAAGGCCTACGGCGGCGCATACATCGTCATGTCCTCCAAACATATCCGGGGTGACCTGAACCTGGCCTGGCCGACCGCCGAGCTGGCGGTCATGGGGTCGGAAGGCGCCGTCCAGATCATCCAGCGCAAGGAACTCTCGGAGGCGCAGGACGCCGAGGCGCGCAAGGCGGAGCTGGCGTCCGACTACGCGGAGAAGTTCTCCAATCCGTACGTCGCCGCCGGGCGCGGCTACATCGATGACGTCATCCGCCCCAGCCAGACGCGCCCGCGCCTGATCAATGCGCTGGAGATGCTGGCCAACAAGCGGGATGCCAACCCCGCCAAGAAGCACGGCAATATCCCGCTCTAGGCGAACCTCGGACGGCCCCTCGCCGGCGGGGGGCGCGGGCAGGCCGAGGCGGGCGTCGGATCCCGGCCTGGCCGGCTGCCGGGTGCAGCGTCGGGCGTGGAAGGTAGAGGGCTGATCGGGATGTTCAGTAAAGTGCTGATCGCCAATCGGGGGGAAATCGCCGTCCGGATCATCCGGGCGTGCCGCGAGCTCGGCATGCAGACGGTGGCCGTGTTCTCGGACGCCGACCGCGCCGCGCTGCACACGCGCTATGCCGACGAGGCCTACTACCTTGGACCCTCTCCCGCCCGCGAATCCTATCTGCGCGGCGACCGGATCATCGATATCGCCCGGCGCAGCGGCGCCGGCGCCATCCATCCCGGCTACGGTTTCCTGGCCGAACGCGACGACTTCGCCGAGGCCGTGGGGCATGCCGGGCTGATCTTCATCGGCCCGCGCCCGAGCGCCATCGCCGCCATGGGCGACAAGGCCGTCGCCCGCGCCACGGTCACTGCCGCCGGCGTCCCGGTCATCCCGGGGACGGAAGGTGAGGGCGCGCTGCATGACGACGAGATCATCGCTATCGCGCCGTCCATCGGCTTCCCCTTGCTGATCAAGGCCACGGCCGGTGGCGGGGGCAAGGGCATGCGCGAGGTCGATACCGCGGAGGACCTGCCCGGCCTGCTGCAGGCCGCCCGGCGCGAGGCGGAAGCCGCCTTCGGTGACGGAAACGTCTACCTCGAGAAACTCGTGCTCGAAGCGCGCCACATCGAGTTCCAGATCCTGGCCGACAGTCAGGGCACGGTCCTGCACCTCGGCGAGCGTGAATGCTCGCTGCAGCGCCGCCATCAGAAACTGCTCGAGGAATCCCCCTCCCCGTTCCTGGATGACGACCTGCGCCAGCGCATGGGCGAAGTGGCGATCATCGCCGCGCGGGCAGTCGACTACCTCAACGCCGGCACGATCGAGTTCCTGGTGGACGCCGATCACCATTTCTACTTCCTCGAGATGAACACCCGCCTGCAGGTCGAGCATCCGGTGACGGAGATGGTCACCGGGCTGGATATCGTCAAGGAACAGATCCGCATCGCCCGCGGCCGCAAGCTGCGCTTGGCACAAGAAGACGTGCGACAGAATGGCTGGGCCATCGAGTGCCGCATCAACGCCGAAGACCCCTACACCGGCTTTCTGCCATCCACCGGCGTGCTGACCCACATCTCGCCCCCGAGCGGTCCCGGCGTGCGAGTCGATACCGGCGTCTATCCCGGCTTCGAAGTCTCACCCTATTATGATTCGTTGATCTCGAAGCTGGTCTGCTGGGGGGAGACGCGCGGCGAGGCCGTGCTGCGCATGCGGCGCGCCCTCGAGGAATACCGCATCCTGGGGGTCAAGACCAACATTCCGTTCCATCAGCGCATCATGGATTCGCATCGCTTCATGGGCGGCCAGTTCGATACGCGCTTCGTCGAGGAGCGTTTCTCGCTGGATCTGCCGGAAGGCAGCCAGGAGAGCCTGACCGAGATCGCCGCCATCATGGCCACGCTGGTCGCCCACCGCCAGAGCCAGCAGGCCTCGCAGATCGTGCGCCGCGGCGCCCGGGATACCAGCAACTGGAAGTGGGTCGGGCGCTGGGAAAGAATGCATCGCTGATGTTCGGCGTTGGTTATGGAGAGCGCCGGGCGGCGCGTGGAGCGGCGGCGGAAGCCAGGTAACACATAGCCTAGGTCTGGGGGTCGAGGGCAGGGAAGGCCGCCGCGGCAGATGGCTGCGGATCGACCGGAGAACAAATGAAGTACATCGTCAGCATCGGGGAGAGCGTCCGCGAGATTGAGGTCAACGTCGGAGACGAAATCGTCCTCGACGGTCAGCGGATGCGGGTCAACTTCCAGGACGTGGCCGGAGAGCCGGTGTACTCCCTGCTGCTGGACGGGCGGTCATTCGAGGCCTATGTCCAGCCGGGCGAAACCGGCATGCAGGTCCTGCTGCACGGCCAGTTGTTTTCCGTCCTGGTGGAGGATGAACGGCAGCGCCGCTTGCGTGAGTCGGGCGCCGGGAGGGCCGTGGCCTCCGGAGAATACCACCTCAAGGCACCCATGCCCGGCCTGGTCGTCGCCCTGCCCGTCGAAGAAGGCCAGCATGTCGCCCGCGGCGCCAACCTGGCGATCCTCGAGTCGATGAAGATGCAGAATGAGCTCAAGGCTCCTCGCGAAGGGATCGTCGGCCGCCTGCGGGTGAAACCCGGCGAGAGCGTCGATCAGAACCAGATCCTCATGACTCTCGAGTGAGACCTCCCCATCCGCAGGGATCTCCTGACCTCGTGAATGAGCAACCGCCCTCCCCGGCCAGGCCGCGCGCAACCGAGAACGCCGGCCGGCCCTTTGTCGAGATCGAGGCGAAGTTTTACGTCCCCGATCTGGCGGCCTTTCGGGAGCACGCGCTTGCGGGGGGTGCAACCCTCCTCACGCCCCGCAGGCTGGAGCGCAACTGGCGCTTCGACCGGCCGGATGGGTCGCTGCAGGCAGCCGGCCAGGTCCTACGCCTGCGGCAGGATGCGACAGCTCGATTGGCATGCAAGGGTCCGGTCGACAGCCAGGGCTCCCGCCGTGAAGTGGAATTCGCAATCGATGACGCACAAGCAGCCCGCGCCTTTCTGGGGGACCTCGGGTTCCGCTGTGTGCTCTTCTACGAGAAGTACCGCGAGATCCTTCTGATCCATCAAGCGTGCCTGATGCTTGACGAATTGCCCTTCGGGAACTTCGTCGAGGTGGAGGCCGAGAGCCCGGAAGCCGTACGCCGGATCTCTGAACAGCTCGGCTTGCGTTGGGAGGCCGGACTGCACCGCAGTTATGCGGAGCTGATCGGCGAACTGGAGAGTAACCCGATGTGGGACGCCGCCACGGCGGCGTTTCGAGAGAGCGCTGCCTCGGCGGCCGATGCCGGCGCAACGCTCCACCTGGAACGTGCCTGGGTTCGGCACACCTGAGGCCTGCATATGGACAACGAACTGCGCGATGCCTTTGCCGCCTGGGAGGCAACCTGCCTCCTGCCGGCACTCCAAGAGACTCCGGAACGCCGTCCGACCTTCGAGACCCCCTCCGGGATTTCGGTGGAGCGTGTCCTACTCCCGCCCGATCCGGACCCCGACTACAAGGAGCAATTGGGATTCCCCGGAGAGTTCCCCTACACACGCGGCGTACAGCCGACGATGTACCGCGCCCGTTTCTGGACCATGCGCCAGTATGCCGGTTACGCCAGCGCCGAGGAATCCAACTGACGCTATCGCTATCTGCTCGAGCAGGGACAGACGGGCCTGTCCGTGGCATTCGACCTGCCGACTCAGATCGGATATGACGCCGACGACCCCGTGGCCGTGGGAGAGGTCGGCAGGGTCGGCGTGTCGATCTCCAGCCTGGAGGACATGGCAGCCCTCTTCGCCGGGATCCCCCTGGAGCAGGTCTCGACCAGCATGACGATCAATGCTCCGGCGGCAGTCCTCCTGGCGATGTACATCGCCGTGGCGCGCCGGCAGGGGGTCGAAACGCGGCGTCTGCGCGGCACCATCCAAAACGACATCCTGAAGGAGTACATCGCCCGCGGCACGTACATCTTCCCGCCGGCGCCGGCCATGCGCCTGATCACGGATGTGTTCCGCTACTGCCGCGAGCATGTGCCTCACTGGAACTCGATCTCCGTCTCCGGCTACCACATTCGCGAGGCCGGCGCCACGGCGGTCCAGGAACTCGCCTTCACGCTGGCGAACGCCATCGCCTATGTCGAAGCGGCGGTGCGCGCCGGATTGGCCGTGGATGACTTCGCCCCCCAGGTGGCCTTCTTCTTTAACGCCCACAACAACTTCCTCGAAGAAGTGGCCAAGTTCCGCGCGGCCCGCCGCATGTGGGCGCACATCATGCGCGAACGCTTCGGGGCTGCCGACTCACGCTCCTGGCGTATGCGCTTCCACACCCAGACGGCCGGTTCCACGCTCACGGCGCAGCAGCCGATGAACAACATCATACGCGTGACCCTTCAAGCTCTGGCGGCAGTCTTGGGCGGGACGCAATCGCTGCACACCAACAGCATGGATGAGGCCCTCAGTCTGCCCACCGAGCAGGCGGTCCAGGTCGCACTGCGCACCCAGCAGGTCATCGCCCACGAGTCGGGAGTGGCCGACAGCGTCGATCCCCTGGCCGGCTCCTATCTCGTTGAGCGGCTGACGGACGAAGTGGAAGCGCGTGCCCAGGCTTACATCGAGCGTGTAGATGCAATCGGCGGGGCGCTGGCGGCCGTCGAGTCCGGTTTCTTCCAGCGCGAAATCCAGGAAGCGGCTTATCGGACGCAGCGCCTGGTCGAATCCGGCGATTCCGTCGTCGTGGGCGTCAACCGCTTCGCCTCCCAGCCAGCAGCGCCCCTCGAGCGCCTTCGCCTCGACCCGGCGATCGAGGCGGGCCAGCGTCAGCGCCTGACCGACCTGCGCCAGCGGCGAGATGCGGCGCGCGCCGCCCAACTGCTTGAGACCCTCGGGGCGGCCGCCGCCTCCCCCGATGCCCCCCTCATGGAGCTCTTGATCGCCTGCGTGGAGGCGGACCTGACGCTGGGCGAGATCTGCGGACGCTTGCGACAGGTGTGGGGCGAGTATCGACCGACAAGCTGGGTGTAGCCCGCCGGTGTGACAAGGCGCGGGGCGTGCAAACCATCGCCCCGATCTGCGGTCCGCCGGGCAGGTAGCCCTGGAACGGCGATCCCGATCGGCGCCAGAGCAAGGCGAGCAGGAGAATGAGCATGCCAACCGCAACTCGGATCAATCATGTGGCAATTGCCGTCACCGACCTGGATGGATCGCTGGAGTTCTGGCGCGACGGGATGGGATTGCACGTCCAACATGTCGAGGAGGTCGCCGAGCAACGAGCCGTTGTGGCGTTCCTCCCCGTGGGCGAGAGCGAGGTCGAGCTCGTCCGGCCGACGACCGAAGACAGCGGGTTGGCAAAGTTTCT
>Ga0299915_10001115_pt1 | contig 19796 bp, 18 predicted proteins | sample RVTome_13_FD_200263 | JGI IMG/M metagenome (GOLD analysis project Ga0299915, IMG submission 200263) | Soil microbial communities from uranium-contaminated site in the Upper Colorado River Basin, Wyoming, United States - RVT92D227 (version 2) ... | reverse complement strand
TCGGCCGACGGCTTCGACGAACCCGCGGCGAGCACCCGCGTGGTCACGACCTCGAGCGCGTCCTGCGCCTCGGTGCGAAACAGCTGGCGCAGCATCGCCAGCTCGTCGGCATCGAAGTCGAGGTCGCCGTCGCTCATGCCGTCGGCTCGACGACCGGAGTTCCCGCAGTCGTGACGAGCTCGGTGGCTCGCCGCACCAGCCGCACCGGATCGAGCAGCGTCAGCGGGCGACCCGATGCGTCGGCCACCGCGCCTGCCGTCTCGTGCAGCGACGCGACGTGGTCGACCTGGTCGACTCGCAGCGCGCAGACGAGCCCCTCGATCTCGAGCACGAGTGCACCGTCGCCCTGCCGCGCCGGTGGCCCTGCGTTGCCGCCGAGCAGCACCCCGACATCGAGCACCGGCAAGATCGTGCCGTGGAGGTTACAGACGCCGCCGAGCGCGGCCGGCGCCGTCGGCACGCCGGTCACGAACCCGAGGCTGACCACCTCGCGAACCCACCTCAGCTCGATGGCATAACGCGTTGCCCCGATGGTGAAGACGATGACGTTCCGGAGCTCCGCCACGCGGCCAGCATACCGTGAGGCCGGTCACCTGGAGCCCATCGCGTGGGGCGCAGTTTTATCGCCCCACGGCGTCACCGGACTGCTGCATATTCGCGCCCATGAAGAGGGTCGCCACTGCCATCGCACTCACACTCGTCGCCTGCGGCGGCGGCAACTCCACCCCCGGAGACGACGTCGTCGATATCGATGCCGGGGTCACGCCCGGGGGCTTTGTCGAGCTCATCGGCCGCGACTGGGAGGTCCCGCCGGGCTCCGCCGACACGTACAAGTGCCGCCGCATCATGATCACCGAGGACATGTGGATCTCCGGCTTCCGCGCGGTCGCGCCGACCGGCACGCACCACACCGTCGTGACGTTCTCGAACAACTCGACGGTGCTCGGTGACTACGACTGCAGCGTCGGCAGCCTCGATATCCAGATGCTCTACGCAGCCGGTGTCGGCACCGACGAGCTGATGTTCCCGCCGGGCGTCGGGATGAAGCTCCGCGCCGGTCAGTTCGTGAACCTGAACCTCCACCTGTTCAACGCGACCGACGCGGCGATCAGCGGCACCTCGGGCATCGAGGTCAAGCGCGTGACCGAGGCCGAGGTCGTGCACGAGGCCGACATGACGTTCGCCGGCACGATGGACATCAACATCCCGCCGGACGGCCTGCCACACACGACCACCGGCGGCTGCAACGTCCCTGCAGGCGGCTGGAACGTGTTCACGCTGTGGCCGCACATGCACCAGTTCGCGACGCACCAGAAGTTCGTCATCACGCCGCAAGGCGGCGCTCCGCAGGTGCTGCTCGACGATGCCTACTCGTTCTCCGAGCAGATCAACTACCCGATGGCCGACACGTTCATCCCCGCGGGCACGCGCGTCGACACGACGTGCACGTTCGTGAACAACGGGCCGGGCACCGTCACGTTCGGTGACAGCTCCAACCAGGAGATGTGCTTCACGGGCCTCTACAAGTACCCGGCGGGCGGGAACTTGTTCCAGTGCGCGTTCAACTGAACGAGTAGTTCCCAGCCACAGCGCGAACCGTTGGAACGAAAGTCAACGGGAGCAGTGGTCGGCGTTCGTGGCACTACCCAAGCGCTCACTCATGCGTGGGTTCGATCGCGATCGGTTATGCATGAGCTAGCGGCGTCGATGTGTTCGCCCCCTCCAAGAAGAAACATGTTTGAGTGGTAGTGGATGTCGTTCGATGCAGTTGCGATTGGATCTGTGGAAACAACCTGTGTGAGCGTGTCCAATAGGATGGACCAGGTGCGGGTGTTGGTCGTCGAGGACGATCGTGATGTGAGCCTCGCGATCGCGCGCAAGTTGAGCGCGGACGGTCACGACCTCGAGGTCACGAACGATCCCAACTTCGTGCTCGACCGGTTGGTCGCTGGCACCGGGCATTGGGACGTCGTCGTGCTCGATATTGGACTGCCGGGGATGAGCGGGATCGAGGTGTTACGACGGTTTCGCGAAGCCGGGTCGGTGTCGTCCGTGGTCATGCTGACCGGAGATGATTCCGCGAGCACGGCGACCGAGTGTATGCGTGCTGGGGCATTCTACTACCTCACGAAGCCGTTTCGCCCGGTCGAGCTGTCCTCGATGGTGGAGTCGGCGGCGCGGTTCACTCAGATGCGCCGTCAGCTCAGCGGCGAGCGGGGCTTGATCGACGTCGACGCTCCGGCCGACTCCGCGCTGGTCGGCACCTCGGCGGCGATGCGAAGGCTACGTGCAGCAGTCGCCCGACTCTCGACACAAGACGTGTCGATCTTGATCCAGGGCGAGAGCGGCACCGGCAAGGAGTTGGTCGCACGCGCGCTGCACGAACGTGGAGCGCGCCAAAAAGGCCACTTCGTCGCACTCAACTGCGGTGCGATTCCCGGATCCTTGATCGACAGCGAGTTGTTTGGCCACATCAAGGGCGCCTTCACCGGAGCGACGTCGGATCGTCCAGGGGTCTTCGTGGAGGCGGACGGCGGCACGTTGTTCCTCGACGAGATCGGCGACATGCCGATCGAGGTGCAGGCTCGGCTATTGCGCGTGCTGCAGGACGGAGATGTCCGCCCGGTGGGAGGAGTCGGTCTCCGCAACGTGGATGTACGAGTGATCGCAGCGACTCACGTCGATCTCGACGCCGCGGTCGCGGCTGGCAGGTTCCGGCAAGACCTCTACTACCGGCTCAACGTGGTCGTGCTGGTGGTGCCACCTCTGCGAGAACGGATCGACGATCTGCCGTTCTTGGCCGCGCACTTCTTGCGCAAGCATGCCGGCGAGACCCCACATAGCATCACCCCCGAGGCGCTCGAGGTGATGGCAAGCTACTCGTGGCCGGGCAACGTGCGCGAGCTCGAGAACGCGCTCATGCGCGCCATCGCGTTCTGTCACGGCAACTCGATCGCGTTGGAATCGCTTCCGTACCAGATCACGACGCGCGGCAAGGGGAGTCAACCGATCGGCGTGTTCCGGGGCGAGGGTGGCCTCCTACCCCTCACCGAGGCCAAGCGCCGCGCGATCACCACCTACGAGCAGAACTACCTCGTCCATGTGATGGAGCTCGCGAAGGGGTCGGTGTCGGCGGCAGCACGTTTGGCCGGGCTCGACCGCGCGAATTTTCGTCGGCTCCTGGTGCGTCACGCCATCGATCCTGCGTCCTTCAAGTAGGGGTCGCGGTCGTTCGAGCTCGGTTGCGCCGGTGCCCTCGGTATCTATTTCAAGCGGCGTACTTTCGTAGTTTCTCGACGAGGGTCGTCCGATTCAGTCCGAGTAGGGCCGCTGCTTCGGTCCGGTTGCCGCCGGCCTTCTGCAACGCGCGATCGATCAAGGTCCGTTCGAGGTTCTCGAGCGCTGTGCGCAGGTCGAGCGAGGCGCTCTTGCCGACCACCGTGATCTCCTCCATGTCAGGGGGCTCGGGCATCGCTTGCTTCGGCATCGCCAAGCTGGCCACCGCGAACCGCTGTTTCGTTCCCGGGATCTGAAGGTCGGCCTCGGTGAGCCGACTCTTGCGAGCGAGCAACACCGCACGTTCGATCATGTGGGAGAGCTCGCGCACGTTACCGGGCCACTGGTAGTTTCCGAGCGCTGTACGCGCGTTCGCATCGAGGCCCTCGATGTTGCGCCCGAGTCGTTCTCTCGCGCGGGAGATGCACAGGTCCGCGATTCGCAGGATGTCGTCGGGACGCTCCCGAAGCGTGGGCAACTCGATCGGCACCACCGCGAGCCGGAAGTAGAGATCGGCGCGAAACTGCCCTCGAGCCACCATCTCCTCGAGGTTGCGGTGAGTCGCGGCGACGATGCGCACGTCGACCGGGATGTCCGAGTCGGACCCGACCGGCGACACCACGCGTTCTTCGAGTACCCGAAGGAGCTTCGCCTGGGCGGAGAGTGGAAGGTCGCCGATCTCGTCGAGGAAGATCGTTCCCTCGTTTGCGGCCATGAACCGTCCCGGACGCGCGTTGGTCGCCCCGGTGAATGCACCCCTGATGTGTCCGAAGAGCTCGGTCTCGAGCAGGCTGTCGGGAATCGCGGCACAGTTTACCGGGACGAATGGTCGGTTGCGCCGAGTCGATGCGCGATGGGCTACGCGAGCGAACAGTTCCTTGCCCGTGCCGGTCTCGCCGGTGATCAGGATGCTGCAGTTGCTCTCTGCCACATACCTGATCGTCTCGAGTGCTTCGATGATCCGTGGCGATTCGCCGATGATCTCGGCAGCGTGTCGGGCTCGCCATGTTCCGAAGTCCATTTCCATGCATTCTCCTCGGTGCGAAACACGGGCCATCACCTGGTCGGATAGCGGTGGGATGTCTTACGAAAAAACCAGATAACGATCTGAAATAGTTATCGTTCGCTAACCCAAGCTTCGGGTAACTGGGAGCGAGTCTTCTCTGACTCACCCAGGGGTGATCGAACACCCAATCAGCCCCGGCCTGGAAGCCGAACGCGGAACGCCGACCCGTCCGCAGATGGGACGTATTCGATCGTTCCGCCGTGGGCCTCGCAGGCGAGCCGACAGAAATACAGACCGAAGCCCCGCTTTCCGGTCGAGCCCTTCGCGTACTTCGCGAACAACCGGTCGCGCACTGTCTCGGGCACCGCGGGCCCACTGTTGAAGACGAGGAGATCGACACTGGCTCCTTCGAGCGAATCCCACTTGTCGGCGGACAACCGGATCACGCCGCCGGAGTTGCAGTAGCGTGCTGCGTTGCCGACGAGGTTGTGGAGGACGCGCTCGATCAGCGCCTGATCGAAGTTTCCGACGAGGCTCGGATCGGAGTCGACCTCGAACCGGACGTTCCGTTGTGGAACGGCGGCGTGGACATCGATCACTTCGTGGATCAGTGCACGCACGTTGTTCACGGAGTACTGTGGCTTGACTGCAGCGTCCTCGAACCTCGCGATGTCGACGAAGTTTGCGACGAGGCCGGACATCCGTCGAAGCGCGTTGACGGTTGCCGAGAGAGCCTGGCCGTCGTCCTCGCCGATCAGCAGCACTTCTTGCAGGTAGGTCATGTTGCCAAGCGCGACCGCGAGGCCGTTGTTGAGATCGTGCGCGAGCATCGCCGCGGCTTCTGCACCGTACGCGAGCAGACGATCGGCGCGCTCCTGCGCGAGCCGGGTCTCGACGAACGCCTGCTGGGTGCGTGCGGCGGCGTACATCCGCCGCCGGAGCTCGGGGATCGCAGCCGGCTTCGCCATGACGTCGTCGGCGCCGGCGTCGAAGCACGCGGATCGCGTTACTTCGTCATCCTGGCCAGAGAGCACCGCGATCCAGATCGCGGTGCCGTGCAACGCCTTCAGCCTGCGAACGACCTCGAGCCCCGGTGTCGGCATGTTGAAATCGATGATCGCGAGATCGGGTGGAGTTTGCTCGGCGATCTTGAGGGCCGGCTCGCCATCATCTGCCGTGAAAACGTGGAACCCCGCCCGCGACATCGCGTTTGCGATCGCCCGGCGAACTCTGGCCTCGTCGTCGACAACCAAGATCCGGACACCAGCGGGTGCCGAGACCGGACTCTCGATGCACGACTCGTGCACTGCGGCGTTCACGATGTACCGAGATAGCGAGTTGCATGCCAGCTCGGGGTCGGGTGAAGTCGAGGGGTTGAGTCGCATGCCCGAATGCCGTCGCGTCAAACTCGCCGACGCTGCAAGGCAATCGTGATCGGTCGAGTCATCGGGTGAATGTCACGATCGCATGCTCTCGCGTTCGCCGGATCTTGCGAGCCCGCCAGGCCAACCGTGGTGACGGATGTCCTGCTGGATGCCGCGCTCTCCGCAGCGGCCGACTTCGTCGGAATCGAGCCAAGTTCGTGCGCGGAGGATCGCTATCTGATCTCGATCGAGCGCGAAGGGCAAGTGGTCGCCACGGCCACGCTCGAGGTGACGCTCGCCTCGGCGGTGATCTCCAGGCTCGCGTGTCTGGCACGCGTCGATCTGACGACGACCCGAACGACGACCGGTGCGGTGACCATCCGCTCGGGGGAGTGCGAGCGCGAGATGGTGTTCACGTTGCGACCCGGTGCGGAGCCTCGCGCGGAAGCGATGTTCGTCCGGCGCGGCCCGCGAGCGACGATCCCGAATCCGGCCCCTGACCAGGGTCGCGCGAGGTCGTCCGGCCGAGCGAACGAGCATCCAAGCAGTGACGAGTTGTGGATCGGTGACACGGTCGATCACTACCGCGTGATCGGCAAGCTCGGGTCAGGGGGCATGGGGAGCGTGTACCAGGTCGAGCAAACGTCACTCGGTAGGCACTACGCGCTCAAGGTGTTGCACCGCGATGTGCTCGCGCGGGATGCGACGAGCGTCGAACGGTTCCTCCGGGAGGCTCGTGCGGCTTCGCGGATCCGCCATCGACACATCGTCGATGTGTTCGACTTCGGATACCTCCCGGATGGCCGACCGTACCTCGTGATGGAGCTGCTCGAGGGCAGGAGCTTGCTCAGGATTCTCGACGCCGGCGCACTGTTCGTGGAGCGTGCCGTCGCGCTCGCGCGCCAGCTCGGCGAGGCGCTCGCGGCAGCGCACGAATGCGGCGTGGTTCACGCCGACGTCAGCACGGCCAACGTCCTCGTCGAAAACGACGACATCAAGCTCGTCGACTTCGGCCTGTCCGAGTTGCGCGGACCGACGATGCCGGTCCGTCCATCCGACGTGTTCTTCGGGACCCCGATCTACGTCGCGCCGGAGCTGGTGCGCGGGTTACCGGCCGACGCGTTGTCGGACCAGTACTCGTTTGGAGTCGTGCTGTTCGAGATGGTGGTAGGCAAGCCGCCGTTCGCCGATCGCAACATTCGCGAGCTCTGCATCAAGCACCTTCGTGATCCGGTCCCGGATCCGATCAGCCCCTACGGTCCACTCCCCGACGCGCTCGTGAACGTCATCGCGCGCTGCCTGGCGAAGTCTCCGGCGGTCCGCTACCCGACGATGCGAGCGATGCTCGCGGAGCTCGCAGCGGCAGCCCGGCTCGTCGGCAGCGACCGCTCGCGGAAGTGCCTGGCTTCATGACCCGGCCGATCGTCGTCTGCATCGACGACAACGCGGGAGTCCTCAACGCGATCGTACGAACGATCCAGCAGCTCGAGATCGACGTGCTCTCCACCACCGAATCGCACGTGGCGCTCGAATGGGTCGCGATGCGGGATGTCGCCGTGCTGATCTCCGACTACGGGATGCCAGAGATGAACGGGATCGAGCTGCTCTCGGCTGCCCGCCGCATCCGCGCCGAGACCGTCCGGATCTTGGTGACGGGGATGCGAGCCCTGGAGACGGCGGTGGACGGGATCAACCAAGCGGAGGTGTTCCGCTATGCGCCCAAGCCGCTCGATCCCGTGATGTTTCGAGCGGTCGTGACCGGTGCCGTCGAACGCCATCGCGACCTCGTCGCCTTCACCACGGAACGCGAGCTCCTGACGCGTCGTCATCGCATCACCGACGAGCTCGAGGCCGTGTATCCCGACCTGACACGTGTCGAGCGAACGGAGGATGGCACCTACGTGGTCCCCCCGACATCGCAGGCCATGATCCGCGGGCTCGGCCTCGACGCCCTGTTCGCGGCGAGTCGCCAGAGTTGACGTAGCTCGCGGTCGCGAATCCGCCAACCCGGAGCAACTCGTGGCGACCGACCGGGTACGAATGTTGCTGCAGGGGGGAGCATGAGTGACGAGCCTGCGAAGCCCGCCGAGCCAACCAAGTCGAAGCCACCGAAGGTGATGCTCGCGCTGTTGGTGCTCAATCTCGGCGCCAGCGGATTCACGACCTTCAAAGTCGCGACCGCGCAGCCGGCGGTGCCGCAGGCCGAGGCGCCGCAACACAATCCGACAACCACGGAGATCGTCGGCCCGGTGATGGAGCTCGATCCATTCGTCGTCAACCTCGACGAGGTCGGGCAGTCTCGCTACCTGAAGCTCACGCTCCAGTTCGAGTTGACGGACGGCGATTCCGAGGCCTCGATCGTGAAGAGCAAGCAGCTGGTCCGCGACACGATCCTGAGCCACCTCTCGGGACTGCACGTCGCCGACACGCTCGGTGTCGCGGCGAAGGACAAGCTCCGCGCCGACGTCATGACGAAGCTCGAGGTCGTGGTCGGTCCGGGCAAGGTCCGCCGGGTGTTCTTCCACGAGTTCGTCGTCCAGTGACCACAGGAGCCATCATGACGCCGACGATCTGCCTCGGACGGGTGGTTGGAGCGAGCGAGCCACCGTTCGTCATCGCCGAGCTGTCCGCGAATCATCTCGGCAGCCTCGAGCGCGCCCTCGCGATCGTCGACGCCGCGGCTGATGCGCGATGCGACGCGATCAAGCTCCAGACCTTCACGCCGGCCTCGATGACGATCGAGTCGGGTGCCGGAGACTTCCACATCGCCGACGGTCCCTGGAAAGGACGGTCGCTGTGGGATCTCTACGACGAGGCGCACACCCCGTGGGAGTGGCACGCGAGGCTGTTCGCACATGGCGCATCGCGCGGGCTCCTCGTGTTCTCGACGCCCTTCGATGCCATCGCGATCGAGCGCCTCGATCGGCTCGGCGCGCCCGCGTTCAAGATCGCATCATTCGAGCTGGTCGATCTCGAGCTGATCGCCTGCGCGGCACGCACCGGCAAGCCGCTGATCATGTCGACCGGCATGGCCTCCGATGAGGAGGTTGGCGAGGCGATCGAGACGGCGCGCACCAACGGCAACGGTGGCGTCGCGCTCCTGCACTGTGTTTCGGGCTACCCGACGCCGATCGAGCAGACCAACCTGAGGCGGCTCGACGCGATCGCGAAGTACGGCACCGTGATCGGGATCTCCGACCATTCACCGGGAGCGATCGTCCCGATCGCAGCGGTCGGTCGCGGTGCCGCGATCGTCGAGAAGCACCTGACGCTCGCGCGCGCAGACGGCGGCCCCGATGCGGGCTTCTCGCTCGAGCCCTTGGAGATGGCCGAGGTCGTGCGCGGCTGCAGGCTCGCTTGGCAAGCGCTCGGCGATGGCAGTGCGAAGCGACCGAAGGTCGAGGATGGCTCGCGCAACTTCCGGCGGTCGCTGTATGTCGTCGACGACGTCGCGCCGGGCGAGGCACTCACGCCGGTCAACGTGCGATCGATCCGCCCGGGCTTCGGGCTGGCACCGCGCGAGTTGCCGGCGGTGATCGGCAGGCGTGCCAGGGTCGCGATCTCGCGCGGAACCCCGTTGGCCTGGGAGCTGATCGCGTGATCTCGGGATCTCCGATCACGCTTCGCGATGCGGGGCCGGACGATTGCGAACGCGTCTGGCAGTGGAACTTCGCTCCGGACGTGCGCGCGGTGTCGAAGCACTCGCACGAGGTCCCGTTCACGGAGCACGCCCGGTGGTTCCGGGCTCGGCTCGAGCAGCCGGCGCCGATGTGGATCATCGAGGAAGTCACGGCGGCGGTCGGCGTCGTGCGCGTCGATCCCGACGGCCGCATCTCGATCGCCATCGCGCCGAAGGCGCGTGGTCGCGGAATCGGCAAGCACGCCGTCACGATGGCATGCGCGACGTGGGGCAAGCCGATCGTCGCAGAGATCGACGTCGCCAACATCGCGAGCCGCGCGTGCTTCGAGGCATGCGGGTTCGTCGCAATTCACGAGCGCGACACGTTCGTCACCTATCGCTGGACCCCAGAGGAGCCCCGATGAAGATCGAGATCAACCAGACCGACCAGCTCGAGCTGTGGCGTTCCGAGTTCGGGCGCGAGTACACGGACCGCAATGATCACGCGAAGCCCGAGCGGGTCATCGCGTGGCGGCGGCTGCTCGACGGCATCTCGCCGGCGCGCGTCCTCGAGGTTGGCTGCAACGTCGGTTGGAACCTCGAGTATCTGCGCGAGCTCGGGATCCCCGAGCTCTATGGAATCGAGCCGCAAGGACACGCCGTCGCGCGCGCGCGCCAGAGAAATCCGGCCTTCGGCGTCCTGCAAGGGACCGCGTTCGAGTTGCCATTTCGCGACTCGTGGTTCGATCTGGCGTTCACGAGTGGCGTGCTGATCCACATCGCGCCGTCGACGATCGGTGCTGCTCTCGACGAAATCTATCGCGTGGCTCGTCGCTGGATCGTCGCGATCGAGTACGACCACCCCACGGAGCAAGAGGTCTCGTATCGCGGTGTCGCCGCGGCGCTGTGGAAACGCGACCACGGCGCATTGTGGCAGGCGCGTCACCCGGATCTCTGCGAAGTGCGTCGAGTCTCGCTCGGCGCCGCCGAGGGCTACGACGACTGCACCGCACACCTGTTCGAGAAGCGGTGATGCGCGTCGTCGCGATCGTGCAGGCGCGGACAGGATCGACCCGGCTTCCGGGCAAGGTCCTCGCGGACCTCGCCGGAGACACGATGCTTGCCCGCGTGGTCGGCAGGCTACGGGCCGCGCGCACGATCGACACGATCGTGATCGCGACATCGATACACGCCGCGGACGACACCGTCGTACGCGAGGCGGGACGACTCGGGGTCGGAGTCCACCGCGGCTCCGAGGACGACGTGCTCGATCGGTTTCTCGGCGCGGCGCGGACATATCGCGCGGACGTGATCGTGCGTGCGACCGCGGATTGCCCGCTGCTCGATCCAGGCGTCGTCGATCAGGTCGTGCACGCGCTCGATCGAGGCGTCGACTACGCGTCGAACACGCACGTGCGGACGTACCCGCGGGGGCTCGATATCGAGGCGTTTCACCGTGACACGCTCGAACGGATCGCGAGGCTCGGGACGTCCGTGGCGGCGCGCGAGCACGTGACGGCCTTCGTGATGGAGCGTCCGGAGTTGTTCGCGGTGCGTCGGGTCGAGGCCGGACACGATGACTCCGATCTGCGCTGGACGGTCGACACCGCCGACGATCTGGCGCTGGTCCGCGAGCTCTACGAGCTCGGCGATCTCGGGCGGCACCTCGTGCCCTATCGCGAGCTCGTCGCGGTGGTGCGAGCACGTCCCGAGCTGACGTCGCAGAACGCGCACGTCGCTCAGAAGCCGTGGAGGGCGAGCCATGTCGCTTGAGGTGATCGAGACCTGGCGCGCGCTGCTCGGCGAGGTCGGCGAGCTCGGCGACACCCTGTGCATGGCGATCGAGGCCGACGATGTCCTCGCCGCGATCGCGACGATGATGCAGCTCCGGCATGTCCGGTCGACGCTGGCGCGGGTCGAGGCGCCCGTGCGTGTGCGCGGCGAGCTGGCAGAGCTCCAGGCGATGCGCGAGATCATGCCGCAGATGATCCGGGCGCGAGGCGCGGAGGCGGCCATGCAGCGCTGGCTCGAGCGCACGCTTCCAGGCGATCCTCGGTTGCTCGCGAGCCCGCTCGGGTGTGCCACGCTCGCCGATTCGATCCTGCCACCGGTGTGGGACTTCGACATCGATCTCGTCGTGCTGGTCGGGCCGGGACTCGATCCCGTCGCTCAGATCCTGGGCGATCTCGGGCAGCGTCGGATCGTGATGCTGGGAGCGAAAACCCCCGTCGCTGCGGCGGTCCACATCGAGAGCATCGACGAGCTCGCGACCGCCGTACGTACGCTCGTGCCGAATCCCCCGACCCAGCTGGTCATTCGGGGCGCGCAGAGCGTCGCGCGAGAGGAGCTCGAACGGACAATGGAGGTGGCGCGCAACGCTTCGAGCGATCTCCGGATCCATCGCAATACGGTTCGCGCGTTCTCGCGGACCTGGATCGAACAGGGCCTCGCGAACCTCGATGCGCTGGCACACTGGCCCTCGGTTGCCGCGCTCGATGGAGCACTCGCGAAAGTACCGATGGTGATCGTCGCCCCCGGTCCATCGCTCGCGAAGAACGTCGATCAACTGCGCGCGCTCAAGGGCCGCGCGATCGTCACGGCGTTTAGCCACTCGCTCAAGCCGGTGCTTGCCGCCGGTGTGGTCCCGGATCTCGTCGTCACCGTCGATCCGCAGGACGTGCGCTACCACTTCGCGGACTGCGATCTCTCGCGGACCTGCCTCGTCAACGCCGCCACGGTTCACCCGGCGCTGTTCGAGCTGCCCGCCGCACGGTGCCTGACGCTCTCCGCGAACTGCGCGATCGACGACTGGATCTTCGATGGACTGGGTGAAGGAGCGTTGGTTCCCGGTGGCGGTTCGGTCGCCACCACCGCGTTCTCGCTCGCGCTTCGCTGGGGCTGCGATCCGATCGTGTTCGTCGGACTCGACCTGTCGTTTCCGGGAGGTGAGTACTACGTGGCGACCTCGTCGGATGGTCGCGCGCGGGCCCACGTCGACGATCATGGCGTGATGCGTGTCGAAGGCTGGAGCTCCGGCTTTGCGGCGATGAAGGCTCGCGGCGGTCCCGAGGCGGCGACCGAGCGCGCGGTCGAGCTCGCGGCATGGGGCGGGGGCAGCGTGCGCTCCAGCTTCATGTTCGCGCTGTTTCACCGCTGGTTCGTCGACCGGATGAAGCACGTCGCTGCTACCACGGTCTACAACTGCACGGAAGGCGGCGCCTACATCGACGGCATGCAGCACGTGCCGTTGGCGCGGGTCGCTCCCTCGCTCGACACCTCGATCGACATCACGGAGGTGATCCAGGGGGTCGCCGTGGATCGCGAGGCACGTACTCGCCGGCTCACCGATCATCTCCGCGGCTTCGTCGCCGGGCTCCGGCGATGCAGGGCACTCGCGCGGGTCGCACGCCGCCTGATCGAGCGCGGCGAGACGGGCCCTCGCCTCGAGCGCGTCGAGCGCGCGTTGGCCGTGACGCTGCGTCCGCTCGAGTTCGCATCGCTGCTCGCGCAGCGCGAGGTCGAGCGCGCGCACGATGTCGCGCGTCGAGCCGGCAGTACCATGGAGTTTCTCGGCGCATCGTCGCGGCTGCTCGCGACCCTGGACGGGGTCGTCGACCAGCTCGAGCCCGCGCTCGCGAGCGCCATCGATCGTCTCGCATCACGAGGGAGGGAACATGGTCACGCAGCATAGACGAGCCGCCCCGCGGATGATTGCCGTGGCCGGCGGCAAGGGCGGGGTCGGCAAGAGCACGATCGCGGCGAACCTCGCCCTGGCGATCGGCCGGCTCGGACTTCGGGTGGTCGTCGTCGACGCCGATCTCGGGGCCGCGAACCTGCACACGATGTTCGGAGTGCTGCATCCGACCGTGACGCTGGCCGACTTCCTCGATCACCGCGTCGAGACCCTCGACGAGATGCTCGTTTCCGTTGCCACCACCGTGGCACTCGTCCCCGGCACCTCGCGGCCTGGCTCGGCGAATGCCAACAACGGCCAGAAGCTGCGGTTGCTCCGCGCGATCGCGCGGCTCGACGCCGACTGCGTGCTCGTCGATGTCGGCGCCGGTACCTCGTTCACGGTGGTCGACGTCGTCGCCGCGTCGGACCTCAAGTTGTTCGTGCTCACGCCGCAGCTGCCATCGCTCCACAACGCGTACGCGCTGCTCAAGGCCTGCGTGCACCGAGTCGTCCGCAAGCTCTCGAGCGACGAGACCGAGCGGGGGCTGATCGACGCGGCGCTCGCGAACGAGGGCAAGGCCCGAACGATTCCCCAGCTGCTCAGCGTGCTGCGCCCGCTCGACAGCTCGCTCGCCGATCGCATCGTCGACACGTTGGGGCGATTTGGAGTCGGGATGGTCGGGAATCTGCTCGGCAGCGACGCCGAGGCGGCGACCCTCGCGCGGATGTCGGCGTTGATCAACGACCACCTGCTCGTCCACGCACCGCTCGTGGCCGCGATCCGTCGCGCACCCGCACTCGCCGGTGGACTGAAAGCCGGTGCCGGCACGATCATCTCGCGCAAGGACGACAGCTTCGCGTCGTTCAGCCTGCTCGCGCGGACGCTGGTCGATGCGGACCTCGCGGAGCTGCGCGGAGAGCAGCGCACGACGACGAAGGGGACGATGCCGATCTGGATCCAACGCGAGCTACAGCACGAGGCTGCTTCCGATGGAGAGAAGTAGGTGTCGTGATCCGCGATCTCGTGATCGGCATTGATTTCGGATCGAGCTCGACGATCGCGGGAGTCCTCGTCGGAGACCGGATCGAGCTCGTCCAGGAGAACGGCGACTCGGTCATACCGTCGGTGGTGTACCTCCCCGACAAGGGCTCCCCCGAGGTCGGCCGGCGCGCGGTCGCACGTCAACTGACCGAGCCCGAGAAGGTGATCCGCTCGGTCAAGCGGGTGCTCGGGCTACCATCCGACACCGATCTCGTACGTCGTTATGCGGCGAGCGTACCGTTTCGCATCGATCGGACGGGGCCACGTCCGGTCTTCAAGCTGCGCTCCGGTGACGTCGCGCCCGAGCAAGTCGCGGCGTATGTCCTCGGTCGCGTACGGGAGCTCGCCGAGGCGCGGTTCGGGGCCAGGATCACGAAGGTCGTCATGACGATGTCCGCCGCGGCCCCGCCCGGCTATCGCGAGGCCGCGGTTCGCGCCGCCAGGATCGCGCACCTCGAGGTCGTCGACCTCGTCGCCGAGCCGATCGCGGGGGCGCTCGCGCTCGACCTCCACCGCGAGAGCAAGCAGCGCCGAGTCGTCGTCTGCGACTTCGGCGGCGGCACCTTCGACGTCTCGGCCGTGGTGCAGAACGGACTGTCCTTCACGCCGGTCGCGACGTTCGGCGATAGCATCCTCGGTGGCGACGATCTCGACGACGCGCTCGCCGAGTCGATCGCCGGAGTCGTGGTCCGGAGCTCGGGCTACGACATGCACAGGGACATCGTTCGCTGGAACGAGCTGCTGCTGGGGAGCGAGAGCGTGAAGCGCCAGCTATCGTCACGGGCCGAGGTGCCGTTTGTCATGCGCGGGGCGTACGTCCAGTCGGGTCGCGCGAAGGATCTCCAGATCACGCTCGATCGGCAGTGGGTCGAAGCCGTCTGGGCGCCACTCTTCGAGCGGGTGCGTGGGGTCGTCGGCGAGCTCCTGCATCGAGCCGGGTGGACCTGCGACATGGTCGAGGTCGTCGGTCTCATCGGTGGAAGCTCGCTGGTGCCGATGTTCCGCACCGCGATCGGAGAGATCTTCGACGCTCGCAGGCTGCTGATCGCACACGACCCCGAGCTCGCCGTCGCACAGGGAGCGACGCTCTTGACCGCACGGCATCGCAAGCAGAAGAGCGATTCGATCCCGGTGCTGCTCGATGGGTAGGGCGATGACCTCGAAGCGATCGGGGGATCGACTCGTCGTGCCCCGGGATCGAAGTCGATCCCCCGTCGTCGTGGCGGTGGCAACCGCGATGCATTCGGAGGTAGGTGGGACCCTGATCGAAGCCCGGGGACTTTCCACGCGAGTCGCGGAGGCGGTGCGCAGGTACCACACACCGGGAGGCGTGGAGCTCCGCGCGCCTCGGCTACTACGTGCTCAACGACGAGCAGCCCTCTGTACGCAGGTCGAGGCGACCTGCGGGAACGCACGAGCAACAGCCCACGGCTGACCTCGAGGTCCTCGCGATCACGAGACGTTCACACGCTCGCGTTGCGACGCTAGCACGCGTGCTAAGACGTCGCGCATGCCTGGGATCACGATCGTGGGGAGCGGCAGCTACCTGCCCGGTCGGTCCTACTCCAACGACGATCTCGCTCGCGTGATGGACACCACCGACGACTGGGTGCGCCAGCGCACGGGCATCGCGGGACGTCACTTCGCGCCCGAGGGCGTCGGCGTGTCGGACCTCGCGGTCGAGGCATCGCGCCGCGCGCTCGCCGACGCCGGGCTCGGGGTGGAGGACGTCGACTACATCGTCTTCGCGACGATGACGCCGGACTATCTGTTCCCCGGCTCGGGCGGCCTGCTCGGCGCCAAGCTCGGGATTCCGGGGGTGCCGGCACTCGACATCCGCCAGCAGTGCGCCGCGATCCCGTTCGCGCTCCAGATCGCCGACGCCCTGGTCACGACCGGCGTCGTGCGCACCGTGCTCGTGGTCGGCGCCGAGGCCCACGCCGGGTTCATGCCGTGGGACGACTGGGACGCGCTCGAGGGCACGGCCGCCCCGGTCGAGGGTCCGGCGCGCGAGCGTGCGACCCGTCACCGCGGCCTCGCGATCCTGTTCGGCGACGGCGCGGGCGCGCTGGTCCTGCGCCGCCACGAGACCGCGGGCCACGGCCTGATCGGGACCCAGGTCCACAGCGACGGCCGTCAGGCCAAGCTGATCTACATCGAGGGTGGCGGGTTCCGGCGGCGGCCGTACTTCCGCCCCGATCAGTTCGATCAGGAGCTCCACATCCCGAAGATGGAGGGCCGCGATCTGTTCAAGGCAGCGGTGACCAGGTTGCCGCAGGTCGTCCGCGAGCTGTGCGAGCGGCACGGGGTCGCGCTGGGCCAGGTCGACTGGTTCCTCGCCCACCAGGCCAACGACCGGATCAACGCCGCAGTCCGCGATGCGCTCGGCATCCCGGAGGAGAAGGTCCCGTCGAACATCGCACACTACGGCAACACCTCGGGCGCGACCCTGCCGATCCTCGTCGACGAGCTCCGCCGCGACGGCCGGCTCCGGGCAGGCCACCTGATGTGCTTCCTCGCACTCGGCGCCGGGCTCCACTGGGGAGCGGCACTGATGCGGCTCTGAACAGCGGCGCAGCGGGTGGCACGTCGCTGATGCGACTCTGAGTGGATGTTGTCGGTCTCATCGGTGGAAGCTCCTGGTGCCGATGTTCCGCACCGCGATCGGAGAGATCTTCGACGCTCGCAGGCTCCTGATCGCACACGATGCCGAGCTCGCCGTCGCACAGGGAGCGACGTTCCTGACCGCGCGCCATCGCAAGCAGAAGAGCGATGGTCGATCCAGGATCGAGATGCTGTCAGCCCTCCATCCTACCGTGCGAGACCGGTTCGCCGCATTGAGCGGCGACTTGCCGCTGCCGCTGCTCCCAGCGGTCGTGGCCCAAGTGCGAACAACGCGAGCACGGCTCGCGAGCACGGTCTCGTGAGCATCTCGCGGCCCTCGGCGCTGCTCTGGAGCCGGCAGGCTGCCGAGGCTCAGCTTCCTCGAGCTGGCAGCAGTAGTTGTGCAACCTGGAACATGAGGAGCTTGCTCTCGAACGGTTTCTCGATCAAAACGGCGCCGCGCGCGACCATGGCTTGGACCTCTGCCTCTGCCGCGTACCCGGTGGCGACGAGAACGGGCACGTCGCCGCGCTCTCGCAGGCGCGCAAAGCACTCGGCGCCACCCATCACGGGCATCCTCATATCGAGGATCACGAGCCCGATCGATGTCCCATGCGCGTCGAATACGTCGAGGCCTTCCGCTCCGTTACTCGCGGTGAGCACGGAGAATCCGCGCCGCTCGAGCAGCCGAACGGTACCGGCCAGGACGGCAGGCTCGTCGTCGATGAGGAGTACCTTCGTCGCAGCTGTGGGGTCGCCCCTCGACGGCGGAGCCTTCGAGGCCAGCATCGGTGCCGCGGTCGTGATGGGAAGATGGATATCGAAGGTCGTCCCTCGACCAAGGCACGATTCGACCTCGATGAAGCCTCCGTGGCGTTGCACCACACCCCACGCCGTCGACAATCCGAGTCCGGTTCCCTTGCCAAGTGGCTTGGTCGTGAAGAACGGGTCGAACACGCGTCGGCACGTCGTCTCGTCCATCCCGTTACCAGTGTCGGTGACCCGCAGCAGGACGTGGCGTCCAGCAGTGAGTCCGCGTCTGCTGGCCGCCGCATCATCGAGATCGACGACGCTGGTCGCGATCGTGAGCACGCCTTTGCCGGCCATCGCGTCCGCGGCGTTGAGCGCGAGGTTGACGAGCACCTGGCCGAGCTGGACCGGATCCCCTTCGACATCAACCCGATCACCACCGAGCGTCATTCGTAGCTCGATGGTCTTCGATAGGGTTCGTGACAAGAGGGGAACGATCTCGCGGACGACGTCATCGAGTCGCAGAACCTGCTTGCGATACTGACCGCGCCGCGAGAATGCGAGCAAGCCGCGCGTGAGCTCTGCCCCCCGCCCGGCTTGTGTCAGGATCTGCTTGGCATCGGCGCGGCTGGTCGCATCCGAGTCGTCGATCATGAGCTCTGCAAAGCTCATGATCGATGCGAGGACGTTGTTCATGTCGTGTGCCACGCCGGCGGCGAGGGTTCCGACAGCCTCCATGCGTTGGACGTGAGCCAGTTGCCGCTGAAGTTCCATCCGTTGAATCTCGGAGCGCTGAAGCTCGGCCAGCTGTTGCGCGAGCTCCTGGGCGACCTTCGCCTCGCCGGCGCGATGCTTCTCGGCGCGAAGCAGGGCTCCGCGCATGAGGACGTGGACCAGGATCGCGAACGTATCCGCCGTGACCAGAACGGAGATCAGCATCGCCGAATCGCGTCCACCGTCTCGCACGAAGATCGGGATCGCGATCGCGTCGACCACGACCAGCGATCCGACCATGAGCTTGGTGTCGAGTAGGGCGCCCGCACCGGCGATCAGCGCGACCAGCAGGAGCGCCATGGAAAGGTTGTGGTTCGAGTACTCGACGAGGAGCGTCGCACTGACCGGGAACCACCACACGACCGTGGAGATCAGGTGACTCGCTCGCTCGGGGACACGGCGCAGCACGATCGCGATCGTCAGGAGCCCCAAGAGACCGACCTGCACGAACGCGAAGACGTACACGGGCGTGGAGGGCCGGATCCCCAGCGCGTCGGCGGCGCCGAGGTAGAACACCATGCCGAGAAACACTACCGGCGTGAGTATGCGTTCGCGCTCGTGCGCCACGCGCTGCAATACATCCGCATCGCCGGCCATCGGTAGGTTAGATTGTCGGCGAGGGTGGCTGGCGGCTCGGGTATGCGTGGGATAGCAGTCGTAGCGTATGATTGCGCCTGGCAGCGTCGCGTGACGTGTCACGGCGGAGCAGCCTTCACGCCCGCGGCTGGGAAGTTCCTCTCCGAGGGGGAAGCGGCTTCGAGCTTCTCGCGCTCGGCCTCGGTCGGCGGACGGCCCGCCGCGCGGATGATCTTCGCGCCCGAAACCGGCGTCGATGTCAACTCGAACGCCACGCTGCCAGGGTACGGCCCGGTCCCGACGAAGTCAGGTGGCTCCGACCGCTACAACGCGATCGCTTCTTCGATAATGCGGCGTGCGCCATCACTGTCGGCGGTCGCGAGCGCGCGTTGGCGCTGGGCCGCACGGCCGGCGTGATCGAGCAAGAAGCTCGAGATCTCGCTGCGTAGCGTATCGTCGTCGGTGTCTTGCCACGTCCGGCCACCGGAGATCAGGCCATCACGCACCTGCTCGCGCGCTGGAATGACCTGGTCGCGCACGATCGCGTAGGCGAGGGCGGGGCAGCCGAGGAACGCGAGCTCGCCGAGCGTCCCACCCGCGGAGCAGATCGCCGCGTCGGCACTGACGAACAACGCTCCGGGGTCGTCCGGCGAGCGCCGGAGATCGACGGTGTGACCGGCCTCGACGGCCGTGGTGAGCGCGACCTGGAGCGCGACATCGTGACGGAACCCCGGTCCCGCGATCACGACGAGCTCCAGCGCGAGGTCGGCCGGCAGGAGCTGCAACGTTCGAACCGTGGCACCGACCGGATCGCTACCGCCAAACGTCACCAGGACGCGCAGCTGGCCGCGGCCGGTGGGCCTGCACGAACCACGCGTGTACCGTCGGATATCGCGGCGCAACATCAGGTAGCGTCGCCCGAGCAGACGCTGCGTCGCTCGTGGATACGATGCGGCGAGCGTGGGCGCGTGGATGTTGTGGTTGACCACCGTCGACATGGTCAGCCCACACTTGCCGGCGTCGTCGATCACGACGGCTCTGACGTGTGGCGGCAGTCGCGGAATCACGGCGGTCGCGATCTCCGGCCCATCGACGACGAGCGCCTTGACG
>Ga0299915_10001113_pt1 | contig 19806 bp, 17 predicted proteins | sample RVTome_13_FD_200263 | JGI IMG/M metagenome (GOLD analysis project Ga0299915, IMG submission 200263) | Soil microbial communities from uranium-contaminated site in the Upper Colorado River Basin, Wyoming, United States - RVT92D227 (version 2) ... | reverse complement strand
TGCTAATCCTTAAAAAGAAGAGCATAACAGTAATTGAAACATAATGAATCATTAAGATGGATATGGGCAGAATAACAATATAGCTCCATCCAAATAACCTGCCAATGAGTGATAAAAAAAACAATGCAGTAAAAGAGAAGGTAGTGGCAATGAAGACATTCAACATATCAATGACTGTTGTATGTCGCAGGAGACCAGTGTAGGAACGAAAAACCAATGAAAATGCAGAATATACACCAACAGTTATCACTGCATGATTCATTGCTAAAGGCACGGAAAAATCTGCGAGCTTAAAGTTATACCGCAGCAAATAGGCTATAATAAAACAGATGAATACAGCTATGTTATCTATTGTGAACACCATCCATCTGGGCAATGAATAGTGCTGATATAACCAGCTGACTTTCCTTTGCAGGAATTCTACATACTTTGGGTATTTTTCAAGCACGGTTTACTAGTTTTGGGTTAGGTGTAATAGACTGCACAGTAAGTACTGCGTTGCGGTCTGTTTTAGTCACAATTGATCAGATGGGTTTTTCGTAAATAATTGATAAGCAGACTTAGCAGTGTCGCTTTCTGATGTAAGTAGAATTTAAATAATGCTTCTTATGTTAATATTTCCCTGATTGTCTGACATATGAATTCTAATTCTGACTGTATTAAACCTGGATAGATTGGAAGGGAAACAGTTCCATGCCAGATCCGCTCTGTGTTTGGAAAATCAGAATTATTTAAATTATATGCTTCTTTATAATACTTCATCCTGTGCAATGGTTTGTAATGAACAGAGGTTCCTATCCCTTTTTTCGCCATAAGTTCCATGAAACCGTTGCGTGATACCGGAGCTTCGGGCTTGATAATTACAGGAAAAAGATGCCAGGAATGATCTTCCGGGGAACCCAGGCATATCGGCAGATCAAGAGCTGATATATCATTTAGTTCATGCAGGTAATAGGTTGCACAACGTTGTCTTTCATCTCTGAAAAAGGAAGCTTTTTCCAACTGGGCAAGTCCGACTGCAGCATTAATATCAGGCATGTTGTATTTGAATCCCGGAGCTACCACATCATATTCCCACGATAAGCTTTTATCGGTAAACCTCGACCAGATGTCCCGGTCAATACCATGAAGGCGCATTACTTTAACTCTTTCATAGATTGCCTCGTCATTTGTAACCAGCATACCTCCTTCGCCTGTGGTAATGGTTTTATTTGCATAAAAACTAAAGCAGCCCGCTTTGCCAAAAGTACCGGTATACTTGTCCCTGAATTTAGCCGGAAATGCATGTGCAGCATCCTCGATTACAGCAATGCCATTCTTCTGACATACATCAATAATCCCTTCCTTATCGGAAGTTGTCATTACCGGAGCCTGTCCGCCAAAATGGACAAGTATCAGTGCTTTAATATCCGGTTGTTTTTTTATGGTTTCTTTCAGAATGTAAGGAGATATTAAACCTGTACCATATTCTACATCCATGAATACGGGATCCGCTCCCATATATCTGATTATCTCAGCTGATGCTGTAAATGTCAGCGAAGGGACCAGCAATTTATCACCGCTTGCAATACCTATTGCTTCAACGGCAAGATGTAACGCAGATGTGCATGAATTAACCGCACAGGCATACTTAACTCCCAGGTATTGAGAAAATTGCTTTTCAAAATTCAGAGCTTTTGAAGAAGTAGTAAGCCAACCGCTTGCTAAAACTTCATTAATATAAATGGCCTCATTTCCGGTGAGAGCAACTTTTGAGAACGGAATATTCATTGATTTAGAATTCTTTGAAGTTAAACTAGCGATGCCTTGCCTTCTCTGAAGAACATCCTGTACCCTTGATAGAGCCGAATTACCTTTCTGGTAAAGGAATTTTTAATACTTTTTCTTTTAAGCAGATGCAGATTATAGAAGATTATCAGTTTGATTAAGGGAAGCAGCAGTGGATGTAAGATATAGACTCTTGATCCCGGAATCCGTTCAAACAGCATATTATTCTTAAACCTGTTAAGTTCATGAAGTTCCTCAAAGGAATCTAATCCAAAGGATATGTTCACTGATCCATCCTTCTCAATTAAATGACTCACCATGGTATAAAGCAAGCCGTTCATTGGGTCTGTGGTTTCTGAGTCATTCCGATCAATGAAGGCATGATTGATGATATATTTCTCCTCAAGTTCAGTTACGATAATATAACCAACCATCCTGCCGGCATAGTAAGCGCCCAGAATATTAATATTTTTCTGAGTGAATAACGCTGTTATATATTTGTTCCATTGACCGGTAACTGTTAAAGTTTTGTCTTTTTTATTTTGCCTTTTAAACGTTTGCTGATTTATTGCCAATCCATAAGTGAGCATATCCTCTAAATCTGGCCTTTTAAAAGTACAATTCTGAAGACTTTTACGAATCCGGTTTCTGGTTTTTTTGGCAAACTTATCAATGCTGTAATCACTGGTATGCAGGATAAACTCGTAGGTATTTTTCCTGCGCAGCTCAGTAAAAAGCACAGAGACTAGATACTTCCATTTTATTGATTTTACTAGGTTGTCAGTAATAGGTACTTTAACAAGATTAGGAAATGAGTAATTTATCAACCCCTGCTGGTTAAAATAGTGATCACCGATGGTAATAACATAACATCCGCTATTTCGGTATAACCTGACAAACTCAGTCACAGTCATAAATCTGTTGTTATTTTTGTTTATTTAGCACTGATTATGCTGATTTACCTGAACAATGTCGCGATAATTAGAACGGATCCTCAAAATTGCTAATGCTTCGCCCTGCCAACTACATTAATTAACCAGCATAACCTTTACTACTCCGTCCACAGACAAATCTTCAGTATGCGCTAAAATTACAAAAGCTCCCGTTATTAAACAAATGAACCAATGCCGGGTTTGACGAATGAACCTAACGGAAGGATAAACTTACAGTACCTAATGACCAGTGGAAAAAAACGATTTTATAATCGGCACCTCTTTAAGCGTATTTTAATCCTGCAAGTAACCGGATGATTCTTTTCACGCTTGCTCCGGATTCTGATCAAATAGTTGTTGGTTAATTATGAGGTATTTGCATGAGTCAGCCATCAACCTGCATATTAAAATGATCCTTAATTGCCTTCATTTTCTTTTTGCCTGTTAAATGTTTTGTTTTAAGGCAATTCTTATGACTTAAATATATAGATTCGAACATTTTGGTCTTCATTACCACCCTCGCAGGGTTTCCGAATGCCACACTGTTATCAGGTATGATACCTCTAATAACAGATCCGGCTCCAATTAAGCAGTTTGAACCAATTGTTGTATTGGCTAATATAATTGCATCTATTCCAATGAAGGTGTTGTTGCCGATTTTAATCTGTCCAAATAAATCCAGGTTTGGATGGTTATCTTCCAATATCCAGCCTGAACCATCATGAGTAACGAATTTTACACCATTTGAAATTACAACATGATCTCCTATCTCAATTAAATAGGGTTCCGTTGAAAAACTGGAAGTATATATTTCACATCTGTTTCCTATTTTAATACCGTACGATCTTAAAAATTTAATCTTATACTCACCGGGCAATAGGTGGCAGGCAAATTTAAAAAAGATGGTTTCAATTATTTTTAGAATTATTCCCATAAATCTAAATAAAGATTTAATTGTTAAAGCATTTTGCTGATTTATCTGTCTCCCTTCCTATATCCTTCATGAGGGCAATCCCAGGATTAAAATATCTTAGCATCGGGTTTGATATCTAAATAATAAATCGTTTGCAGAATCTATATGCATCAATAATAATAAAATTATTGTGAAAATTAAAAGTATGAGTTCCTTTTAAATCGGGTTCCCAGTCTGCCTTAGTTTTGGAAACCAAAACCTCCTCGTAAGCTGTTTCAGATAATTCAATGATTTGATTCAGATTATAGGCACTTCCATATCTTCCGGAACAGTCCTGTGAGGGCCGATAAATTCTATTCTCATGTAAAAAAATACTTCCCGCTGGTCTTGCATTTCTGACATCGGTGACGATCGGATTATTCGGATGAGGTATCCATTCTGTTGTAAATAAATCAGTGGAATAAAATAGAAATAATTCAACAAAATCAGGAAAATTATATGATTCATTCAATGCTGTAAATAACCACCATTTATTATTATGGAAAAAAAGTGTGGTGTCCATGGCAGCAATATTTTCCATTAAATTCATAACAAAATTCCATTTCCCCGGAAACTCCTTGCAGGTATATAGTTGTATGGTCTTGTTCTCATACGTCTCAGGGATCATATAATAATTGCCGTTATATTCGAATAGAAAAGGATAAGACATATGGTAATGATTCTCCAGGATTTTTTCAGTATGTAATAATTTGCCATTAATATCCAGTTCCAGCATGGTAATATGTCCTTTATTTGTCCGGTATAAGAACTCCTCGATAAAAATGAAGATTTTACCATTCCTGCAAATAGCAAAGGGATCAGCCCAGAATCTGTCCTTTGGCGGAACCAACACCTGAAAACTTTCCGGTGCACTATTGAATGGATTTTTATCAAATGTAAACGCTAAAAACCAGTTCCAACTGTTTTTGTAGACCAGTCTATTATATATATACCTGAATACGATAGTAAGCATGTTTTTAAATGCCACACGATTTGATGGCGGATGGAAATCACTGCCTGAATATTCCTCATCAGTGATTTTGTATTTTACCGCCAGTTTATTTAAAGTATCAAAACCTGATTGATACAACTGTTTTAATAAACGTGGAATGATTACTGAACATAGGCCATAAGCATGATCCTGATTCAGATGGATGGAATTGTAATTCGCAGGTATCCAACTGCGATAAATAGCAGTATCATTTCCAAAGGTACTGTTTGAAGTACGCAGAACAACTTCAAGTGCAGGGATTCGTTTCACCATTTCCCAATAACCATTTGAAATTCTTTTTGTTATGGTTTTATCTTCAATACTGTAATGCCATATCCCGAATCTTGCATGATTTAAAACAGATTCGCTAAAGGATAATGAAGTAAAATTTAAAAAAATGTCTGCATCATATTTCGAAATCTCATGAAAGGCATTCCCGGATGAATTTTTACAAAGGTCTGAATCGATTGAGATTCTAGTTATTCCTGCTAATATTTCAGATACGCTGACATGTTTATTATAATCAATCCTGCTGTTGAAAACTAATTCATCCAATCTTTCATGCAGGTTGTAAAAAAATGACTTTTTGGTCTTATTGCTGTCAATTTTCTCTTGATGATCAATTACCACTTTTATTTCGGCATATTCGGAGTCAAGTATTTTTTCAATCACCCTGCAGATCCATAATGACACATCCCCATCATTTAAAATAATTCCAATTTTAATGGTGTCTTTCATGAATTGGTAATAATTCGGTTACTGTCTCTTAAAGATTAGGAACAGCGTTGCAAATAGTATTTTCAGATCGCCCAAAAAGGAATGATCTGAAACATATTTTTCATATAGTTCAAGCTTCCTGGGAAGAATAATTTCCTTATATGTTGTCTCCGGATCCCCATCAGTTGCCAATTTAGATTCTTCATTTCGGAATTCCAGAGAAGCGACATCAGTTATGCCTGGTTTAACAGTGAGAATGACTTTCCAGTTTTCCGGGAAAGCTGATACCCATCTTTTAACTTCTGGCCGTGGACCCACCAGAGACATATCACCCTTTACAACATTTATTAATTGTGGCAATTCATCCAGTTTGGTTTTTCTGATGAATCTTCCGATTGATGTTACACGAGATGTAATTCCTGGTTCGAACGATCCTTCATTTCCGGATTTCAATATGCTCATGGATCGAAATTTGTACAATTTGAATAACCTGCCTCCTTTTCCAACCCTGACTTGTTTAAAGAAAACAGGACCCTTATCGTGCAAGAAAATCAGGAGACCAAGAATTACAAATAATGGCAAAAGTATAATCAGCCCAAATACCGAAACAACAAAATCAAAGCAACCTTTCATCGGCTTATTGTCATTCACAGAAGGTCTTTATTATACTTGAAACCAATAATCCCAGGTTCTTTTCTTTTGAAAAGTTTTCCATGGCGTAGTTAAACCCGTTTTCTCCATAATGGAGGAGATCCTTCTTCGTACTGGAAATCGCGGTTTTCATGGCCAGAATCAGTGAATCTGTATCTTCCGGATTAACTATCCATCCACATTCTGACTGTCTTATGGCCAGTGCTATATCGCTGTCATTTTCCACACATGCAATTATAGGCTTTTTTGAAAACATATAAGCAGGTAATTTTGATGGTATTGAGCTCAGTGAAGCTCCTTTCCGGACAGGAAGCAATAATACGTCCGCACTATCTTGCATTTCCGGTACTTTTCCTGAGGGTACATCAGTAAATACTATATTTGAGTTTTTATGAATGTTGGCGATTTGCATACATTTTTCTTTTTGTGACCCTGATCCTGCGATTACCAACAACGCCCCTGGAAGATCTGCTTTAATAAAACTCTTGATTAGAAAATCAACACCTGCTACTGGTCCGTTGTTTCCGAGGTACATGAATGTAAATTGCCTGTCTTCAGGTGTATTTATTGCCTGCTTTAGTCCGGCGTCATTGGTTATGACAAATTTACCTTCATCATGCCAGTTCCTTACGATTATTATTTTATGAGGAGGAATAGCACGTGTAGTTTTGAAAACAGACCGCATATTCTCTGATATGGCTACTATTAGGGATACGTGGTTAAGGATATATTTATCCAAAGGTATTAATGCCTTGTTGATATAATCACCAAAGAATCGAATCTTATTGGACAAAGACTCCGGATAAATGTCCTGAACATGAATAACTGATGGTATTGAATATCGATTTGATATTTTTGCAATCAGATATTGAGCAAGCAACGGCCATACGCTGATATAGATACATTCAATCCTATAGCGGTTTTTTTTAATATACTTCACAGCATGTTTCCCAAAACTATAACTTTCAAACATTCTGCCGAATATTTTTGATTTTGAACACGTATATGAATTTAGAATAATATGCTCAAATCGTTCATGTACAAAAGAACAGTCATTAAATACGAAACCACAGGGACGAGATGGTTTAGGAGTTATTACCGTTACTTTAAATTTTTTTGATAATGCAATGGCCAGATCATAGGATAAATTTGCTGCCGCAACCGGTTCAGGCGGAAAATTTGCAGATATGAGTAAAACCATCTGGTTATAAATTCACGAACTGATTAATAGGATTTTAAAGGCAGGTATTACATTTTACCGCATTGGCAGGTATTAATCCTGCATGATTCTTTTCTTTATGAATTTTGCAGGATTTCCACCAACCACCGTCCAGGGTTCCACATCTTTAAATACGGACGAACGTGCACCTATAACAGCTCCCTGACCAATGGTTACTCCCCTTCCGATAAATACATCAGCTGCAATCCATGCATGATCTTTGATAATAATCGGACCATACAGTGCTGGCCTGCTGCTTTTTGAAATGTCGTGTGAGCCGGGACATAAAAAGGATTTTTGAGAAACGGTTGCATATGCACCTATATAGATTTTATCGACACTATAACAATCTACATCAGGTCCCAGACACGCATAAGCATCCATTTCCAAATTCCAAGGCTTATATATTTTGGCACTTGAATATACAATGGCATGTTTGTTGATTTTTGCACCAAATATTCTTAATAAGAATATTTTCCAGCTATTCAACATTTTCCTTGGAATTGGCCTTGCAAAGAGAAACCAGGTAATTTCCCAGATAAACAGGATTAAATGGATTTTAAAGCTTTGTTCACTGTAAAAGATCTTGTCATTTTCCAAAGGCTTGTTCATAGTTTTATGTGTAAAAGATTTTCTAATGATTGTTAGAGTTAATGAAATTGTATAGTCAATTTTTAAAATTGAAATGTGTATTTGCAACTTTCTTCCAAATGTTAATATACTCCCTGATTACTATTTCCGGAGTGTAATAGTTTAAAACTCTTTCGGTTCCTCTTTTGCCCATTAATTCAATCAAGAATTCATCATTTTCCAAAGCGATAATGGCATCTTTAAGTTTTTCAACGTTTTGATGAGGAATACAGATCCCACATGGCGCGTCACTTGCAGTTGCCAGCATTTCCGGTATTGCTCCGACATCTGATGCAATAATGGCGCATCCCATAGCCATTGCTTCGAGTAAAACCATAGGAAAACCTTCTGTATAACTGGGTAATACCAAAATCGGTGAATTATACATTAATTCAAGTAACCGATCCTTGTATTGCTGTCCAACCAGGTTTAGCCACCTGCCTTCATCCCTTTTGCCGGCAATTTCTATTAAGTCTTTCTTGATATCTTCCTCACAAGATCCGATCAGCATCAATTCATGAACCATAGGAATCTGTGCACAGGCTTCAACAAGTTCATATACTCCTTTATTTTTAATAATATGGCCCACATAAATTAACCTGTTTGGGATACGTTTATTAGGTTTTGTGGAAAAATCCCTTGCTTTTTGTTCAACCTCAAGTGACAGAGGATTAGGAATATAAACAACATTCGAATAACCCTTTTTATTCAGCGTGTTTTGTGTCCTTTTATCTATTACAATAGATAATGTACTCTTTCGAATAACACCGATTAACACTTTCCATTCCCAGTTCCTTATTACTGCCAAAGCCGGTATTCTGCCAAAATGCCAGTGCATGACAATGGGTATCTTAAAAAGATTTGCTGTTTTTACTATTAGGTAATCTTTGACCAAAGCAAGAGATGAACTGCTTAAAAGATGGATTACCTCAGGTTTATTCCTAATAATCAACCATAAAACTCTTAAGAAAGTCCCCAGTGAATTTGTAATACCGGTAAGCATTCTAATTACAAGAGATTTAGTGGTAAGTGATCTGATATTATGTACAGTGTTATAATAAATTAAGTCGATTCCGTTCAAATTCTTATGTAAAAAATGAATCATGTTTTCTGTTACCGATCCCATTCCTCCGACAGGTCCTATAGTTCGCGCCATTGGTGCAACAAGCAATACTTTCATAATTCACTCCTGTATTTAATTAATTCTTCCTTCAGCAATCGGTCTTCAGGACGATAAAGTAACTTTTCATGTTCCAGAATTTCCACCACACTCCACCGGTGCTTAATAATCTTTGCCGGAATTCCTCCGACCAGAGCATAAGGCGGAACATTCTTAGTTACAACAGCACCGGCGGCAACTATTGCTCCTCTTCCAATAGTCACACCATTAAGAATATAACTACCGGATCCGACCCAAACATCTGTTTCAATTATAACAGGTTGATCATCAGAGGTCAGTTTATCTGAGATTCTATAATCGAACATAAACTTTCCGATTATATGTGCAGCGTGATTTCCCCCAATTATGGAAACCTTTGGGCCAAACAATACTTTATCGCTGATAATTATTGAACTGTCTGATGCAAGGAACATGGCACCGGGACCAATATATACATTATTCCCTATTTCAATGGTTTTATAGAAAAAATAGGATTCCAAAGGATAAAAATGTACATTTTTTCCACAGGCTGCAAACTGCGACCTGTACATATACATGAGAACCCGATCAAGACTTTTTGAGGCGAGTAAATGAAAAGTAGATATAATTTTGAAGATCAAAAATTTCATTTACCTAGTAAATGAAGATATATCGAAACAATCTTCTTTTTATCAAAGTACTCTTTGGCGAGGTCCTCATTTTTACGGCCAATCCGGTTCAACTCATCTCCGGTTAAGCTAATTACATAGCTCAGGGATTTTTTGATTGTCTCTGGATCCGAAGGATCGCATAACAGATTTTTATCATATGATAACAATTCAGGCAAGTCAGATACAGTTGAGCATACAATAGGTTTTCTGCATGACATCCCTTCGCATACAACATTTGGAAATCCTTCATATAAACTAAACAGGCCCAATACATCTGAATCCTGGATTTTATTCATGATCGGATTTGTTGCTGGATGGAAAGTAATAATGTCGTTAATTTTCAAATTATCGATTTTTTTCTTTCCTTCAATCCATGACTGATCAACATATGGTTCAGTCAATTTATCTCCATACCAGTCAACCTTTATTTTCTTTAATTCCTCTTCAGTGAGCAATGAAAGTGCATCAATAAGACCATTTAAATTCTTTAAATACTGGTGACTTGCTACGACTATCATTTTCAAGATTCCATCTTTTTTGGGAACATAATTATTGGATGGTTGCCACTTTTCAAAATCAATGATATTATGTATAACCTTGCATTTTAATTTGGAAAGGAAAGGATTTATTGTTCTGATGATACGCATATTGGCATAGGAATTTGCCACTACATAATCGGCAAAAACGTGAAATATTCTGTATATTATGTGCTTAACTGACTTAAATATATTGGGATTTGCACTGCCTTCATTAACAACCAGTTTCCATTTTCTGTTGGGAAATCCGGCTACCTCACAAATGAAATTGGGACCTTCCAGAAATGAAATTATTCCATCGTACTTTCCTTTTCTTATAAATTGTCTCATCTTAAGCAATCGTATCAGGTAATTCTTTTCACCGATACAATTAATTGGAATACCCTCTTTTAACAGGATGTGATTATAAAATACAATGTCATGATAGGTAAGAAATGAAACAGTATGTCCTTTTTCTTTAACAGCCAGGGCAAGTTCAATTATCTGACGCTGAGAACCTCCTGAACCCAGACAATCAATAACACAAAGTATTTTCATACAACATTATAATCTTTAACTTCTTCGTCCTTTGCCAGATATATTGAATTGGCAACCACATATGAAAGAATTATCCAGCCCATTTTTACCTGAAGAAGCTGCGCGCTCAGCAATAAACCAAACACCGGGATAAGTAAAAGAATGGAAAGCTGTAACTTATGATGCTTATAGGTTAGATAACTTATTTTTGTTATCCGATAAAGAAAAATCAAATAAAAAACCAGTCCTGTTATTCCTGTTAAGCAGAGGACTTCTAATATCACATTGTGAGGGCTGATTACACGACCAACAGAACTGAGCGTAATGTATTCATAACCGGTTTTGCCCACTCCAAGAATCGGATGGTTCAACCAAATTGGCATTACATTTTTCCAAACCATTTCTCTTTCGGACAAATCTCCTTCATGAATTGACATGATCAGTCTCTGAACGATTTCTTCTGATCTCAATAATACCTGCCAGATGTAAATCAGGATAAAAGCACCAACCAGAATTAATAGTGGTTTTGCAAGTTTATTCTTTGTTTTGATAAGAAAAAAATAGGCTACAAAAGCCATAAGGAATGCAAGGAAAGAAACACGTGAACCTGTTGCTATCATCGCATTGAAAATTAAAGGAAACCCGAGAAGTAACAAATAGCGTACTTTCCCCAAATTCAACCTGTTTTGAAATATGGTTACGGGAATAATAATCAGGGAGATACTCATCCGGATGCCAATATTATTGGAATTATCACCAAAAATGCTATATCTGTTACTGACAGAATCATAATCAATTCCAATATCCAGGCTAAAAAGAAAGGCAAGCAATACGGAACCTATTGCAAAACCAAGCATGCCTCTTTCCAATACAAGATTATCATGTTGCTCATGATTAATTAAAATCCAGAAAAGGATGATATTCTGTAATATGGTAAAATCAATAATATTGAGGTAATCCGTTTTGATATTGAATAAGCTGATTAGGGTTAATAATAGAAAGAAATAGAATATTGGTCTTAAAACTGGTTTAAATTCCAGCGGAGTACGGAAATTAATAATGGAAGGGATCATCACCAATAAATATAAAAAGCCGGTAAGCTTTGACAGTGAAAAATAACCGCCTGTAGAGAAAGGGTCCCACATTTCAAAGTTGATGGAAAAGAAGAAAATGAATAGCACTATTCTTTGCAAACCTCTCATAGCGTTAATTTAGCCATTTATTATACCACATTTGAAATTGAATTAATTTCCAGATAATTGTCGGATCAGTTGCTTTCCCGCTGAAGAACTGCTTTAGTAATTTTTGGACATAGATGTAATTAAATATGTCAGTTTTTGCAATAGCACTTGCATTCAGATTATCTTCAATGAGATAGGACAATTCATTTTGAAACCAGGAAACAATCGGAACGGAAAATCCGCTTTTGGGACGGTCCATTAAATCTTTTGGAACATACTTATAAACAATATCTTTCAGGATCATTTTTTGTGTTTGTCCGTATTTGAATTTACTTGGAAGCTGAGCTGCAAATTCTACTACCCTGTGATCCAAAAAAGGTTCCCGGCCTTCCAATGAAACTGACATGGTGGCTCTGTCTACCTTTGTTAATATATCATTCTGCAAATACATAAGATAATCAGTAGCTAAAGCGGCTGACAAAACATCTTTAAATCCTGAAAAATCGTCATCATAAATAGAATGATGCTGTATTGCCTTATCCTTAAATAAATTATCCCTGGCATTCCGGTTTAATGAATAATAGCTTTTTAATAGTCGCTGCGGAATTTTTTCTTCGTTTGTGTTTAATAAAACTGATAAAACGTACAATTTGTGGTTAAAAAAGCCATTCGTAAAAATATGGGTCCCGGCTTTAGACAGCTGTTTCAGAAGTGGTTTTGCATATGCTGGTATCTTTTTAATAAAGGAAAGGTTGTTTATAAACGTAGCATAATTATTATATCCTGCAAAAATCTCATCTCCGGCATCTGCCGATAAGGCTACAGTAACACTTTTTCGTGCCAATGTACTTACCAGTATTGTTGGTATTGCAGAACTGTCAGCATATGGTTCGTCATAAAAATAAGGCAGGCTTGAAATAATATCCTGGGCCTCTTTGGTTGTACAATAATACTCTGTATGATCAGTACCGACGAACTGGGCAATTTCACGTGCATAGGGTGCCTCGTTGTTTCCTTCCTCAAAACCGATGGTAAATGTTTTTAGTTTTCTCGTTCGATTGCTTTGAAGCATCGATGTTACAGCGGTAGAATCAAAACCGCCACTGAGAAATATGCCAACAGGCACGTCAGAGACCATACGGTATTCAAAAGCGGAATGCAGAATTTTTTCCAGTTCTTCTTTGGCTTCTGTATAGGAGATATTCAGATCAGGTAGACAATAATAATCCCGAACATCCCAATATTTGGTAATTGTGATTTTCCTTTTTCTGATATCAAACTTGAGTATATGACCGGGTTCTAACTTGCTGCAATTGTAAAAGATACAATCCGGTGACGGAATGTACCCATAATCAAAATATTGATGAACACTGCGAGGATTTATTGCCTTTTGAAATGATGGATGCTGGTAAAACGCCTTTAATTCAGAAGCAAATAAGAATAACTTATTATCCCAAAAATAATACAGAGGCTTTACCCCTGCTCTATCACGGACAATTGTAATCTCAAGAGTCTCTTTGTTGAATATGATGAAAGCGAACATGCCAGTCAACTTTGAAACAAAAGAATCACCCCATTCCTCAAAAGCATGTAATACAACTTCTGTGTCGGATTCCGAAATAAAAGAATGACCAAGCCCGGTCAGCTCCTTTTTCAGCTCCCTGAAATTATATATTTCACCATTGTATGAAATTGTCAGGTTCCTATAGTTCATGGGCTGATGTCCTGCAAATGACAAGTCAATTACTGATAGTCGGGTATGCCCTATGCCAATTGTTGCCTGTTCGGATGAAAATACATCATGACCGTTATCATCGGGTCCGCGATGATTTAATGCCAGAACCATTCGTGCCAGAATATTAGCATCACTATGGCAATGATAATCAATGAAACCACATATTCCGCACATAGCTGTCTTTCGTTTTGATTATCTGTTTTTCAAAAACCTAATACGTGACATGATCCTGGCTTTAATAGTGGAGCTATCAATAGCAAACAGATTGTATTTCAATTCCAATACCGATACGATTGTGATATATGTAAGTCCGAGCAAAACCGTAGTGAGAATTCCATAATCAAAAAAATACTCTATTGCTCCAAAAGGTATGACTGAGATAGTTGATATCAGTGTAATCTGGGCGAATTTTCTCCAAGGAAAGAAATCAATAAGATTGCTTTTAAGTAATTTGATTTCTGTCGCCAGATTCAGAAACCTCGGAAGGCTAATACTAATTAAAGCTCCTGTCATTGCGCCCCAAATTCCATAGTACTTAATAAGGAAATAGGTTAACGGAAGGGTGACTGCTCCGCTCAAAAAGTAGGAACGTAATGTGTAATTTGTTTTTCCTGTGGCCCTAAGAATCAATCCTGAGCTGAGCATAAAGATCAAAATTGAGAATAAATATGCCCTGAACAGGGGAACAGCATCAACATAATTTCTGGTAAACAGGAAGACTATTATTTTTTTGGTATAAATCATTACAATTAATAGCGCAGGGAAAGAAAAAGAATAGGTTTTACTTACCAGTGCTTTATAAATATCACGTAATTCGCTGGTCTTGTTTTCCTGATGCTTCACGGTCATTTGAATCAGGTATATTTGTGCCAGCGAATCAAAAACCTGCAAAATACCTGGTATTCCATAAAATGATATGGCATAAACTGCAAAATCTGCCGGCGTCAGGAAAGAAATACAGATGATTTTGTCAAAGCGCTGAAACAAGACATTCAGACTTGCTGCCATACCGAATGGAATGCTGTAGATCAGCTGTTTTTTGGCCAATTCCCAATTAAATATACTCCTGTTTATATTTCTTATGCCGACATCTTTTGCCGTATAGAGGAGCACAAAAACAAGGCATGTGGTGGCTGAAATAATGATTCCACTGAAAATTGAATTCAGGCCGGGTTTTAATAAAAACAAACCGATAACAAGGGTTAACCTGAGCAGAACCTCTGCGGGAGGATAAATCAGACTCGTATAAATGTCCTTTTTAACAACATAAAGAGGTTCAATAATGAAGACAGGCATAAGCAATATGATTCCTGTTAAAATATAATTCTTGTATTCATACAGGTCGCGTTCCCCAATAAGAAGCCTGCCGATTCCCGGTATACTTATTAAGCTTACTGCCAGAATTGCAACAAAAATTAAAAACAAAAGAGTCTGAAAAACCAGTGATTTTCTGTTTTGATCATTGGCTGTGGGATAAAAGAAATACAGATTGGATTGAACACTAATATTAAAAATGCCGGTACAAAAGAATACTACTACATAAAACTGGGAAAATATTCCATATTCACTCTTGGATAATAGCCTGGTTAAAACCAGGGGCACGGCAAATGTTGCAACCAGAGCAGTAATCTTGCCTGCGATCATAAAAACAGTCTGCAGTGTTCCCCGTGAAGAATGTTGTGATTCTGTTACTTCCATAGATTACATCAAATGCGGCAAATCTTCAAAAAACCTCGGGGTTTTATCAATATCTGTTTTTACAATCTTTGCCGGATTGCCCGCAACAATTGTGTTGGGAGGAATATCTTTTGTAACAACAGAATTTGCAGCTACTATTGAATTTTCTCCAATATGCACACCTTTGCATATTCTGGCATATGAACCAATCCATACATTTCGTCCGATCACGATTGGAGCTGATTCCGAATGCCTCCAATACCGGTAAGGTGAAGTTTTACCGGAAGCGCTTTTGATAAGCCTGTCCTTCGGATTGACCGGATGATTATTGTTATCCATGATTACAACGTTATCGGCTATTGATGCGTAATCGCCGATTGTCACAGAATTAACCGAGCCAATAACACTGCGCTCCCTTAAAAATGCATAGGTCCCAAGCAAAATCTTGCCATGATTCTGAGAAATAAGAATGCCGGAAATCATCGCATGATCTCCAATTGATATATCGTTCTTATCTGATCCATCAACTAGACTGACGTAAGCATTTTTATCAAACTGCTGTCCGGTTCCTACCAGCGTAACAACTTTCTTTATTTGAATAGATTTATACGTATTGAGGGCAGCTATTATTAAACGCTTAATGATACCAATCATAGGATTTGTTTTAGCTTTTCATGAATAAGAATTGCCTGATTTCTTCAATGAGCATATTACGTTAATGATTTCCAGTTAAGTCGTTGATGAAGGCAGTCAATGCTTCGCCCCGTCAGTTACATTTTGCAACCAACAAAAAAGAGAATTTTAACCTCCATTTTCTGCCCACATTGGTTTTGACTTCCCTTCAAACCTGTATTCTCTTATTCTTATATCTATTCTTTGAGCTTCAGGTAATGCAATGGCACATTAACCAGTAAAGTTTTATTGATCTCATCAATTCTTATAAACACCCTCTTTTTACCTGTTCTTTCAAATAATTCTCCGGTTACACCGGTCAAAGGTCCTGCCTTTATTTCAACCCTTGCGCCTTTGGGAATTGGTTCTGTTGATTCTTCAATTTCTACATCCAGGTCCAGCACACTACGGATCAGTCGGATCTGTTTTTCGGGTATAATTACAGCCTTACCTTCGAAAGTAATATACCGTACCACGCCATTCAGGTTTAGTACCCGATAATAGTCTTTGCTTGATATATGCACAAAAACGTAACAACTAAAAAGAGGCTCACTTATTTTCTTCTTCCTGTCACTCCATTGCCTGATGGTGGTTTGAAGCGGCAGAAATGCTTCAATTTTTTCCTGCTGCAATCTGGCATATATTTTTTTTTCGTGCCGGGGACGGGTATATATGGCATACCAGGTTTGCTGTTTAGGTAACATGTTGACAGATAACACCGGACTTTCAATGGTCGACTGACTTGTATGTATGGTATTGGGACACATAATAGTGAGAGAATATTTGGGAACTACTTTTTCTTCTTGTTGTAACCATATCCATAACCATACTGATCGCTGTATATCCTGTTGTCATTCAGCACAACACAAACATTGCCCATGTTTTTCTGCTTCAGGTCTTTCATTATTAGTGAAAAAACTTTCTTGAGACTGTAATTATAGCGGGCAACAATTATTTTAATATCGGCATAGTCCATCAACAGGTAGGCATCACTGACCTGCGCCAGGGGTGAGGTGTCCAGTATAATGCAATCGTAAATGTTTTTAAAATGATTCAACAGGACTTCTGTCTTATTCTGAGCCAGCATTTCCATAGGATTTGGCGGAATAGGTCCCGATTGTATATAATCAAGCTTTTCATATGGTGAATGAAGGATCAGTTCATCATGACTAACACCGTTGGTGTACCAGGTTGTCAACCCCAATTGTGTTTCATCGTGGCTGTTGAAATAGCTGTTTGGTTTCCGCAAGTCAAAATTCATCAACAGGGTTTTATGTCCGAGATGGGCGTAACTCATGGCCAGGTTAAGGGCATTAAATGATTTGCCTTCTCCCTCGATGCATGAGGTTACCACAATCACTTTTCTGGGCAAGTGTCGGTACTGGTACTCGAGATTTGTTCTCAGCGCGCGAAAGGATTCTGCAATAACAGATCTTGGGTATTCGAATATGACATTACCTGTTTTTCTGTTATTGTGCATGATTTTTCCCACCACCGGTACACTGGTGAGGCGTTCGATGGTTTCCTGCGTCTCTATCTTATTGTCAACCATATTCTTCAGGGTAAGGTAACCAATCGGTATAGCCAGTCCAATTACCAGGGCAATCAGGTAAATCATCTTAACATTGGGTGAAACCGGTTTTGTACCTACCATTTTGGCCGGTTCAATAATGATATTATCGGGCATATTGGAAGCCTGTGTGATTTTGGCTTCGGCTCGCTTTTCCAGCAAGTAGTTGTAAATGGCGTCATTCAGTCGGTACTTCCGCTCAATGCCCCCCAGTTGACGCTGGGTTACAGGAAGGCGACTAATAGAAGCCTCCACCTTACGGATACGTTTGTTCATTTCATCGATTGAAATATCAGTCGTTTTCCGCACTGCCGAAATGTTCTCTGTAATGGTTTTCTTTGAATTTTCAATCTGGATAGTCAATTTATTAATCAATGGATTGAGCTCCTGATTGTTTTGAATAAGGTTCGATCGCTGTGCCTGGGCAGTAATCAGTTCCGACATAAGATTGTTCAGCAACTGATCCGGTATCCCCATAGATGCCGGAACAATCATATTGGAAAAATCTTCATTAGTACTAAGATAATCCGCCACGTAATCGTAATAACGTTTACGCGTTACCAGTTCAGCCATCTGGTTTTGCAGGTCCATATACTGGGTTGAAATCCCAGTGGCCTGTTCGGCAACATTCAACAACTGGTTTGAAGAACGGAAGCGCTGCAGGTTATCCTCGGTGAGGCTGAGTGAATCGGATATCTCGCTTAATTGCTTTTCAATGTAATTAATGGCAATTCCAGCACTGTGATTTTTTCTGTCGAGATTCTGCTGCGAATATACACTCATAACTTCATTAACGATGTCCCTGCCCTTTGCTACCGATGGCGATTTTAATGTGATTTCGATAACCGTCGCCACTTTGTCAATACCTTTGAATCCAAGCAGTTTCTTGAATCGGTCGATTAATGAAGGAACATCCGTAAATTTGAAACTATAAAGATTATCATTACTATAGGTAAGTCCAAGGGTGGAATCCAACTGAACTATAAAAGCTAAATCCGAGGTTTCAATGAGTTCTCCAAACAGTCCTAACTGTTCAAACCGCCATTTCTTCTCTATGGATGCTACTTCGCCGGTGGTAAGATCAACAAATGAGACATTTCTTCCCTTTGCCCTAATAGTATAATTCTTATTATCCTGAATGGAGACTTTGAAGCTAACATCCACAGGTTGAATATGATTCTGCAGCAATAACACCTTAAATGGCAACTTGTGATAGGAGTCAATGGATTTGAAACCCTGTTTTTGGTAATAGCCAACTGAAAGATCCAGGTTCTGAATGGTCTGCTCAATTACGGGTGTCGATTTTAATACCCAAAGCTCGTTTTGAAAGTTCTGATTGAGACCAAACAAACTGCTGCTGAGAAAATCAGTCATATCGCCGTTAGGTCTTTGGGTGTCTTCCTTTATTAACAGAGAAGAAGAAATCTTGTATTTGGGGGTCATGAATCTGATAGCCAGAAAAGCAAATCCAATTGCAATAAAAACGCTGATTATGAAAAACTTATAATTTCTTGAAACCAGCTGTATAAACTGTTTGAGATCGCTGTCTTCCTGGTTGGTAATGAGTGGGGTAGATGCCATTTAAAATAAAAGTTAAAGTGATTTGAAAGCTATCTGATTACCGTATAGAACAATATCGCCGTGGTTAAAGTGGACAAAATTACGGTGTATGGGAATTGCCTCATTCCCCAGTATTTCTTACTTAATGGTTTAACATAAACGATATCATTGGGACGTATGTAGTAGTAATCGGAAGACAGAACCTCCGACTTGGTGAGGTTCACAGGTATCCTGAAGTTCTTTCCATTCTCGTTTCTGGTAAGAATCACTTCACGACGGTCACCGTAATCAGTAATATCTCCCGCGAGTCCGACCGCATCCAGGATCGTTAGTTTATCCTGTGCATAATCGTAATGTCCAGGCCGCAACACTTCTCCAAGAACCGTTACATAACGATTCACAAGCTTTACGGTTACCATTGGCTGACTTAATATATTGGCAAGGGACTTTGTGATAGCCTCACTTACCTGTGCAGTAGTCTTATTGATTACTGGGATGTGACCAATCACCGGCAGAAGCAGAAAACCGTCCTTGTCAACAGTATAAGACATTAATGATGCGCCGTAAGGCTGAATGGTACCAATGTTCATGAACTGCTGTGAACTCGATACAGAAAACACATTTGCAGTGGGATCATCGAGACTGCTGATCTGAATATACAGTTCATCATTGGGTTTTAGCTTATAATCAT
>Ga0299915_10001112_pt1 | contig 19809 bp, 15 predicted proteins | sample RVTome_13_FD_200263 | JGI IMG/M metagenome (GOLD analysis project Ga0299915, IMG submission 200263) | Soil microbial communities from uranium-contaminated site in the Upper Colorado River Basin, Wyoming, United States - RVT92D227 (version 2) ... | reverse complement strand
GAGAAGGGCGCTGTTTTTGACCTCGCCGTAGGAGATGCCGTGAAGGTCGGTGATGTCCAGGGCGGCGGGCGTCTTCTTCTTTTCTTTATAGAGGCCGGCCAGCGCGTCCAGGCGCTCGTCGGGTATAGGGCAGGAGCGGAGGCTGGATTCCCGATGACCGTCGTCGTAAACCGTTGTTTCGAGATGGGCGCCGGTCAAGAGGTTGAACAACGTTGTCTTGCCCGTCTTGGGATACCCGAACAGGGCGAAATTCATGAGATAAGTAAAGCCTTATCGCCGCGGGCTGTCAAGCCGGCGTCCATGGGGCTATGCATCTTTTTCTATGTGATTCCTTTTAGGCGTCGGGATCACCCCAGGCCCCCCGGGGGACCAGTCCCGCCGGTTCCCCCCGTCGAAACGACGGGACCCCCTTCCGCTATGGGGGCCAAGGGGCGATCCCGACGCCTCCTGCCATCACACGTTTAGAGATGCACCCTCCATGGGGGCCTCCCTCAATGAGAATAATCGTCAATCGCTCGTCTTTATCTATACCTGAATTTTCAAGGATTTGTACGATTCCTGTGTTGATACGGCCGATTATCGGCCCGAATAGTCATTTTGTGCGCTTCGGTTGTTTTCAATAAGGGATTCATATATTCTATACGACTCAAGGAAACGAATAATGAGCGCTAAGAAAGCCAAAAAACCGCGGACCAAGAATGCTTTTCGCGAGTACCTGGAGATGCTGACCGAGACGGCCGTCTTCGTCTTTTTCATCCTGACTTTCGTCGTCCAATCCTTCGGCATCCCCACCGGCTCCATGGAACCCACCCTGCTCATCGGAGATTTCCTGCTGGTCAATAAGATGATCAACGCCAGCACCGCCTTTACCTGGGAAAGCAAAATCTTGCCCTGCCGGAAGCTGAGGCGGGGGGACATTGTGGCCTTCAAAGCGCCGCCCGAAGATTTGAAGAAGGATTACGTCAAGCGGGTCATCGCCCTGGAGGGCGACAGGCTGGAGATCCGGGATAAGCTGGTCCTGATCAACGGCCAGCCTCTTCAGGAAAAGTACAAAGTCCATCTTTACGGCCGGCTGCCGCTCGATGGGGACGATTTCGGGCCGGTGACCGTGCCGGCCGGATATGTCTTTGTCATGGGCGACAACCGGGACAACAGCGCCGACAGCCGCGTCTGGGGATACCTGCCCGTGGATTATATTAAGGGAAGACCCTGGCTCATCTATTTTTCCTACAAGGCCGAGCCGGACGCTTATCTCAAGACCAGCCTGAACGACAAGCTCAGGCGATTCCTCACCTTCCTGCCCAAGGCCCGCTGGGGCCGCTTCCTGCGTCTCATCCGCTAGACGTTCTCCTACGGCAATTTTGGGAGATAGCGCAAGCATCTCTGTTTGTGTGATTCACTATCGGTGCAGGAATCGCCCCCAGGGCCCTGGGGAACCAGTCTCCTTGGAGGGGGAACCCGCCTTGCGTTTCCCCCTTCCAACGCTCGCCGTTAAAAGGCCGCGGCTCGCTGCCTCCCTTTCTCGCGCGGGGAATGAACCCTGCGCTGCGACCCAGGGGGCATACCCCCTTGGATCCCCTAACGATCGGCTCCCCGTAGCAAGCCTCGTGGAGCTGATCGTCCCGTCGGTTCCCCCCCGTCAATAAAGCCGACGGGGCCCCCCCTCCGCTAGGGGGGCCTAGGGGCGATTCCGACACCTCTTTGAAATCACATATTTTGCTACCATTGCTGTTGATGAAATCCGCGATTTCCTATATATTAGCTACCCTTGTTTCGGCCGAACGTTAATCGAGGTGAGATGAAGTGAGCACGTTTAGGATCGTCCGCTGGCTCTCTTTCCTGGTCGTCGTGGCGGTGGCCCTCTTTTATCCGGTCAACAAGGCTTTGACCGCCCTGCTCATCGGCATCGTGCTGTACGTATTGCGCGGCATCCTGCTTTCGGTCTTTTTCGAGAAAAAAGAAACCGAGGCCAAAGACAAGGGGAAAAATATTTTCCGCGAGATGTTCGAACTGGTGGCCGAGACGGCCGTTTTCGTCTTCTTCGTCATGACCTTCATCGTCCAGGCCTTCCAGATCCCCACCGGTTCCATGGAGCCCACCCTGCTGGTGGGCGATTTTCTTCTGGTCAATAAATTTATCCATGCCCATACCGTCCTGCCCCTGGAAAACGTCATCCTGCCCCGGCGGGACATCAGGCGCGGAGACATCGTCGTTTTCAAGTCCCCGCCGGACTTGAGCAAGGATTTCGTCAAACGGGTTATCGGCCTGCCCGGGGAGACTCTCCGCATCAAGGACAGACAGGTCACTATCGACGACCGCCCGCTCGAAGAGAAGTACAAGGTCCACATCTACCCCAACTATGTTTTGGACGGCGATAGCTACGGCCCGGTGACCGTGCCCCCCGACCACTTGTTCGTCATGGGCGACAACCGGGACAACAGCGCCGACAGCCGGGTGTGGAGGTTTCTCCCCATCAGCAATATCAAAGGCCGGCCCTGGATTATCTATTTTTCTTACAAAGCGCTCAGCGCCTCTAGCGCCCCTCCTCCTTCCGGGACGAAGACGACCCTGTTCAAGGAGATCGTCACCCTGGTCAAGGAAGGCCGGGCCCGCCGTCTCTTCCGGACCGTCCAGTGAGCCTTCCCCGCAGGTCGTAGCCGGCCTCGGATGACAGGCCGGCCCCGCTTCATAGGGCGGGCTTGATGCGGATGTCCTCGTAGGAGGAGATGAAGAAGATGGGGTTTTCAGCGGTAAATTCCTTGAGGAAGACCTGGCTGCGCACGATGCCGTCCATGTCCCGGCCGATGGGAAGCCCCAGCGAATACAGAAGAGTGGGGGCCAGGTCGATGATGCGCATGCCCTCGATGTTCTTGGCCCGGGCGATATTTTTTCCGTAGAAAAAGATCACGCCATCGGGCGCCTGCTCGTGGTCGGCCGAGACGCCGGTGCTGCCCGAAACCCAGCCCAACAGCCTTTTCAGGAAGGGGAGCGGCTCGATTCCATGGGGTGAATAGATGATGAGGGTCTCGTCTTCCTTGAGGGAAGCCAGATAGCGGCCGATGATCTGGTCGTAGAACTGATAATATTTTTCAATGACCGGCCCGAACCTGGCCGCCTCGTCGCTGTTCACCCCGCTGTAAAGGTCCGGGAAACTGTATTGATAGAAATGAGATTCGACGATGTTAAGGCCGGTCAGCAGCAGGGAAAAGATGTGGGGTTGGGCTTTCAACCGCTCTTGGTAAGCTTCGTCTTCCTGCCGGAAGTCCTCGAAGAAGGACAGGCGGGCCGGGGCGAAGATAAGGGAGGTTTCGGACTGGAAGTCTTTGAACAGCAGGCCGAAGGCCGTCTCGGCCTTTTGGCCGGGCCGGGGTTTTTGACCGGGCGGCGGAAGGTCGCGCTTCTGGATGGTCAAGCCGCAGTCGGCAAAAATTCGCCATAAGTCGACGGGCCGGCCGGACGGTTCGGCCGGAGACAGCTTGAGCAAGCCGGTCCGGGTCAACTGGTTAAGAAAGATGTAGCGGGGCATAACGTCCATTTGTTCCTTGAAGTTCTTCAGCCGGTAGCCGAAAGGAGAAATCTGACGATGTTTGGACGGCAATTTGCCGGTATCCAGCGACGCGCTCAGGATATAGAGATCGTTGGGAGTAAACCCGGCCAGCCGGCCCCAGCTTCCTTGTTCCACCAGGAGCGAGAAATTGGGCAGCTTGCCCTCGCTGAGGAGGGGGATGATGAAATCGAAGCTCAGCCCTTCCATGCCCAGTAGGGTCAGCTTGGTGGTGATTCGCGGCGCTTCGAGGTTGGCCTGCTTGGCCGGCGGCTGGGGCAGCGAAACGAGCGGCCTTTCGGCGACGACCCAGGCCAAGCCGGAGGCCCATAGAAAAGCATAGGCCACAAAAAGATAAGGGCTTTTTTTCCACTTGTAGAAAAGGATGGAGGTCAGCAAGCCCAGGATTCCGACGGCCAAAAGAATTTTCATTTGACCGAGAAGGTGGGCTCGGGCTTCGGCGTCGAAGAAGGGCTGGAAATGGCGGTAATTCTCCCAGAAGAGGAGCACAAAGAGGAAAACCAACAAGGAAAAGCCCACGGCCAGGAACGTCGGGGAGAGGAGGGCGATGGCGTTCTTCTTGGAAGAAAAAAAATCGAAGATGAAGAAGGCGGCTAGGGTGAGTAACGCGACGGCCAGGCCGTAGATGGGAAAAAGGGCGAGTGTCAGGCGGCCCAGGAAAAGCAGGTTCAGCTGAGAGTTGATGTTCAGCCCGGCCACCAGCAGGGCCAGCAGGGCGCAGAAGAACAGCCCGCACAGCAGCGAGTTGAACAGGGCCTTGAGGAATTTCATCGGGTTCAAGCTACCATGATTCTTCCGGAACGGTCAAATAGCCGGCAAATATTAAAAGCATCTCTTTTTCTGTGGTTCGAGGCGAGAAGGATGGGTCCTGTCGCGGTACATCCCCTGCGTCCTCGCTCCCCACCGGCCTTTCCGGAGACGCCATCGAGCTCCCCCCTATTTCCCTAGGGGGGTCGGGAGGGTAAATAAATTTTAAAGAAGTTTGGAGGCGTCTCCGCTATGGGGCCCTAGGGGGCGATTCCGACGCCTCTTTGAAATCACATATATGGAGGTGCTTCCAAGCGGCCGTAGCCGGTTGACCGGGTGGAGGGGTCTGGCTTAAGATGATGTCTAAATGGACCGCCCTACGGACCGTCCCCTCGTCGCCCTGCTTACCGATTTCGGCCAGGAAGATTATTTCGTCGCATCCCTCAAGGCCGTCATCCTCAGCCTGAACCCGGAAGCGCGGCTGGTGGACATCTCCCATTCGGTCCGTTCTTTCGACCTTCGCTCGGCCGCTTTTCTGCTCCAGGCCTGTTTCCGGTTCTTCCCCCCGGGCACGATCTTTCTGGCCATTGTAGACCCCGGGGTGGGATCCGGCCGCCGTATTCTGGCGGCCGAGACAGACCGGTACAAATTCATCGCCCCCGACAACGGCCTGATCAGTTCAGCCCTGGAAACCTCCTTTGAGCGGCGGGTGCGGGCCGTGACCAATACCGGCTATTTCATATCCGATAGCCTTACGACTTTCGAAGGCCGCGACCGGCTGGCGCCCCTGGCCGCCTGGCTGTCCCTGGGAGTGCCGGCCGCCGAATTCGGCCCCCTGATCGACGACTACATATCCTTGCCCTTGCCCAAGGCTTATAGCCGACACAATGAAATCATCGGCCACGTGGCCTACATCGACAAGTTCGGCGATGTGATCACCGACATACCGGCCGGGATGCTGCCGCTCTCGCCGGAGACCGGCCGCTCGCCCGACCTGAAGCTCACCCTCCGCAAACAGACGATCTCCCAGTTCCGTCAGTACTACACTCAGGGCGGCCGGAGCGACTTGTTCTTCCTGGTGGGGAGCTTGGGTCTCGTCGAGATCGCGCAGCGCGAGGGGTCGGCCGCCGCCGCGCTGAGCGCCGAGCTCGGGGACGTGGTCGTGGTCCAGGCCGGCGTATAGAGCATGGCGGCCATGAAGCGCAATCCCAGCGGCCCCAAGCCGTCCGGCCGAGGCCTCCCGCCCCAGCCCCCGGCCTCGCCCTCTTCCGCCGCCGACCTGGAGAGCCTGGAAGGAACCATCGAACAGATCACTTTTTACAACCCGGACAACGGCTACACCGTTTGCCGCTTCGTCCTGGACGACGCGGCCGTCCTGACCGTCATCGGCTCCTTCCCCCCGCTCTCGCCGGGCGAGCGCCTCAAGGTCACCGGCCGCTGGGAAGTCAACCCCAAGTTCGGCCGCCAGTTCAAAGCCGAATCCCTCATTCCCCTCCTGCCGGCTTCGGCCGCGGGCGTCGAGAAGTTCCTGTCCTCGGGGCTGATCAAGGGTATCGGCCCAGTGCTGGCCCGCCGCATCCTGAAAAAGTTCGGCGCCCAGACTTTAGAGATCCTGGGCAACGACCCCGACAAATTATCGGAGGTTTCGGGCGTGGGGCGGGCCAAGCTGGCCGAGATCAAGCGCTCCTGGGCCGAGCACCGGGACATCCGAGACCTCATCATTTTTCTCCAGGAACACAGCGTCTCGACCAACCTGGCTACCAAGGTCTACCATCAGTACGGGCCGCGTTCCTACCAGGTGTTGCGCTCCAACCCCTATCAGCTTTGTCTGGACATCTGGGGCATCGGTTTCAAGACCGCCGACCAAATCGCCCTGAAGCTGGGGCTGGACCCCGGCTCGCCGGAGAGGGTCAAGGCCTTCTTGATCTATTCTTTGGAAAAGGAGAACGAGCAGGGCCATGTCTTCTCCTACCAGTCCGACCTGGAGGCGGCTTGTCTCTCCGAACTGGGCGCCGAGGCGGACCGCACGGCCGAAGCGCTGGCCGCCCTGCGGCAGGCCAAAAGTGTCGTGGTCGAGACGACCGACCAGGGTCCGGCTGTTTATCTGCCCTTCCTTCATCAGGCCGAGGACGAGGTGGTCCGCCTCATCCAGGAGCTGGCCGACTCAGCGCCGCTCGACCCGCCCTTCGAGGTGGATTCGATCTTGGCCGATGTGGAAAAGGATGCCGGCTTGAGCTTTTCCGAGGCTCAAGGCCAGGCCATCCGCCAGGTTTTTCGCAAGAAGATCCTGGTCATCACCGGCGGACCGGGCACGGGCAAGACGACCATCATCAAGGCTGTGGCCGAGGTTTACCGGCGTTGGGGCCGGCCCCTGCTCCTGGCCGCGCCGACCGGACGGGCGGCCAAGCGGTTGAGCGAGACCACGGGCCGCGAGGCTAAGACCATTCACCGCCTCCTGGAGTTCAACCCCAAGGCCGGCAGCTTCCGGCGCAACGAGCGCCGGCCGCTGGCCGGCGAGGCACTGGTGGTGGACGAATTCTCTATGGTGGACCTGGTCCTGCTCTACCACTTGCTGCGGGCCGTGCCGGCTTGGATGCGGCTGGTGTTCGTGGGCGACAAGGATCAGCTCCCTTCGGTCGGGCCGGGGAGCCTCCTGCGGGACATCATCGCCTCGGAGCGCGTGGCCGTGAGCCGGCTGGATGAAATCTTCCGGCAGGAGAAGGATAGTCTTATTGTCCTCAACGCCCACCGGATCAACCAGGGCCAGTCCTTGGTCTATCCTCCCTACGGGGACAAGGACGCCGACTTCTACTTCCTCCGCCAGGAGAGCGATGAGGGCGTTTTTAAAACCATCGTCACCCTGGCCTGCTACAGCGTGCCCCGCAAGCTCGGCCTGCCGGCCTTGTCGGCGGATATCCAGGTCATCAGCCCCATGTACCGCGGCCTGGCCGGCGTGGACCATTTGAACGAGGAATTGCAGAAGCGTCTCAACCCCTCCCGCGAAGGGCTGCGGGCCGGGGCGCGGGAGTTCCGGATCAACGACAAGGTCATGCAGATCCGCAACGACTATGAGAAGGAAGTCTTCAACGGGGACATCGGCCTGGTCTGCGGGATGGACCGGGCCCGCTACCGGCTGTTCGTGGATTTTTACGGCCGGCAGGTCTGCTACGAGAAGGAGGAGATGGGCGACCTCACCCTGGCTTACGCCGTCTCGGTCCACAAAGCCCAGGGCAGCGAGTACCAGGCCGTCATCATGCCCCTCCTCACCCAGCATTTCATCATGCTGCAGCGGAACCTGTTTTATACGGCCCTGACCCGGGCCAAGAAGCTGAGCATGATCGTCGGTTCGGCCAAAGCCCTCCACATCGCCATCAAGAACGACAAGCCGGTCAAGCGCAACAGCCTCATCCGCGACAAGCTCAGCCTGACGGCGCGCAGCGTCATCCTGCCCTAGGCGGCCCTGATATGAGAAGAAGCGATTTCCCCAAGACAAACCAGCAAGAACGAGGAGACCTACGTGACCAAACGAAAAAAAGGCTATTGGCTGCTACTGTCTTTGACCATCCTGCTGACCCTGGCTGCCTTGAGCACGTTGCTTCCAACTCCGGGAATTCACAAAGCCTGCCTGCTGGGGTACATGGCCCACTGCTCCTTCACCCCGATCAGCACGATTCTCTGCCTTCTTCTGGCCGCGGTCGTCTGCTTCACCCGAAAACGGCTTCTTCGCTAATCATTTAGCTTGATACGGAAGCAATTCTTTTTCCGTGGTCAGATAGTACTTGGTGGGGTCCTGTCGCGGCTCTTCCCCGGCTGTCCTCGCGGCCAAGCCGCTTCGGGCAGGCGGGGAGCCCCTTCGCCGCGCCACCCGACTGCAGTCTTCCTGGCCCACGGAAAAAGAATTGCTTGCGCTTGCCTCCCGATTTGGCAAATAGCCGTTTTTGGAATAAAATTATGGACGAAGAATCTGGAAGGAGGAGATCGTGAATAAATTGAAGCTCCCCCTCATCCTGGGGATCATCCTGGGGGTCTCGACGATTTTCGGCGCCGAGACCTTTGTGGTCAAGGTCCGGAGCTCGGCCCTGCGCTCCGGCCCGCAATTTTTCGCCTCCACGGTCATAGCCCTCAAAGCCGGGGACGGCCTGCTCCTGGTCAGCCGCCAGGCGGACTGGATCCAGGCCAAGACCTCGGTCGGTCAGACCGGCTGGATCCATCAGAGCGCGGTCGAACCCAAGAAGATCGACATCCTGGCCTGGGGCAAGGGAACCAAGACCCAAGCCACGGCCAGCGAAGTGGCCATGGCCGCCAAGGGATTCAACAAGCAGGTGGAAGACAGCTACAAAGCCAAGAACAAGAACATCAGTTTCGTTTGGGTGGACAAGATGGCCCAGATCGCCGTCACCCGGGCCGACCTCCAGGCCTTTCTTAAAGAGGGCAAGCTGGCCGCCTCGGGAGGGTCGAAATGAAGGCCCGGTCGCCGTTGTCCCTGTCCCTGGCCGTCCTGGTCTCGGGCCTCCTGCTGGCTTCCTGCGCCACCCTGCAGAAGGGCCAGGAACTCCTGACCAAGGAAAACCTGTCCAAGGTTGAAAAAGTGGCCACGGTGATCCGCAATACGTTTGCCGACATCACCGAGGAGGAGGAATACTACATCGGCCGCTCGGTGGCCGCCCTCATCCTGTCGCGCTACGAGGTCTATAATAATGAGCCCCTGAACCGCTACGTCAACGTCGTGGGGAATACTGTGGCCGCCTTCTCTTCGCGGCCGGAAATCTTCGGCGGCTATCATTTCCTGGTCCTCGACTCCGCCGAAATCAACGCCATGGCCGCTCCGGGCGGGTTTATCTTCATCACCCGCGGCCTGCTCAAGGAATGTAAGGATGAAGAGATGCTGGCCGCGGTCCTGGCCCATGAAGTCGGCCACGTGGCCTCCAAGCACGGCTTGCAGTCCATCAAGAAGTCACGGCTGGTCGACGCCTTCAAACTGCTGGGCACGGAAGTGGCCAAGAAGTACACGCCGGCCGAGCTGAGCCAGTTGATGGCCGTTTTCGAGGGCGCCCTGGGCGACATCGCCGGGAGCCTGATCGAGCGAGGCTATGATCGAAAGTTCGAGTATGACGCCGATGGTTTGTCGGTGAAATTCGGCCTGGCCACCGGTTACAATCCCCAAGGCCTCTCCGACTTTCTGAAGAACTTGGAGGCCCGCGAGGCCAAGGACAAAGGCCTGGGCTGGTTCAAAACCCATCCCGCTCCCAAGGACAGGTTGGCTAAGGTGGCCAAGCTCGTCTCCGGCCAGAAGACGCTCCCGGTTCGGGACAAGGTCCGGCTGACGCGGTTCAAGCAGAATTTTAAAGGCTGAATGTGTCGGGAGGCAGGAGGAGGGGTCCTGTCACGGCTCCTCCCCGGCTGTGCTCGCCAAGCTGCGGGCAGGCGGGGAGCCCCTCCGCCGTGCCACCCCTCCACATGATTTCCGGCTAAGAAGATGCTGCTGTGAGTCATCGCTTCATCCGCGGTTTGGTCGTCGGCCTGATCGCCTTTACAGCGACGCTGGCCGTCTCGCGCACCCGGCTGCTCCAGCCTTTGGAGTGGAAAAGCTGGGACGCCAGGCTGCGCCTCCTGGCCAAGCCGGAGCGGGCCGACCGCGATATCGTCATTTTCCTCATCGACCAGTACAGCCTGGATTTCTATGAAGAGCAGGCCGTCTCCTGGCCCTGGCCGCGGCAGATGTATTCGGCCCTGGTGCGCTATCTCAAAGCCGGCCGGGCCAGGGCGGTTTTCTTCGACCTCATCCTGTCCGAGCCTTCGGCCTACGGCGATGAGGACGACCGCAACTTGGCCCGGGCCATGACCGAGGCTGGGAATATTTTCCTGCCGGTCTTTTTGAGCAAAGAAAAGGAGCCCGACACCGGCCTTCGGCGCGAACGCGTCGCCGAGGCCTATGCTCTTCTCCGGAAGCGCGGAACGCCGAGGTCATTCCCGGAGCGGGCCGTGGCCCCTTCCGCCTCAGTCTCGCTCTGCCTGGATGTCTTGTTCGAAGCGGCCCGCGGCCTGGGCAACGTCCGTTTCGACTCGGACTCCGACGGTGTTTTTCGCCGGGTGCCGCTTCTTTTCCGCTACCGGGATCTAAACGTGCCCGTGCTGCCGCTGGCCCTGGCCGAGTGGTGCGCCGGCCGGCCCTTCGACCTCGGACAGGTGCCCTTTGACCGCGACGGCCGGCTGATCATCAACTACCATGGACGGACGGGAACCTACCGGGCTTACCCGGCGGCCGCCATCATCAACTCCTGGGCCATGATGGAGGAGGGCCGGAAGCCCCAGATCGACCCGGCCGAGTTTCGGGGCAAGATCGTGTTGGTGGGCGGCAGCGCTCCGGGTCTGCTCGACCTGCGGCCCACTCCGCTCAGCGCCGTCAGCCCTGGAACCGAGATCCAGGCCACGGTCATCGACAACCTCCTGCACCACGATTTCATCCGGTTGACGCCTCCCATATTGTCCGTGCTGCTGCTCCTCCTGTTCTCGCTGCTGACCGGCACGGCTGTGTCCCTGCTCAAAAAAACCGGACACATCATTATTTTTCTGGTGTTCGGACTCAGCCTGCCCGGCCTGGCCGCCCTGGTCGCCTACGGGCAGGGCACCTGGCTCGAGTTCGTCGCCCCGGAGCTGGCCGTGCTGGTGAGCTTCATCGGAGCCGCCCTGCTCAACTACAGGACCGAGGGCCGCCAGCGCCGGTTCATCAAGAACGTCTTTCGCTACTACCTCAGCCCGCACGTCATCGACGGAATCCTGGCCGATCCCTCAAGCTTGCATCTGGGCGGAGAGAAGCGCGTCATCTCCTCTTTTTTTTCCGATGTCCAAGGTTTCACTTCCATCTCGGAGAACCTCACGCCCGAGGAACTGGTCGCCCTGCTCAACGCCTACCTGGAGGAAATGACCGACATCATCCTGGACACGGGCGGCACCCTGGACAAATACGAGGGCGACGCCATCATCGCCTTCTGGAACGCGCCCCTGGACCAGCCCGACCACGCCCTGCGCGCTTGCCGGGCGGCGCTCCGCTGCCAGACGCGGCTTGAGGAGCTGCGGGCCGGATTTAAAGAAAAATACGGCCGGGAAGTCCGCATGCGCATCGGCCTCAACTCGGGCGAGGCGGTGGTGGGCAACATGGGCTCCCAGAAGCGCTTCGACTACACGGCCATGGGCGATACCATCAACCTGGCGGCGCGCCTGGAGGGGGCCTGCAAACAGTACGGGATCGGTATCCTGGCCGGGGGGGAGACGGCCTCCCGGGTGGGCGAGGCTGTTGTCTGCCGCGAGGTGGACCTGATCCGGGTGGTGGGTAAGAAGAAACCGGTCAGGGTCTTTGAGCTTATGGGCGAAGTAGGCCAGGTAAGCCCGGAGCGGCTCCGCAGGCTGCGCGAATTCGGCGCGGCGTTGGAATCCTACCGCCGCCGGGAATGGCGGAAAGCTTTAAAAGGATTTCTGGCTTTGAAGGACGACCCGGTTGCCGCTGTCTATGCCGGCCGCAGCCGGGAGTTGCTCAAGTCTCCGCCGCCCCGCGATTGGGACGGCGTGTTCGAGCTGAAGTCGAAATGAAGTTTAATTTCATCATTGCCGTTGATGTTCCGGCGCAGAGGAAGGGAGCAGATCATGGAGCTTGATTTTTGGGGAACGCGCGGGACCTGCCCCGTGTCGGGCAAGGACAAAGTCAAGTACGGAGGGCACACGGCCTGCGCCTCGCTGACCGCTGAAGGCGGCGAGGTCATCATCATCGACGCCGGGACCGGACTGCGGGATCTGGGCCGGAAGCTTGGCCGCGAGCGCGGAGAGGGAAACCTTCACCTCCACCTCCTGCTGACCCACTTTCACCTGGACCATATCATGGGCTTGCCTTTCTTTGTCCCGTTCTTTTCAGATAAAACGACGATCACGTTCTATTCAGACGAGGAGCCGGAAGAGGCCGAGAGGCTGCTCACAGCCCTCATGGCCGGACGGCTTTTCCCCTTGGCCCTGTCGGAGTTGCGTTCGACCCGGCACTTCCGAAAGCTCCATGCCGGAAGTCTTGAGATCTGCGGCGTGCGGATTAAGCACCATCCGCTCAACCATCCCCAGGGCAGCCTGGCCTTCAGGCTGGAGGGGGGCGAAAGCTCTGTGGTTTTTGGCACGGACACCGAGCATCCGCTCAAAGGGGTGGACGAAGCCTTGGCCGAGTTCTGCCGGAGGGCCGGCCATCTTGTCTATGACGCTACCTTCACTCCTGAAGATTATGAAGCGGGAAAGCGCGGCTGGGGCCACAGCACCTGGGAGGCCGGGACTAGACTGGCTGAGGCAGCCGCTGTAGGCCGGCTTTATCTTTCCCACCTCAACCCGGACTTCAGCGATCGGCAGGTGGACCGCATCGTCCGCCTGGCCCGGCGGCGCTTCCCCCGAACCTGGGCTCTTCACCCGGGAATGCGCATAAATATTCGGTGACATGTACCCAATTGATAGATTGATAATTCTGCTTACCCTCATTAATAGCGTTCAATTTGGTGACGTGTCACTGAATTTTTAGGGCAACGGTCTTGCCGCGCCCTCGCCCACTCTGCTATATTGTCTGAGCCCACTGAGCCTGGTTCAGTGAAGCCCTTCACCGGGTGGCCCTGTAGCTCAGTTGGATAGAGCAAGGGATTCCTAATCCCTGTGTCGCCGGTTCGAGTCCGGCCAGGGCTACCAGATTTAATTCGCGGTCGCAAAATAATTTTAGCGATTCCTTTTGTTCAATACTAAGCTGATTTTATCTTAGTTGCCCCATTAATATTAAGTTGCACCTTTCTAATTTAGTTGCCACTTCAATATTTAGTTGCAATCTTGTTCTGTAAATGCTAATATTCATTCACTAAAAGTAGGGGATATTGACTATGAAAAATAAATCAAATTTTGACATCGAATGGAAGAATATTCGGGTTGAAGTGAAACTTGACACCCACAGCTTTAGAGACCTTCGTTCGACGGTTCTGGATCTCGCTAGTTGGCTTGCTGATCACCCGGAAAATCGGGCATTAATCGTGCTTTCAGACTCGCGAATAACTGATAAACGGCTGCAATATGAGAGGCTTCGTGCAGAACGAGCTATTCGCCCTGATATTATGAGCCGCTTGACCATTTCCTTATTCACCCGCGGCCGCTATATCGGCCTTCCAAAGGATATGGAGGACGATTTTGTTGTATTGTTGAATAATCGGCTTTCAAATAAATCATTAAAATACAAGCATAGAGATTCTTATTATGACATCCTGCAGATCCTTTTGAATCATTGGCTACTTGGCAAAGGACCTGTTACCAGAACCGATCTTGGTGACATGGCTGGTTGTAGCTACCCAACGGTGGCAGCGGCCCTTCGTCGCCTGGGACCTTATCTTAGCAAAAAACATTATCGTCGAGTTGAGCTTAAACAATTTCCTCGCGAGGAGTGGGGACGTATGCTAGCCGTTTCAGACCATTTCCGCGAAACAACCCGTTTTGTAATCCGTTCCAACGACGTCCTCCCAATCGAAAATTATATCAGCCGACTTGTTAAAATGAGGATTGATGACTTAGCAATCGGGGGGGTTCTCGGTGCTAAGCATTATTATCACGACCTCGATATCACAGGAGCTCCTCGCCTAGATCTCTCTCTACACCGTTTTGGCAAAAAAACAGATTTAGGCTTTATTTCGAAGCTTGATCCTGCTTTACAGCCTATAGAGAATACGCTCCAGCCGCCTTCTGTCGTAGTGCATGTTGTTTTTCGCAAAAAGTCGTTCTTTACGCCACGACTAGAAGGATTATATTGGGCTGATCAGGTGGAGTGTCTTATGGACCTTTATGAAGCCCACATGGACCAACAAGCGAACGATTTTCTGTTAGCTCTCGAGTCTGAGAGGATTGGGAAGGAATGACATCGGAATTTAGAGAAGTTTCACCAGCTTTGATACTGGCGCAGGTAAGCGCTGCGATCCCAATCGAAACGCGGTCGAATATAATTATTATCGGCAGTCTTGCCGCGGCCTATTGGCTTTTTGGAGGTGACCGATCCCTTGGTGTCCGAACAAAGGATATCGATTGCGTTCTCTCACCACGCTTGACAGCAGTAGAAAGAGGGCGTGTGATCGCGGAAAAGCTGCTCGCTTCTGGCTGGAAACCGAAAAGTATGGGAAGATTTAGCAGGCCGGGCAACAGCAAAACGCCCGAGAGCGAGCTACCCGCCGTCCGTCTTTTCCCTCCCGGCAGTAACGATTGGTTCCTCGAGTTGCTCACGGAGCCGATGAAGGATCAAGCTAAGCTTGGATGGACTCGAATGCCGCTTTCTACGGGCGAACACTATGGAATCCCCAGTCTCGCATTCATATCCATTGCTATATTTAATGCTCCCATGACAGAATTCGGAATCCGCTGCGCCCGTCCTGAAATGATGGCCTTAGCCAATCTTCTTGAACATCCAATAATCGGAAAAGAACTTATTGAGGGGACGGCAACCAAGCGCAGTAATAAAGATCTCGGGCGAGTGCTTGCCATTGCGCAGCTAACCAAGCCAGTTGAGGTACTAGAAACATGGCCCGAAATATGGGAGAAAGCTCTCAAGGAATATTTTCCAAAACGTTGGCGGGAACTAGCGAGTCGCACGGGTGCGGGACTTCGCGCCTTGCTAGCAAGCCCCGAGGACCTTCAACAGGCAGTGGAGTCATGCGCCATCAGCCTCCTTTCAGGCCGAAATATCGACGCGGAGCAGCTTATAACAATTGGACAAAGACTTCTCGTATTTGCCATTGATCAGCTTGAAATTCGTGCTATGCAATAGCTAGATTTCTATCGACATAAAAAGCAATTTGATTATTAGATAGAGCCGTTCCTAGCTATTTCTCAAGATATTTATTTGCCCAAATAGCTAAGCTAAGCAGCCGCACAAACATTCCGCTCCGCTCTGTAATCGCTCTCAAATATATGTTGAAAGACGGAGTTGCATTTTATAACAATAATTTCGCGAGCGAACACTCCGGGAAGTTCATCAGTTTATCCTCTAACCTGCCTCTCATCAATGTGCCACCTCTAAAGTGAGATTTTTAACCATTCTGATCTCGGAATCAATTAATGATTTAATGCTTGAAAACTATCGCGAATAAGTGGGCGGCTTATCCCACTGTTATCCTTGATTTGAGGGATACCGGTGGTCTTTTTTGTCCCTAGATATGTAAGGCGTACGATTCAGTCTGGTCACAGAATGACACTAGATTCCAAGTATAAACCTCTCCCCGTGTAACGCCGGTGTCACAATAACTACTTAATCTCGCTTAACTTGGCTTAATGGTGCTTAAAAGGAAAACAATGGGATAAAAGGAAATATGCGCTTTTCGCCTATACCGCAAGATGCCTGAAATAGGATTCCTAATCCCTGTGTCGCCGGTTCGAGTCCGGCCAGGGCTACTATCCTTTTTTCCCTAATTCGTATCTTTCGGTATCAAGAGGCTTTTTGTTTGCCGGGAAATTATTTGCTGAAATTTCTTGACTTTTAGAGTTGATAGCTGTAGATAAATTATTGACTAAGATGCTTTGGGGGGGAAGAGAATTATCAGAATAGCCGCATTCGGACTATTTATTTTAATCTTTGTTTTTGTCTCTCACAATAACAATCATTTGTATTCAACCTGGGACAACCTTGAAGTCGATAAATGCGCCTCGGCTTGGCTTTTAGTTAAGTTCGGCGATTCTAAAGCCGTTTTTCGCTTTTACCCGGAGGGTGGACTAATAAACGAAGGCATTCCATTCGACACCCCGGATTCCAAGTTTAGAAGGACATATAATAAAACCTCTTTTGAAGCAGTCAGGGACGCCTTTAAAGTTAATGATCCGATAATCAAGCTCATGGCCGATATCATCCGAGATATCGAGTTGAATATTTGGGGAAGAAAGAAATATCGAATTTCTGACGAAATCAATTTTAAGATCAACCAAATAATTAAGAACTCAGCGTCTGCGGAGGAAGCGCTAAAAGACAGCTATAAAATATTTAGCTCTCTTTACGATGAGCTGAAAGCGGGCAAATTTGATATACAAGAAATGAACTAGGGTAGATGAATTGTAATAAATTGGAAAATCGAAGGCGAGGATTGATATCCTTTCCCGGCCGCCGCGTGCTTCTCGCTTTTTTCCTTTGCCTGTTGGGCCTCTGTTTTGTCGTAATCGGTAAGTCCCAATCATCCGCGATATCTCCCGGGAATCAGAAAACCGAGCGCTCGCCGTCATCGAGCGTGCCTCCAGGAAAAATCGTGTTCTCTGCGCTCAAGGACGGGAACTGGGATTTATGGCTGGTGAATCCTGATGGGACCAATCCGGTTCAGTTGACGAAAACACCCTTTGACGAACGGTCACCCAGTGTTTCACATGACGGGAATCGGATTCTTTACAGCACGAGTGAAGGCAACCTGAGGCTGATGGATGCGAACGGCCATTCTGATAAGAAAGTTTTGCTGCCGGACGGATACTACGGCAATCCAGTTTGGGTGGATGAGACAAAAATATTGTACGTCTCCTATATCTTCAAAGCGGATAAATATGAAGTCAAGGACGACAGCAGCCTCCTGACATTCGACCTTGAAAGAGAATCATCCAGATCCAACCCCTATGTTCTCATCGACCAAACGGGGATGCAGGACTGGCCTTCGATATTCCCCCAGGGTGAATTGATATATTCTTCTTCTATCCAGGGACCCAATCAAAAAGTCACTCAAGAAATATGGAAATATGATCCTATTACGCAAAATGGAGAGCAGCTAACCCTCCTCAAAGCCAATTCCATTCAACCAAGATGGTCTCCGGATGGCAGGGGAATCGTATTTGCTTCCAATAAGACCGGTAACTTCGAAATCTGGAAATATGACCCAACCGCGGGAAAAGCGATCATGCTGACCGATACCGATTTCACAAACAAAGCGCCCTGTTGGTCGCCTGATGGGAAGGAAATCGTTTTCATTTCCGACAGGCGAGGGCAGAGCGAAATTTGGAGAATGTCCTCAAACGGTGAGGTGTTGGGAGCTATTTCGCCGTTTAAAGAGAAAATTGAATGTCAATATCCTTTTTGGTTCGCCGACCATATTGAAAAGGCCCCATGAACAGTGCCCAAACGTGCCATTGATGGTCATTTTTCGCTATTTATGAGGGAAATAATGGAGAAGCATTATAGAATGTGCGCCAGGGTCGCCCTGATAATATTTGCTGCCATTGGCCTTTCGGCTGCTCAGAGCCAGGCAAAGATCCCCGAAATTTCCAATGTTTCGATATCCCGGCCCCAATTCAATCCCAGCAATGGGGAAAGCCTGACGATTTTCTTTTCGCTTAATCAGGATTCGAAAATTACCATAAGAATATATGATCCGGATCATGGACTTATTAGATATCTTGTACACGGCAAGGATTACAAAAAGGGGACCAACAAAGAAATTTGGGATGGTAGGGATGAACGCAACGACATTGTTCCCGATGAAGCTTATTTTTTTACCATCGAAGCTCAAAGCGGCAAATTCCGAACGATGTATGACCCCACGACGTTTTCGGGAGGAGAGGAACTATATCTCGATACGGCTAATATTGATCAAGAGGCCGGAACTGTCAACTATTTCTTAAAAAAAGCGACACGAATATTGTTCCGCTCCGGAATAGAAAATGGCCCTCTTCTTATCACTCTTGAAGACTGGAAGCCGCGGCCCAAAGGTGAAAACACGGTTTATTGGAACGGAATGGACGACTCCGGTAGAATCAGAATCGCGAACCTGCCCAATTTTAAAATGACCCTGGGGGGGGTTGAGTTACCCGAAAACAGCGCAATTGCCTATGGAAATAAAACAACCTCATACTTTGAATATAAAGAAAAAGCAAAGCCTAAAGAGACAAAGGGAAAGGGGAATCTCAAACGTGGAGGAGCCGCTCTTTCCAGGCACTACTTCATAGATAGGAATAGAGACAGGAGCCCTAAAGTCGAAATAAAATTCCCTTCAGCCGCAAACGAGCAAACGCTCCCTCAATTAAAAGACCGAGTGGTTATACAGGTGGATATCAGTCAGGAAGATAAGAAATATTTTACGATGAACCAGTTTGAAATTGTCTTTGCCGTTGATGGGCAATATTTCATGGAAGAAACAAACGGCTATGTCCCTTACAACTGGGTTTGGGACACGACCCAATTTCCGGACGGGGAACATTTCCTTACCATTAATGTGGCCAGCCTGAATGATCAAATCGGCACTTCCAGTCGGAAAGTTATTATAAAGAATCATTAAGAGAATGAAATATTTTTCAATTAGAATATTAGAACCAGGTTTAATGACAAGTTAAACACTAAGGACAAAAAGGAGGGGGTTGATGAATGTTTTCATTATAAAAAATATGGGTAGAATTACCTATAGATATCTAATCTCAGTCCTGGTCGTCATTTCATCGGCTCAATTTTTATTCGCCAGCACGAATGTCAGCGGCCGGATTTCGACCGATACGACTTGGACCCTGCCCGGCAGTCCCTATATAGTCACAAGCTCCGTGTCGGTCTATGGCACGCCGACTCAAACGGCAAAACTCACTATAGAGCCAGGAGTGCAAGTTAAGTTTAATGCGAATTATTATATTCAAATTAGCTCTGGCACCAACAAGGGTGCCCTTTATGCTATGGGGACAGAGGGCAGCCCCATTGTTTTTACATCGAACAAGCCAAGTCCGGCACGCGGTGACTGGGACTCTATCAAATTCCTTGATGCGACTGACGACGCATTGACGGCCATGGCCTACTGCACGGTTGAATATGGCGGATCGAACAGCTTAAATGGCAGCATATGGATCGAAAAGGCGGCTCCAACGATCACCAATTGTACCGTAAAGTATAGCAAGTACATCGGAATGCGCTGCAATAATGCTTCCCCAACGATAACGGGGGGTTCGATAATTAATAACAATACAAATGGAATCTATACCTTTGGCCAGACGCTTTTTACCATCAACGGCACTTCATTCTCCGGGAACGGAAGTTACGCGCTAAGCATAGATGCCAGTGATGAGATATTTTCTACGCAGGGAATCACCGGCGCGCCGGGCGATAGAGTCCAAATAAGAGGGGGGGGCATAACAAGAGATCAGAGTTGGAGAAACCTGGGAATCCCTTATAGCACAACGGGATCTATCTATGTTGGGAAAGACGCGACAACAAGCGCGAAATTGACGATAGAACCGGGAGTGCAGGTCAGGTTCAACGGCAATTACTACTTGGGCATAGGCAATGGGACAAACAAAGGAGCCCTATACGCGGTCGGCACGGAGAGCAATCCCATACTCTTCACTTCCGATAAACTAACTCCGGCGCCCGGCGACTGGGACTCCGTCAAGTTCAATGATGCGACTGACGACGCATTGACGGCCATGGCCTACTGCACGGTTGAATATGGCGGATCGAACAGCTTAAATGGCAGCATATGGATCGAAAAGGCGGCTCCAACGATCACCAATTG
>Ga0299915_10001108_pt1 | contig 19844 bp, 22 predicted proteins | sample RVTome_13_FD_200263 | JGI IMG/M metagenome (GOLD analysis project Ga0299915, IMG submission 200263) | Soil microbial communities from uranium-contaminated site in the Upper Colorado River Basin, Wyoming, United States - RVT92D227 (version 2) ... | reverse complement strand
TCCATGGTGAATTGTATACCTTGTCGAGATGACCACCGGCGCTTCTCTTGAGCCTGTTCCCGCCCGGGCCGTGCCCGAGGTCGCGCTGTCGCCTTCGGGCCGCTTGTATCTCGACCCGCCCGACATTCCCGGCGCGACGCCGCTGGTCCGGCGCCTCTGCCTCTTATGGGGAGAGGATGCCGCCCTCGGCTTGCTGGAGCTTGCCGGTGAGAAGTGGGACGCTTCGCCATCTGCCGTCCTCGGTTTTTGGCGCGGTTTCGCCCGCGACTACCTGACGGCACTCTGCCACACTCCCGGCCTGGAGACGGATCCCTCGGCCGGGGTTCAGGAACCCGAAGCGGATCACTGGCGTGTTCTCGCCGAACGCGTCCCCCCGATGAAGGGGCTCGAGTACCTGACGCCCGGCGTCCTGAGCCGCTTGTGGCAGGCCATTAATGTCCGAGCCCGCCGGGAGGCCGCCGCGCACTCGGACGGGCCCGCCGGGTGGCTGAAAGACCGCGACCCGAACTGGCGGCTGGTCGGCCGCGTCACGTTTCACCTCGCGGAGAACAAGCGCAACCCCGACCTCCCCTTCGCCTTCATGGCCACGTACACCGGGAGGCTGTCCGACCAATCCAAGCCGCAATACATCCCCCTCGGCCGGGCCCTCCAGGAATACGCGGGGCGGAAAAACAGAAACGCCCTCCTCCGGCTCCTTTCCCCGGTACAGGCCGCGGCCGAAAAGAGTCCGCTCATCCGGCGCATAACCGATTCAGGGGAGATCTATCGGCCGCAGGCTTGGACGCCCAGTGAGGCCTACGGCTTTCTGAAGGAGATTCCGTTCTTCGAAGCGAGCGGCGTCATCGTCCGGGTGCCGGACTGGTGGAAGGGCGGCCGGCCGGCGCGGCCGCGGATCAACGTGACCATCGGCGAGAAAAAGGGCGTCGTGCTGGGACTTGACTCGCTTCTCGATTTCTCCGTCCAAACCTCCCTCGACGGCATAGCCTTGACCGAAGAGGAGTTGAAGATGCTTGCCGGGTCCTCCGCGGGGCTCATCTCCCTGCGCGGGAAATGGGTCGAAGTAAACCCAGGGCGGCTGTCCGAGATCATGGCCCATTGGAAGCGCGTCGAGAAGGGCGCCGGAAGGGACGGACTGACCTTCCTCCAGGCGATGCGCCTGCTCGCGGGAGTGGAAGGCCCGGAACGGGTGGAGGATGCCGCGCCCGACGCTCCCGAATGGTTCGGCGTCCGGGCGGGACGCGCCCTCACGGCCGTGCTCGACGCTCTGCGGAGTCCCGAACGCCTGGCGGCGTCAGATCCCGGCCGAGAGCTCTGCGCCGTTCTTCGGCCGTACCAGCGCGAGGGTATTGGCTGGCTGTACTTCTTGACGAAGCTCGGCCTCGGGGCTTGCCTGGCCGACGATATGGGCCTGGGCAAAACGCTCGAGCTCCTGGGGCTGTTGGTGCTCCTCCGGCGGGAAGCGCCGGCGGGCGGCCCGCCCGCTCTGCTTGTCGTCCCCGCTTCGCTCGTGGCCAACTGGAAGGCGGAAATCGAACGGTTTGTCCCGAGCCTGAGGGTGCTTTATGCCCACCCCTCCGAAACCCCCGCTTCTGAATGGGAAGCCCGGTTGAACGGCCGGAGCAGTACCCGTTTGGATCTGGTTATCACGACCTACGGCGTCCTGCAGAGGACGGAACTCTTGCGGAAACGCCCGTGGAGCCTGGCCGCGCTCGACGAGGCGCAGGCGGTCAAGAACCCGGCCACCCGGCAGGCCCGGGCGGTCAAGGAAATCCAGGCTCCCCGCCGGGTCGTGCTGACGGGCACCCCGGTCGAAAACCGGTTGTCCGACCTGTGGTCGATTTTCGATTTCCTGAATCCCGGATTGCTCGGCTCGGCTCGCGCCTTCGGAAACTTTGCCAAAGGCCTCTCCTCCGTCGGACCTGACGGATACCGGCCGTTGCGGACCCTGGTGCGTCCGTATATCCTCCGCCGGCTGAAGACTGACAAGAAGGTGATCGCCGACCTTCCCGAAAAGACCGAGGTTCGCGCGTTCTGTCCCCTCACTCCCGTCCAGGCGGCGCTTTACCGGGACACGGTCCGGGATCTCGCGGACCGGCTGGAGAGGAGCGATGGCATCGAGCGGCGCGGCATTGTCCTCGCGGCCATCCTCCGTTTCAAACAGATCTGCAACCATCCTGCCCACGCCGTGGCGGACGGCGACTACGATCCCGGCCGAAGCGGCAAGTTCGGCCGGCTCCGCGAGCTGTGCGATGAGCTGGCCGTACGGCAGGAGAAAGCCCTGATTTTCACCCAGTTCCGGGAGATCACCGGGCCTCTGGCCGGGTTCCTGGCCGAGGTGTTCGGCCGGCCGGGCCTCGTCCTCCACGGCGGAACGCCCGTGGGACGGCGCCGGAGTTTTGTCGAGGCCTTTCAACGTGACGACGGGCCGCCGTTTTTCGTCCTCTCGCTCAAAGCGGGCGGGATAGGACTCAACCTGACCGCTGCCGGCCACGTCGTCCATTTCGACCGCTGGTGGAATCCGGCCGTGGAGAACCAAGCCACGGACAGGGCTTTCCGGATCGGTCAGACGAAAAACGTCATGGTCCATAAGTTCGTCTGCCGGGGGACGATCGAAGAGAAGATCGACGCGCTCATCACCGAAAAAATGGACCTGGCCAAGGGCCTGATCGAAGAGGGGGCGGAGAAACGGCTCACGGAAATGCCGGACGAGGAATTGCTGAAATTCGTGGCGCTGGACATCCACCGCGCCGCGGCGGAGTGAACCATGGGCAGACGATGGGGCTGGAGCCGGAGGTACGTGAGTCATTTTCCGCGTTACGTGCCGGTCGCGGAGCGCCTGGCGAAGGCGAAGCGCCAGATGGAGAGACTGAATAAAAAGGGGGAAAAGCTCGATCCCGTGGTGATCGAGGGCCGGGCGATCGCCCGCACCTTCTGGGGAAAAGCCTGGTGCGACCACCTGGAGGCGCATTGCGACTTCTGGAACCGCTTGCCGCGGGGGCGGTCCTATGTCCGCAACGGATCGGTCTGCGACCTCGTCATCGGGCCGGGACACGTGGCGGCCCGGGTCGTCGGAAACGACCTTTACCGCGTGGAGATAGACATCAAGAAACTCCAGTCGGCCCGCTGGACGGCCATCCGGAAATCGTCGACGGGAGGGATCGCGTCGGTCGTCGAGCTCTTACGGGGACGGCTTTCCGCCGCCGTCATGGGCATCATGACCCATCCGACGAAGGGCTTGTTTCCCCGGCCCCACGAAATCGAAATGCGCTGTTCCTGCCCCGATTATGCGACCATGTGCAAGCACGTCGCGGCCACGCTCTACGGTGTGGGGGCGCGGCTCGACAGCCGGCCGGAGTTATTGTTCGTTCTGAGGGGGGTCGACCAGATGCAGCTCATCGACGAGGCTGTCCGGTCCGGTGGGCTGACGGACGCGGCGGCGGGCCCGGCCGGCATCGAGGAAAGCGAACTGGCGGAGGTCTTCGGCGTCGATATCGAGACGCCTGCGTCCCTGCCCCGGAAAGCCAAGGGGATGAGGAAGTCAGGGAAGATGGCGAGAAGGCCGGCCGGGAAGATAGCGGGAAGGCTGGCGGGGATGTCGGCGGGAACGGAGCAGAGAGGGAGGAAGACGAACAAGCCGGCCGGGAGAATCGCAAGGGGTGCGAAGGCGAAGGCGAAGGTGAAGGCGCGGCGAAAAAAGATGGGAGTTGATCGTAAACGAACACGATAGCGCGTCAGGGGAATCCCTGATCAGTTGCGGAGAGAGACAAAATTCTACTTGACATATCGTGTATAAACAGGGGGTAATTACCCCTGTAAGTCAGCCATACGTCAAGTAAATGCTGGCCTGAGAATGTTGTTACTTGGCGTGGAGCATCGATATGGGGAAAGAAGCGCCCGCTAATCGCACGGAAAGCAAAGCGACGACGCCTGCCTTCTTTGCCACCCACCCCGTGTTCTCTCTCGGGGAAGCAACCGCGACCTTGAACCCGCCGGGCGGGCGCAAAGCGATGGTGGAACGGCTGAAACACCATTTGCAGAAAGGCCGATTGATGACGGTGACGCGCGGGATATACGCGGTTATCCCGGCGGGCGCGAGCCCTGCGGAGTTTCGTCCGGATCCGTTTCTGACCGCGGTTGCGGTCCGGGCGGACGCCGTTTTTTCCCACCATAGCGCACTGGAGCTCTTGGGAGCCGCCCATTCCGTTTGGAATCAGGTGACTCTGTATACGGAGAAACGCCGGCGGCAGCTTCGTCTCGCGGGCCATGCGATCTGCTTTCTTGAGTACCCGCGCGCAATGACGATGCCGTCGAAGGACGCCTTCGGGATCAGGAAGGTCGAGGGGCTCGGCAAGGTGCTCAGCGCCACGGGTCCGGAGCGGACGCTCGTCGAAGGGTTTCGGCGTCCGGCTCTGGCCGGAGGCCTGGAGGAGCTCGTGCAGTCGGCTGCAGGATACCCGGTGCTGGACTTGGAGCTTCTCGAAGAGGTCCTTCGCCGGTACGATATCGCCAACCTTTGGGCGGCGGCCGGCTGGTTTCTGGAGCGTTTCCAAAAAGCGTTCTACGTGCTCGATAGCTTCCTCGCGCGCATGGAGCGGAGGAGGCCTCGTTCTCCCCAGTATCTTGAGAGGAACCTTCGGGGCGGATGGCTGGCCTCGCGATGGAACCTGATTCTCCCGAATTCGCTGAAAACGCAGGGAGGGGTTGGTGAACCTTAGCCTCTTAAAACTCATGGATCAACCTGGACAATTGCTCCTGTCTTAATGTCACGACCTTGTCGACGAGGCCCGAGAGAGCATATGAACCTCCCGGAAGAATCCTTCCACTGACAGTCGCGAAATTCACGGAAAAAATGTGTTTGCCGGAGTCCTTATAAGCTTGGATTGCTGGGACATAATCCTGATCGCCGCTAAAGAGAATGGCCAGATCGGATATCTCGCGGAAAGCAAGTAGGTCAATGGCCAGCTTCACGTCCACGCCTTTTTCGCGTTCGAAATCGTTAGTCAGCAGGTTATAAGCAATCGATCCACAGCGTCTGAACTCTAGAAAATCGGCCGCATGGGCGATTACATCCTGGGCCCTTTTCCATTCCATGAACCGCTCTCGCATGGACGAGCGTACCTCTTTCAGATGGCAGCGCTTTTCCACTAAATAGGTTTCTTTTTGAGCCTCGTTTCTTTTGAGTTCGAGCTTTGTCGTCACGACCTTCTTGAGGATCTTTTCGAGTTCGTGGTCCGTATCAGGGATCTCGAATGGCCTGAAATGAATGCTTTCCACGACATACCAATAGATGCGGACTAACTCATGGTCCTCGGCCAGGGGGAGAGTAAAGATCCTTGGCCAATCTACCTTTTTGGGAAGATACCTGAACTTCGAGGGGAAGAGAGCCATAAGGCTGTAGCAGAAATTCTCCCCATCAATAAGAACAACGGCTCTCTTTTTCATAGATAAAAAAATGGGGGAACATGCAAGGTTCCCCCGGGGTATAAAAGTTTAGCCTTAAAGGCTAAGCGTTCTTGGTTGCCGTACACATAATATAGGCGCATCAGAATAGATGTCAAGTTTTGCCGTCCTCATAGATAAGGGACGCAGACAGACCAATTAAATTCTCACGACACGCGCTTTGGGAAAAAGTACGGGAACAAACGGTTCAGGCCTATTTGTAGATGTCTCCCCGAGTATCGACATCGAGGATTCTTATGTCCGGGCCCTTTCATACGAAGAGGATTTTGACAAGTATTTAAGGCTGCTCTTACTGTAAAAGATATTCATAAGCCGAGGATTTTTTTACCGCTTTCGGCCGGGATGAACTCGTCGGATTCGAGAATCTTCAGCAGGCGTTTTTCATCTTTTTCATCAATCAAAAGCTCTGTCTCCGCATCGACGTTCTTGGTCAGCCATTCACTGAGAGCGCCGCGGACGATGGCCGAAAGGATCTATCTTTTTGCATTATGAACTGACGGAGGGACAGAGAATAAATTCTCAACTCGAAGCCCATATCCGAGACCTTGAAGATCATGGTGGAACCCTTTAATAATTCACCCTTGGGGTGAATAAAAGACTTGACAAATTGCCGAGGTGGCATTATCCTATTATCATTCACCCCTAGGGTGAATGAATCTTGGGCGTCATGCGGATTGCCGGTGGAAGTCATATTCGGAACTAAGAAGCTGGAAAAATGTTACTTGGATCATTCGCAGGGTCGGAGGGCCTGGGGGCCGGAAGTTGGGAGGAAATATATCCAGCGTATCGACCTTCTGCAAGAAGCAGCAGATATGGCTGAGGTCAGAAAATTGCCGGGACTGGATTGCCACCCACTGAAGGGCAGCAGAAAAGGGCAATTTGGGATTACCCTTCATGGCCGTTGGCGCCTTATATTTTCACTGCAGGGAGATAAGGCCAGGATAATCCGTGTCGAGGAGGTTAGCAAACACTATGGCGATTGAAAAACGAGTTTACTCTGACCTGCCTATTCCTCCGGGTGAGTATCTCGCGGAAGTTCTGGCGGCCAAAGGGATGGCCCAGGCCGAACTGGCCAGGCGCATCGGCCGCCCCATCCAGGCCGTCAATGAGATCATCAAGGGCGAAAAAGCGATTACCCCGACTACCGCTATACAACTCGAAAGAGCCCTCGACGTGCCTGCCCATATCTGGACGGGGCTCGAAAGCCGATATCAGCTTATCAAGGCCCGGCTGGAGGAAAGGAAGCAACTCCAAAAAGAGTCGACGTTTCTCCCGCGAACTCCATACAAGCAGCTAGCCGATTTGGATTATGTTGAACGGACGCGAGATAGCGAGCACAAGATAAGGGAACTCCACCGGTTTTATGGGGTCTCTTCCCTGGCGAACCTGCCCGGAATCAAAGCCTATGAAGCATCCTTCCGATGTGGGGCGACGAGAGAAGCCTCGAGATATGCCCTGGCCGCGTGGCTAAGATGCGCGGAGCTACGGGCTGTAAAAGTGCCTGCAGAGCCCTTTGACAAGAGAAAGCTGAGGGGAGCTCTGGGTGATATTCGAGCCCTGAGCACGAAGGGCCCGGACGAATTCATGCCTAAACTCAAGCGACTTCTATCTCAGTGTGGAGTCGTCCTGGTGCTGCTCCCTCATTTCCCTAAGACGTACGCCCATGGAGCGACCTTCTGGATCAGGCCCGACAAAGCAGTCCTTCTAATGAGTATCCGAGGAAAATGGGCGGACATCTTCTGGTTCAGTCTCTTTCATGAGATCGGGCATATTTTGCTCCGTCAGAAAAAGACTTACATTGATGACGGCAGCACACTTCCGGAGCTGGTTCGGCAGGAGAAAGAGGCCGATCAATTTGCGACAATTTCACTGATAGGAGCCGAGAGCTTTGATAAGTTCATCCGCAACGGGGATTTCGGCGAAGCGGCGGTAAAAGCTCTTGCTAGGGAAGTTGGTATCTCTGAGGGCATTGTGATCGGCCGGCTACAGAATGAGGGATTATTAAAATATGATTCTGAATTGAACAGGATCCGGGATAAATATGTTTGGAAGGTTTGACTATGCCTGAATATTCGATATCTCAACTCGGAAAGTTCGAGGAATGCACGCTTCATTACAAGTTCATCTATGTGGACGGGATCAAACGCTATGAGGAGGGGGTCGAGGCCTTCCTGGGCCAGCGCTTCCATGATGCGATGGAATGGCTTTATAAGGAGCGGGCGTTCCGGGGGTCGAATCGGCTAGGAGAAGCAAGAGATGGCATGGCAGCCTTTGTGATGCCCTCCGGATTCCGCGGTTCCGATGAACATCGCCGTCAGCCGGGCCTTTAGCGCGCTGCGGGTGTTTGTGCCGAAGAGTGAGCTGGAGAAGGATGGGATTTTGATGAGAACTATAGCACTTACTGGAGCGTCCTAACACAGAGAGCCCCTTGGGTCCGTATTCAATGATTATTAAAATAACGTTAATAAATATAACAAACTATTGACAGATAATATAACAAACGTATAATGATTGCGGGAGAGAAAATTCCATGGCTCATTTAGGCTTGCGTATTAAAAAGTACCGGGAGAGCCGGGACCTGAGCCAAGAAGCCTTGGCCAGGCTCCTGGGGGTCTCGCGGCCGACGATATCGCTCATCGAGAACGGACAGAGAAAAGTCAGCGCTGAGGATATCAAGACGCTTAGCGAGCTCTTCGGAGTGTCGGTCGAGGCCCTTTTCGACGAGAAAAAGGAGCCTCAGCTTGTTATCAACGAGACCGCCGCGGAGTATAAAAAGAGAGAGCCCGAAACGCGGATCGATATCCCCCGGAAAAACCTCAAGAAATTCAAGGAAGTCCTTCTCTATATCATTTCTGAAGTCGGGGCCAAGGCGAATGTCGGCGAGACCGTGATTTATAAACTGCTGTATTTTATCGATTTTGATCATTACGAACGGTACGAAGAACAGCTGATCGGCGCCACATACAAGAAAAATAAATACGGCCCGACGCCCATAGAATTCCGCAAGGTTATCGACCAAATGATCGAGGCGAACGAAATCGTTAAAATCCCCGACAAATACTTCAATTACCCCCAAACGAAATACCTCCCACTTCGGAATTCCGACCTGTCTCAATTGAGCGCCAGGGAAAAGGACGTTATCGATCATGTCCTTGACAGGCTTTCCGACATGAACGCCGGCCAAATCAGCGAATATTCCCACAACGATGTCCCGTGGCTGACCACCGATGAGGGCGGCATCATCCCCTACGAGGCCGTTTTTTATCGCACGCCTGCTTATTCGGTAAGGAAAGATGACATCAACGCCGACGTTCCGTGAGATCGCGCGCCTGCCCGAATTCGAGCGCGACCTGAAGGGTCTGATCAAACGGTTCCGGACGCTCGAGGAGGACCTGGCGACGCTCCTGAAAACACAACTCGTCCTTTTTCATAAATTGGGGGTCGATAACAAAGGCGTTTTCGAGATTCCCGGCATGCCTTTCGATGAACCCAGAATGTATAAGGTCAAGAAATTCGCCTGCCGGGCCCTGAAAGGGCGCGGGGCCAATTCCGGGCTGCGGCTTATCTACGCGCACTTTGAGGCGATGGACAAGATCGAACTCGTCGAGATCTATTTCAAAGGCGATAAGGAGAATGAGGACCGGGGCAGGATATTGAGGAATTATCGATAAAAAGCGAGCAAAACAAAGTGTTCTTAATCCTCTATGTGGGGCGTTTCCAAAAAGCGTTCTACGTGCCCGAGGGCTTCCTCGGGCGCATGGAGCAGAGGAGGCCTCGTTCTCCCCAGTACCTTTAGAGGAACCTTCGGGGCGGATGGCTGGCCTCGCGATGGAACCTGATTCTCCCGAATTCGCTGAAAACGCAGGGAGGGGTTGGTGAGCCTTAGCCTCGAATTCCTGGAGCGGAGCGCGTCGCGGGGCATCCGGCAATCCAGTGGAAGATGGCGAACGTCCGGGCACACAGGAAAAGAGCCTAGGGGTGAAGACGCCGACGATCAGCGATTCTTTAGAAAATCCTTGATCGAATCGTGATCGCCGGCTAGCACGAACTCAACGAGATCTTGGCTGCGTTTGAATTCATATCTCACAGGGATTTCAGGTGCCTGCGGGCCCCCATCGCGGTTTTATAGCTCTTGCCGCGTTCGGCGACCAGGCGTTCGATCTTCCCCCATTCCTCTCGGCTGTAAGCATCTTTCTCTTTGATTTCACACGGCATGAAAAAGATGCCCTTATCCGTGACCTTGAGGATCATGATATCCTAAGCGCCGCTGCTGAGCTTTGCGCTGACCAGACGGTTGAGGCTGACGCCTTCCTCGGCGGCCTTCATGGCCAGATCCCTGTGCACTCAGTAGCTCTTCTGCCGAGTATCGGCGGCGATCATGAAGACAATCTTGCGGCTGTCATCGATTTCGTAAAAGAACCGGAAACCGCCAATCCGATATCGCCATGTTTCAGGCTTATACCCTTTGAGTTTTTTGATGTTTCGGCCGAAAAACGGCTGCGTCCGGAGCTGGGGATAGACATCATCACGCAGCCGGGCGATCAACTTTTCCCGCTGGGGTCCAAGGTTCGTTCGAAGGTCGGACTGGAATTGCTCGGTCTCGAATATCCTGTAGTCACTCAACGAAGCGCCCCCGGCCCTTCTTGGCCTGGAGATGCCCGGTTTTGAGACGTCCGAGGAGGTCCTGGTCGGCGAGAATCCCGTTCATCTCGTGCTGGTCGATGAACAGTTCCTCTTCGAGGCGCCTCATGGCTAATGTCTCCACGGCGTTGGACAGTTTCCGGTTATCCGATTTCGCGTACGCTTTAAGGAGGCTGTAGTTGTCTTCCGAGATGCGGAGAGTAATCGTTTTGCTCATGATGCGAATTCCTTTATAAAGCTTCTCATGTATTCTAATCGCATCGTATTGCCATGTCAAGGTTTTTAGGTTCGTCAGTCGCCGAAGGCGTCTTTGAGAAGCTTGCTCTGCCGGGTGAAGGCCAAACGAGGGCTCTTCGTCTCTTTCATCAAAGCTATTTCCTGCGTAAGGAGCCGGGCCATGTACATAGTGCAGGCGGCAGTCTTACGGGATTCCCTGAGGAAGAGGGGATGGTCTCGGTTGATATAAACGACATTGCCTTCGGAGAAACACTCCGGGCCGTTTTCCCCGAAAAAATCCAGACAGACGGAGACGACCTGGTTTCCCATCCGCACTCGGCGGACGATGGCGTTAGGGGTGATTTTCTTGACCAGCGGATTGTGCCGCTTTTTCGGCTTGAGCTTGGCGGCCGGCGCTTGGTTTCCTTCGTCGCCCTTGACTTCCGAATCGCCCCGTCCCCGTGGTCTGGCCGGCTCGGTCGCCCCGCCGCCGACGCCCTCCTCGTCACCGTAGGGAATGGGGCCGAAGGGAGAGAAGTCGGGATTCAACGCCAAAGCCCGGTGGATCCTCTGAAGGGCCTCTTTGACGGCGTGGCCGGCCTTCCGGTCGGAGCTTCGGTCGGCCTCTTTGCCGAGCTTCTTCTTGATGATGGCGATGATCTTTTCCATGACTTTGAGGAATTCCTGGTATTCCGGCGTGTCGGTGACGAAATTCGACCGGTCGGATGTGATGGGCAGGAAATTTGCCTGGATCTCGCCCTTGACCCGGGCAATCGCCTTGCCCCAGGTCTCCATGCCGAAGAGGTCGCGGCGGACCGTGGCGCCCTTGACCTTGACGTCGATGCCCAGGTCTTTAGTCGAGGCCATGGTCTTGGGAGTGATGATGACCTCGCCGGAAACGATCCCGTAACGGCAGCCTTCAAGGACGGGGATCCTCTGGCCGCTGTAGCTGGCAGGGGTGACGGGCCTGCCGTTGAGATGCACGGCGAACTGGGGGGCCTTGAGCGGGACGCCTCCCCGGATCTTTTCCTCGGCTTCCACGGGATCGAGGGTTTTTATCAGTCCGGAGAGGATGACCGTCGTCCCGTCGCCGCGGGTCGGGTCAGGGACGAGGATCTCGCACGGGAGATGCCACGCGTCTCGAGCTTCCTCCCAAGCGCTCTTGTCGAAAATGACGCGGGCGGCGAAATCTCCGCGCTGGGTGAGGACTTCGAAACGCGTCGCGGCGGCCAGGGAGGCGAACTTCCCTATCCCGAATTGACCTATCCTCTCCCTGTTGAAGCGGGGAGACCGGGAACGCCGGACCTTTTCGTCCGAACCGATGATGAAATACTGCCGGAGGCCGGCGGCGTTCATCCCGGAGCCGTTGTCGGAAACCTCTATCCGTTCCGGCGCGATCTCGACCTTGACCTCGGTCGCATCGGCGTCATAGGCGTTGTTGATGAGTTCGCGGAGAAGCTCCGCACTCTCCGCGTAGAGCCGTTCGCCGATCGAAATGATGTGCCGCTTATCGACGGTCACCTCGAGGGTTGTCGTGGCTTTGACGGTCATGGGGAAACCTCCTTCAGGCTCCTGCGGGCCCATTTTAACGCAGGTGTTTCCGGACCTCAATAGGAAACAAGGGGATTCCAGGCGAAAAGAGCGTTCTTTTGTAATTGAGCAAAGGCGAAGGTTGGGCGAAGAAGTTGCTAGAGGCTTATATTAATGATGGTCAAGTGATGAAGGATTCGGTCATTGACGTTCTTGGTCAGCCATGCGTCAAGTAAACGCTGGCCTGAGAATGTCGAAATTTGGCTTGGAGCATCGATATGGGGAAAGAAGTCCAAAACGAGCTTGACAACGGTACTATTAAATAGTACCATTTGGACATGCACCTTTCCGGGGAGAATACCAAGAAGCTGTGCGGCGCGCGCAGTCTGTCCCTCAACGCTCTCTTGAAGCGCGCGGGAGTCAGCAAGACCGCGTATTATCATTTGATCGATAAAGAATCCGTTCTCCCTCGCTCCATCGAGGCCCTGGCCGCCGCCCTCGGCGTCCGGCCTTCGGCCCTCCTCGAAGAATCCGACCGGAAATCGCGCCGCGCGCTCCGTCTCCTCGAGGCGGCCGACCGGATCGCCGGGAGCGACCCGTCGATGGACCGGGACAATATCCGTCACACGCTTCTTCTCCTCGAAGAAAAGCCGATCGACCGACTGCAAAGGAGTCTCCTCCGTGCCCGAAAACCTGATCTTCACGAATAAGGAAATCGCGTTCCTCAGAGAACTGAAACGACAAAAAGTGGAATTCATGCTTGTCGGCGCGGCGGCCGCGGCGCTTCAAGGGGCGCCCGTGGTGACCCAAGACGTGAGCCTCTGGTTTAAAGACGTGAAGGATCCCGGCATCCAGACGGCTCTCCGGAAATCGAGCGGGATCATGGTCCCCTCCTTCGGCCAAAACCCTCCGACGTTCGCCGGCGACGCGGTGAAGTTGTTCGATATCGTCCTGACCATGGATGGGCTCATGAGCTTCGATGAAGAAAAAAAGAATTCCTTCGAGGTCGTCCTGGGAACGCTGAGGGTCAGAGTCCTTGACTTGGACCGGATCATCAAGAGCAAGGAAACCGTCCGGCGTCCCAAAGACCTCCTCGTCCTCCCCGTGCTGCGCGATACGTTAAAAACGCTCCGGTATAAAAAGACAAGACGAATGCCCGCGCGAACGGGACGTGGACGATGACCGGCTTTGAGGCCAGATACTGAGAAAATCCGGACTGGCCGGCGTCCCTTGCTAAGAGAGCAGTTTAGCAGAAAGACACTTGACATATCTCTGATATGTATTAATAATATGTATTGGAGATATGCATGAGGACAACATTGATCATCCCTGACGACCTGATGAAGGACCTGATTGAAGAAACGGGCGAGAAGAGCAAGACCCTCCTCGTCCGCCGTTCTCTCGAAGAAATGCTCCAGCGGGTCCGTCGCGAGAACCTGAAACGCCTGCGGGGGAAGATCGATCTGGATATCGACCTGGAAAGCCTGCGGACGAAAGACCTCGCATGAAGCTGGAATATTTCGTCGACACGAGCGTCTGGATCCCGTATTTCCGGGAAGGCGGATCAGAACATGGAGATTTCGTCGATGAGCTCATCGACGATGGTCGCGTCCACATCAACGGCATCGTCCTCGCCGAGCTTCTAACCGGGGCGAGGAATCCGGCCGAGCTCGACCGGCTGGCCTCGGCTCTGGCCGGGCTCAAGCTCGTCCCGAGCGACCGGGCCTCCTCCGAGTCCGCCGGCCGCAGCGGGTTCGCGCTGAAGAAAAAGGGCGTATCCGTCCCGCTGAGCGATATCATCATCGCCGCGGACTGCATCGATCACGGCCTCGTCCTCATCGAATCGGACAAGCATTACGCTGTGATCGCCGCCCATCTCCCCCTCAAACGGCACGCGCAACCCGGTCGCGTTCCGGAATGATCCTTTGAGCGTCAACTCCGGTTGACGTTTTCTCGACCTGATTGCCCTCGAGAAGGCCGTTGCGGCCTTGTCCCCATATTTGCCGTATTTTTTTGATTACTTATCTGCCTTCACTTGGCCTGCCGGTTCCTCCCTCGTTTCTTCGCCTTTCTTTTTTATTGTTGCCTTGCCTTCTTCGGGGGATTCCGTCGTTTTCTGGTCTTTGCCGCCCTCCTGTGCTTTCGGAGGGGCTGCTTTCTTTTCCGTCTTTGTCTTTTTTTCCTTGCCCGCTTGGGGGGCTTTCTTAAGCTTCTCGCCTTTTCCGCCTTCTTGTTCTTTCTGGGGGGCTGCCGCCCTTTCCGCCTTTATCTTCGCCATTTCTTCCGTTCTCTTCTCGTTGTCGGCAACGAGCCTCAGCCTTTTATTCACGGCCCTGATATCTGCCTGCAATTTTCTAACGAGAGTATCTTTGTCGGCCTTGGGAGATTTGATCCCCTTCCCAGACAGGAAAGACAGTCGATCTTGCAGTTCATATTCGAAATATGCCTTTTGCCGCATCAGCATTTGCTTCCGCCTTAATTCCATTTCTTCCTCCTCTCCGATTTAGTTATTTTTCTCCGGCCGATCATAGATTATGCAGAGCTTTCTTTTCCCTGCCGGAAGATAGTTGCCGAAGGTATGTATATCAGGGTTTTCGTCAAAAAGCCATCAGGAGCATGCCCATGCCGGAATATTCGATCTCGCAACTCGGCAAGTTCGAGGAGTGTGCGCTTCAGTACAAGTTCATCTATGTGGACGGAATCAAGCGGTACGAGGAGGGGGGGGTAGAGGCGTTTGACCCGTTCACCCTAGAGAAGACCGTTGCGGAAGTGAAGTGGGGGCCCGAGGTCCTCGAGCCCCTCAGGGCCTATTTAAGCACGGAGAAGCGGTATACGGTGACATTCAAGGAAGAAACTAAGGACTGATACAGATGCTTGTTTCACCCGGGGATATCGAAGATAATGGGGGACAATCGCGTTTCATGAAAGGAGGCTTCATGCTCGCTCGAAGATTTTTAGCGGCGGCCGTCTCCGTCTTCGCCCTCGGTCTTTTCGCCGCCCAGGACAAGCCCGACCTGGACATGATGAACAGGATCCGCTACGAAGGATTGCGGCACAGCCAAGTCGGGAAGCTCGCTGCCTTTCTTTCCGACGTCATCGGGCCCCGCCCGACAGGATCGCCCGAGATCGACCGGGCCAATAGATGGGCGGCCGCGAAGATGAAGGAATGGGGCCTCGCGAACGTCGCCCTCGAGCCCTACGACGACTTCGGGGTCGGCTGGGCCCTGCGCTACGTCTCCGCCCACCTGATCGAACCGCACTACGCGCCGCTCATCGCCATCTCGGTCGAGTGGGGGTCGAGCACCCGGGGGAAGATCAGCGGACAGCCGCTCTACGTCGACATCCGGTCGAAGGACGACTTCGCGAAATACAAGGGCAAGCTGGGCGGCAGGATCGTCCTTTACCAGCCGCCGACACCCGTGCCGACCCAGTTCACGCCAGACGCCAAGCGCCACGACGCCGCCAGCCTGGCCGCCCTGGCCGAAACACCCGTCCGGGCGGCGACGCCTCCCGACCCGGACTACGTCCGCGGTTTCCTCGACGAACTCGAGGACTTTTTCCGGGCCGAGGGCGTTGGGGTTCTGGTGTCATCGAGCGGAGCCGTCCGGCGCGAATACGGCACGGTCACGGCCCGGGGCGTCCGCCAGGCCCGTGACCCGAAGCGGTCCCGTCCCTTGCCCGAGATTATCCTCGCCGCCGAGCACTACAACCGTGTGTACCGGATCATCGAGGAATTCAAGGAGCCGGCGAAGATGGAGGTCGAGGTCCGGACCGAGTTCTTCGACAAAGACCAGCGCGGCTACAACGTCGTCGGCGAGATTCCGGGCGCCGACAAGGCGGACGAGATCGTCATGCTCGGCGGCCACATCGATTCCTGGAGTCCGGGCACGGGGGCGGCTGACGACGCCGCCGGCTGCGCCGTTTCGCTCGAGGCGGTGCGCATCCTGCGGGCGCTCGGGGTCAAACCCCGCCGGACGATCCGGGTCGTCCTCTGGAGCGCGGAGGAGAAGGGCTGGGTCGGGTCCAAGGCCTATGTCGAAAAGCATTTCGGCGACCCGACGAAGATGAGCCTCAAGCCCGAGCACGCCAAGCTGGCGGGCTACTTCAACCTCGACAACGGCAGCGGCCGGATCCGGGGCATCTACGCCCAGACGAACGTCGCCGTGAAACCTATTTTCGAGGAGTGGCTGGAGCCGTTCCAGGACCTGGGGGCGAACGACGTCGTGATGCGCGATACCGGCGGCTCGGACCACGGCGCCCTCGACTACATCGGCCTGCCGGCCTTCCAGTTCATCCAGGACCCGCTCGACTACGGGACGCGCGTCCACCACACGAACATGGACGTCTTCGACCACCTGGTCGTCGAGGACTTGACGCAGGCGGCGGTGGTCATGGCCGCCTTCGTCTACAATACGGCCATGCGGGAGGAGATGCTTCCCCGCAAGCCCTTGCCGGACCCGATGCACTACCCGGTAAGACGGTAGGGGAGGAATGCATCCTGTCGAGGCGTAAGGCTATGTTTTTCCAGGTTCAAAGCTTGAAAAAAGGAAGGTTATAGAAATGGTCGTCTTTTCCGGATTCTATAAAGAAACGGTCCGATTTTTCAACGGCCTCCGCCGTAACAACGATCGGGCCTGGTTCGCCAAACACCGGGAAACGTATGATAAGCACGTCATGGAACCGGCCAAGGCCTTCGTCGTCGCCATGGGGGAGAGGCTCCGGACTGCGGTGCCCGGGATCGTTGCCGTCCCGATGATCAACAAATCGATCTTCCGGGTAAACCGCGACACGCGCTTCAGTCTGGACCCGTCCCCCTATAAGACCAACCTCGGCCTCTATTTCTGGGAAGCGAGGAGGTCGCGGATGGAATCGCCGGGCTTTTATTTTCATCTCGAACCGCCTGACCTCTACCTTGGATCAGGGATGTACATGTTCGCGGATTATTTCGTCCCGCGCTACCGCCGCGCCGTCGTCGACCCGAAGCTCGGGAAGGAGCTCGGGAAGATCCTGGCCGTGCTGGCGGCGCGGAAGGATATCGAACTCGGGGGAAAACATTATAAGCGCGTCCCGGCCGGCTGCGACCCCGGCCATCCGAACGCGGAATTGTTGAAGCACAACGGCCTTTGGGTGGGATTCGAGGCGAAGATCCCCGAAGAGTTTTATTCGGCCCGCCTGGTGGATTATTGTTACGAACGTTATGAACCGCTCGTCCCCCTGCACCGCTGGCTCGTGAAACTGGCCGGGTGAAGGGGCTATTTCCGGAACCGGCCGTGAGCTCGGCCTTGTTGAAATCAACGGCCGGACTTGAAGCCGATCGAGATGTGGGCGCCGTCGCAAAACGGCTTGTTTTGAGAGGCCCCGCAACGGCAAAGCGCGTAGCTCTCCTGGTCCGGATAGCCGGGGCCCTTTTCCCATTTCTCGGGTTCTCCGTCGCTTCCGATGATCACATTGTCTTGCACCAGCGGGACCCCTCCCGTGACGATGTTCGGACCGTCCTTGGTCACTTTGATTCGGAATTCTTTATCCCGGCGATTCATCATCTTGGCCTCCGTCGAGCGAAGCTCCCCCGGAATCAACCCTGATTCTTCTTACATGAAGCGATCAAATCTGTCAATTGAGTTTCCTTGAGCCCGGCCAGGTGCTTCCCGTCGAGCCGGCGGGCGACAGCGCCGTCCTTGAAGAAGAGGACCGTCGGATAGACTTCGACACCGCGTTTTTCGAACATATTTTCGTTGCCTTCGAGGACGATGCGGACAAATTCCTTCTCCCGGCCGTTGGCGTGCTTTTCGTAAACCGGAAGGAACGCCAGGGAGAACGGGCACCAGGACGCATAAAAAAGGACAAAAACGCCGTCGCCGGATTTCGCGATCTCCTGAATCTCTTGCGGATTGCAGAGCTTGCTCATGTCTTTTGCTTTCATTAAGAAGGAATTTGAATAGAGATTTTATGCCTGCCCGGTTTGATCAGGTCTTGTGTTCCGGTTTCGTGACCCAGTAGAGGATCCGGCCGCAGTTCTCGCAGAGGTAGATCTTGCTCTTATCCCGGATCTCGTTCAGCATCTGGGGCCGGATGCGGACGTAACACATGGCGCAGAAATCGCCCTTGACGGGGGATAGGGCGGAGCCGTTCTTCTTGTTGAAAATGGACATGTAGAGCTTCATCTGGTCGGGCGGGATCAGGGGAAGGAGGTCCTCCCGTTCCCGAATGAGCCGGTCCCGCTTGGCTTCCATCTCCCGCTTCTTCTCTACGAGCATGACCTGGTCCTTCTTGAGGTCCTCGTGCTCCTGCCTCTGCTTCTGCATGGCCGCCTTGATCTCCTCTTCGATATCGTCGGCGGCAAGCATCTCGCTGATGATCCCCTCTTCGATTCCGTCCACCTTGTGCTGGGCCTCCTCGATCTCCTTGAGGAAAACGGTGTATTCCTTATTGGTCCTGACCTCGTTCAGCTGGCGCTTGAGCCTGGCGATCAGGACCTTGATGTCCTTGACGGAACCCTCCAGGTCCCGCCGTTTCTTCTGGTTTTGGGCGAGCTTCTCCTTGGCGTCCGCGACGGCCCGAGATCCGGCCTGGATCTTTCTGTCGATGTCCTCTATCAGGCGGGGGATATTCTCGAGGAAAAGGGTGTTGTGCTTGATCTCGGAATCAATGTTCTGGAGCCGGATCAGCTTGTCAAAGTCAATATCCACATTGTCCTCAACTCTAATGGGCCTACCAGGATTCGAACCTGGGACCTGCCGGTTATGAGCCGGTAGCTCTACCACTGAGCTATAGGCCCTCGCCCGCTTTTATATCAAATAACGGCATGGGAGTCAATGAATCGCGAAAGGCCGGCGAGCAGAGGATCGCCCGCCGAAGCCCCCAGGAGAAGGAAGACTTCATTAATGGTTGGTTGACTGGCGCCAAATTAGAAGCTAGTATTTCTGGAGCGGAGGCAAACCGATGACCGCGAAGAACAAAGCCTTCCTTTGCTTCTTGGCAGGATTGACGTTGCTCGCCCGGACCGCATCCCCCGCCGGAGCGGAAGACAAGCCCGCCCCCCGGCTCAAGCTGATCTTCGCCGAGCGCTTCCGGTCCGAAACCTGGGACAACGCCATCAACCTCGACGACACATCATCCGAGAAGTTCGCTTATACGAGGAACAAGACGACTCTCGGCCTGCAGTGGTTTGCCGCCAAGGGCCTGGAAGTCACCGGCAAGCTGACCAACGAGTTCAGGGTTTACTTCGTCCCCAAGGACCGGCCTTTCGGCTGGAACGAAGTCTTCTTCGATAACCTCTACATCAAGTGGAAGCTCCCGCAGGGCCTGCCCTTCACTCTCACCGCCGGCCGCCAGGATATCTTCCTGGGCGAAGGTTTCGTGATCGCCGACGGGAATCCCCTGGACGGCTCGCGCTCTTTCTATTTCAATGCCTTGCGCCTCGATTATGAAGCGCGGCCGAACCACAAAATCATTTTTCTCCTCCACTCCATTGACAAGACGGATACCTTGCTGCCGACCATCCATGACCAGGACCAGCTCCTGGTGGAGCGGCCGGAAAAGGCCCTGGCCGTCTATTATTCAGGCCGGTTCGGGAAGTCGACGCTGGACGCCTACCTCATTAGAAAGACGATCGATCGTGTGGACGCGGCGGACGTCGCTTCCAGGTTCAACACGCTCGGGGCGCGGCTCCAGATCCCGATCCTCAAGCCGCTCCTCTTGACTTTCGAGGGCGCCGTTCAAGCGGGGTCGTACGGGAAAGCCGACCGCGGGGCGCTCGGCGGGATCTTCCACCTCGACTATAGCACCGGAAACGCCGTCCCCTTCCTCAAGACCCTGGTATTTGGGGGAATATTCCTGAGCGGCGACCGGCCGGAGACGGAGAAGTACGAAGCCTGGGACCCTGTCTTCAGCCGCTGGCCCAAATGGAGCGAGGGCTACATCTATACGTTTATCCGCGAGAGCCGAGTGGCCTACTGGAGCAACCTGACTTCCCTCTACGGCTCGCTTGTCCTCGATTT
>Ga0299915_10001107_pt1 | contig 19857 bp, 24 predicted proteins | sample RVTome_13_FD_200263 | JGI IMG/M metagenome (GOLD analysis project Ga0299915, IMG submission 200263) | Soil microbial communities from uranium-contaminated site in the Upper Colorado River Basin, Wyoming, United States - RVT92D227 (version 2) ... | reverse complement strand
TCCTTTTTTCCTTAACTCTTCTCTTTTTTTTGCCAAAGCTTCTATTCCTTTAGGAATCGCTACCAACACTTTAGTTTGAGTTGCCAAACGAAGACCTAACACTTCATCAAATCCCAGAATTAAATCCAGTTTATCCGGGTCAGGCAAATTAGACTTTGACACTTCCCAAACTACCGCCAATGCTTCAGGAAGATTTAAATCAGTACTTAAAGCCAAAATGAACTTCTCTCTTGCCTTATCAATTTTGCCCAAATCCTCAGTAAATAAAGTCGTCCGTTCACCTTTTCTTTCTTTATTCCAACCTGTTAAAAGTTGGGCTAATTTTTCATAGGCCGTCCGAGCTGCATCTAGACTTTCCCAAGTAAAATTTAAACCGGTTCGGTAGTGGGAACCTAAGAAAAGATAACGCAGGTGCATTGGTTTATAACCCTTTTTAATAATGTCTGTGACCAAAAGTGTATTCCCTAAACTCTTGCTGACCTTTTCCTGATTGATAGTCAACCATTCATTATGTAACCAAAAATTGGCTGTTTGTCTGCCAAAAGCACTATAGGCTTGCGCGACTTCGTTTGTATGGTGGACCGGGATATGTTCCTTACCGCCGGTGTGAATATCAAACTGCTCACCCAAGTATTTGGTTGAGATGGCAGTGCACTCAATATGCCAACCTGGAAAACCCTTACCCCATGGGCTATCCCACTGCATAATATGAGTTGGTTGATTGGTTACCCACAATAGGAAATCCCAGGGCTTTTTCTTATCGGGATCAACCTCAACTCGACTTCCGGCCTCTTGTGCCTTAAGATTTAAACGACCAAACTTAGCATAATCAGGAAACTTAGAAGTATCGAAGACTAGGCCGGTTCTCGTTTTGTAAGTAAAGCCGTTCTCTTCAATTTTTTTAATTAAGTTAATCTGTTCTTGAATATGCTCAGTGGCTCGAGGTAAAACATCTGGTCTTCGGATATTAAGAAGGTCGAAGCTTTCTAAAAATTGATGAGTATATTTTTCGGCAATTTCCCAAACGGAAAGGCCCTCTCTTTTGGCTCCCTTTTCCATTTTATCCTCACCAAAGTCTTCATCAGAAGTCATATGTCCCACATCAGTAATATTCATCACCCATTTAACTTTAAAACCCTGGAACTGCAGAAAACGCACCAAAACATCCCAGTGCACATAAGCATACATGTTACCAATGTGCTGGTTCCAATAAACCGTCGGACCGCAAGAATACATTTTTACCTCTGGAGGATTAAGAGGGACAAATTCATCAATCCGTCTGGTTAGAGTGTTATAAAACTTAATCATAAAAAATACTACAAATACATACCAATACTACCAATATTCAATAATCCAATAAAAATATTATTTTGTCTTATTAATTATACTACTTACAATAGCCACAATTTCTTGCCCCTCTCTGAGAATTTCGAGTGTTTGCGTTCTAAAAGCAAAATTAGTATCAGCAATCAGTGATAACCAAAAGTTGGTTTCTTTGCCTTCCTTTCTAAGGATTGTGTAACAATGGGTAAAATCTCTTTTGGTTAAGGTCCCATCTGCTTCTTGGTCGTTGGCCCCCATTGAAGTAACAGAACGAAGTATTTGTCCGATAATGACGAGATTTGAAGGTGTTTTTGGAAGCGAATTTACTAATTTTATCACTCTAACGATAAAATTGTAGATTCTTTGATGGATGTCATATTTTTTACCTCTTCTATCAATTAAATTATTAGTGGTATTTGACATTTGTAGTATTTGTAGTATTGGTAGTATTCACTCTATCCGCTTACTCCCCTTTTTCTTTCTCCCGTTCCTGTCTTTTGTTTGGCTAGCCTGACAATCAACGGTTCTTCTTTTTTCTTTTCCGTCTGGAGTTGTTTAATTTTTATCTCCTCCTGCTGGGTTTGAATTTGCGCTATTTGCTCCTCTTGTGCCTTTTTTTGCCTAAGCGCTTGAAGTTCCTGCTCAAGATAAGTCAGTCTTTGCACTGTGGCGGCCTTTTTTTGCGCCTGCTGAGCTTGATTTTTTGTCGTAGCCGCAGTCTCATCCGGATTTATCTCTTGGGATTTAGTCCCAAGCTGCGAAGTGGCTTCTTTGGCAATTTTAAACGGAATCGCCACAATTTGTTTACCGGACTGACTAGCCACCTGCTCCAAAGCCTCAAAAGTATCAGCAACAATTTGTTTTGGCATTCTTTTTTAATTTTATCTTTTCTCTCTTCAACTTTCAAATTCTTTTTTTTGCGATTGACAGAGAACACCCTGCAGGCCTAAAATAAAACTAACTATTTTATGGAAGAATCCACTACTGAACAAGAGCTAGTAAAACGACCCCCAGGGCTTTGGCGAAGAGCGACAAGAGGAATCCTGGACGGAACCAAGGGAGTAATTGACGCTTTTGCTTCTGCCTCAAAGCAGACCGACAGCAGATCTGCCGAACTTGACGATGTCCACCAAACCACTATAGATGAAGCTGGAGCTTCTACATTGGAAGGGGACATTATCGTTACAGTCTGGAGATGGTCAATTGTTGATATTTTAAAAGAGGAAAAAACACCAAAGATGCTTCAACCAGAAGAGTACTCTTTACTGGCTCTCTCTTTGGCGGAAAATCTTCTCCCTGAAGCCCAAAACCAAATGACAGAATATACTAAAGAACAAGCCCAAGAGGCAAAAGAAGAAGTCGCCGAGATACTGCAAAGAAAAAAAAATTGGCTTTGGGGATTATTTTGTCAAAAAAATAATTTAGATTCTGAAAACGAAGCGGCAAAAAAACACCTTGAACTTATTCAAAATACCGCTAGAGAAATTTTTTTTAAACAGCACAATCAAGAAGCTATCGATAACGCCGAGGCTTACAAGGAGATTCAACAAAGTCACCGAATAATTCTTCCTTCTTCCGTTTAAAACTTCCTCTTGACCCAGACCTAAAGTGGAGAGTAGAATGCACCCCATGAAAGAGATAGGTCAATATCTTTCCTTATTATCTCGAATACCTAGAGCATTAATCGGCAACAGAAAGTTAAGTTACGAAGAAGCAAACGATAGAATAAGACAAGAATGGGACTTGTGTGACAGATACACTTGCATCCTTGATGAAGAAGGGCAGTATTGTATCCCTACAAGATGGCAAGTTTTCTTAAAAGACTGGCCAGAAAGTTGTCCGCGCATCATACTTAATACTAAGATTAATTCCAAAAATAATGGAGAATTGCCTATTAGGGTCTGGACTCCTTCCCCTCTTGGTAAATCTGACATTTGGATTGAATTTCTAACTTTAAATGGAAGGTTAGGTTTAGCACCGAGAGGAAACCCAACTGTACCTAATAGTCCTGAAAATTTAGAGCTGCTTTCTGCCATACTTGAAGCTATTAGAAAGAACAGAGTTTAATATTCTCTTCTTCCCTCTATTGCTCGCGATAAGGTAACTTCATCCGCATACTCTAAATCCCCGCCAACCGGCAACCCATGCGCCAACCTCGTAATCTTAATAGCTGAATTGCTTAATTGCTCAATTTCTTTCTTAATATACATCGCCGTCGCCTCCCCTTCCATATTAGGGTTAGTTGCCAAAATTATTTCCTTCGGCTCGCCGAAGCCTTGGCGAAGGCGGCTCAATAACTGTTTGATATAAATCTCCTCCGGGCCGATGTTATTTAAGGGGGAAATGACGCCGTGGAGAACATGATAAACACCATTATAATTGCCAGCCCGCTCCAGCGCTAAAACATCTAAAGGCTGTTCAACCACACAAATCATACTTTTATCGCGAGCCGGGTCAGAACAAATTTGGCAAGGGTCGCTCTCGGCCACATCCTGGCAAATTGAACAAAGAACGGTTTCTTTCTTAAGAGAAGAAAGGGCGCCGGCAAACTCATCCAGTTCGCTTTGAGGAACATGCAAAAGATAAAAAGTCAGCCTGGCGGCGGTTTTTGGCCCAACCCCCGGCAATCTCTCAAAAGCTTCAATGAGTCTTCGAATTGGCCTGGCCAAAGTCATACTTAAAATTATACCATTTAAGGTGGGCCACGAAAAAGGGAGCGTCTTTTGACCAAGAATTTCTTCTTGAAAAATAACGCTCCCTAAAAGTTCAAGCCCTCCTTAAAACCTTATCTCTAATTATCTGGATACCTAGAGCCATCAAAATTAAAAACGCTATGGCGTAGGTGGCCACAGAGGCTCCTCCAGAGATAACAACGACGCAAATAAGGAGGTCAAATCTCTGATCCAATGGCCATAATGGGAAAAGAACAAACTTTGCGATTCCACCGATAATCGCTAGCCAGATGGCTGCCAAAATCAGCTTTTCCCACCATTTTTCGCCAAAATAGGTTTTCGAAACCTCTTTTGTCACTTTTCTGCTCCTTTATAGCAAAAATTTCAAAGGGCTTGAAAATATCCAAAGAGACCGTTCGACCACAGTTTACGCTTTTGTAAACCGCCAATCTCTTTTTGTTTGGCGAAATTATATCACAATTAACCGGGTTACGCACGCATCTGCGGAGAAAGTTGAAGATATGATGAAGCTAAATCAAAGTAGGCTTTCGCCTTTGTGAAATTTCCCTGCCAGCTTTCCACCTTGCCTCTTACCCAAGCCCGATGGCTTTTATAAAAATCTAAAAGTCCGCTTTTGACCATCTTCTCGTCTCCTGTTAATCTAACATATTCTTTTACAAAAACTCCGGCTAAATCGGGATGACCAGAAAATTCTAAATCCATAGCCATAAAAGCAATTTCTGAAGCCACATCGTGAATACTGTAAGCTTTGTTAAATTCTAAAGCGTCGAAGGGTAAAACTCGCCCTTTCTCAATAATCACATTGTCGCTGTGAAGATCTCCATGGCAATCTAAAACTTTACCTTCTTCAATTCTCTTCTTGAAAAGCTCAGCATTTTTTTCCATAAACTGGCTAACTTCCCCTTTGGCTTTTTCAATCAAATCTTCCTCAAGAGCCTTATCGATAAAAGGTTTTGTCTGCTCAAAATTTTCCTGCCAAATCTTGGTCACATTTTGCAGGGAACCGTACTGCCCGGCTTCAGGGGGCACGGATAAACTTTGATGAAACCGCCAGATAACTCTAGCCAGCTCTAAAATATCTTTCTCGCCTAACTTATTTTGGCGCAGGAGATTATCCATCTTACCTTCCTGGGAAAATTTCTTCATCTTTACTGCCCAGTCAACTATCTCTCCCTCACCCTCAAAAACTAAAAAATTGCCACGTCTTGCGACCGGAATAATTCCCAGATATAAATCCGCGGCCATCGGTCGATTTTTTTCGATTTCCCTGACACAGTCTTCTTTGCGTTTTGCCAAAGTTGTAAAATCGCACAAATCACCAACCTGCTCTTTGCCAACATGTTTTCTCAGTTTATAAACGAAACCCCCTTTAGAGGAAACAACCAGGACAAGATGGGAAATCGCGGTTTCTATTTGGGAAATTTCCTCCACCTTTGAAAGAGTAGGAAAAGACTCAATTGGAGAAACAGTGTTTGGCTCCTCTTTTTGAAGATGCAAAATTTCAGGAGTCATTTTTAACCCCCGAACATTCCCCCCAGACCGCCTAGTCCGCCCATTTCCTGAAGCTTGTGGGCGGCGACTTCCTGGGAACGCTTGATGGCGCGATTGATAACATCAACGAGTTTCTCTTGAGACTGACCATCAATTTCAATGCTTTGGATTTTCTGGTCGCCGGTCATAACTATTTTAATACCATCCTCTTCAACTTCCACGGTCTCAGCCGCTAACTGGCGTTGAATCTGCATTGCCTGGTCGCGCATTTTTTTAAGCTCCCCTAATTGTTTCAACTTATCAAACATGTTTTTAAATTATACCATATCAGACTCTAACCTTGGCCCTTCCCGTTAAAAATTTTCTCGGCGACTTTGAGAATATCCTCATCCTCAGTCTCACCATTGGAGCCTTTCTCTTTATAACCTCCGTTATCCGGAGAAAAAATTTCAGTTTCTGGTACTTTCTGCGGCGTTGGCCTTTCACCCAAGGTGTACTTCATCTTTATCGGCGCCCCAAACATTTCGCTGGCCACTTCCTCCACTATTGACCGGCATTTTTCGCTGTCAAGTTTATCGCGATGGAACTGGTAAAAAACCTCTATCACTAAGTTATTATTGTCAAAATTGACGGGTCTGGCGGCGCGCAGAAAAGCCTCAATAGAATAGTTCCTTGGCCGAACTGCCAAAAGCAACTCTTTCCAGCGAGATTGAACCTCTTCCAAAGAAACATTTTTCCCACTGGGAGCGTTTGAGACTGTCGTCGAACGAAGGTTTATACTGTCTGAGGCAGGCTCGAGTGCCCCAGAGTCGACCAAGTTTGATTTGGGAGCGGCGGGGCCGAGAGCCGGTCCCGCGTCAGACGCGGGAGCCGAGTTTGAAACCAAGTGAGACGATTGCGAAACCGCTCCCTTCCCTTCCCCACACCACTCCACCACTGCCAGCTCCAGCGGCAATTGAGGAATGATTGCTTCTTTAAGCTCTAAAGCGGCTTTACCGAAAATCTCAATCAAGGATTTTATTTCTTCAATTTCCAATTTCTCTGGCAAAGCCAGATCCCGCTCTGCGGGACATTCGCCGGCTGACGAGACAATTTCCAATTTTGTCAAAAGGACCAAGCGTAATAGTTCCAAAAGCTGGGTGGTGTAAACGCGTAAATTTCCTCCCATCTGCACTACCCTATCTACCTCTGCCATCGCTTCCTTGGTATCACGCTCGACTAAAAATTCTAAAAGTTTCTCTGGAGAAAGACCTAAAGTTTGGCCTAAAATTTCCTCAACCTGCTCTTCGGTAATCTTCTCACCAACAAATGTTGCCTGCTCTAAGATTTTTAAAGCATCACGAAAACTGCCGGAAGCTCCTTTGACAATCGCCGCCAGCGCTTCATCGGTCACCTCTAATTTTTCCTCCTCTGCCGTCTTTTTGAGTTTGGCTAAAACCTCATCATCTTTGGCTTTTTTGAAGTTAAAACGTGTACAGCGAGAAATAATTGTTTCCGGCAATTTTTCTGGTTCTGTGGTGCAAAGAATAAAAATAACGTGTTCTGGGGGTTCCTCGAGGGTTTTTAAAAGGGCATTGAAGGCCTCGGTCGTCAACATATGCGCCTCATCAATAATATAGACTTTAAAACGGGCGGCAGACGGCGACAGTTTGACTTTCTCACGCAAATCGCGAATATCATCAATGCCCCGATTGGAAGCGGCATCAATCTCCAAAACATCCAGATTATTGCCAGCGGTGATTGAAAGGCACGCCGCACAGCTGTTACAGGGTTCAAAATCGCCTTTCTCTCTTTTGCCAATACAATTGACGCTTTTGGCAAGAATTCTGGCCGCTGAGGTTTTACCTATTCCCCTAGGGCCAGAGAACAAAAAGGCATGAGGAACTTTTCCAGAAGATAAAACTTGAGCTAGACCCTCCCGCACTGCCACTAAATCCAGTTCAGAAATTTTCTGGGGTCGGTATTTAAAATTATAACTACTCATGGTGCTCGCCCAATAAATGTCTAAGTCCGTGTTCTACCAGTTCATTCATTTTTTCCCAAACCATTTTATTATCTTTGCCTGCTTCATCCCGACAAATAGGATAACAAACGATAATGTCACCCAGCCTTAAAACGCCGTCAGGGCCGCGGCTTTCCTCTTGGGGAAAAGACAAAACATTAGTTACCTCGTCAAGTTTGCGAAATCTCCGGTTTAAAAGACGGATTTTCCGCGTCCCGACAATAGAAATACTGACTTCGACATCGACAAGGCCCGCCGCCCTCAAAAAAGCCTCCGTCGCTTGCCTGATTTTTTCTCTCTCTACTCTATAACGTGACTCTGAAGTTATTAAAACGGATATCATATGAGGCTGTCAACTAGGAAATAATAGTATCAAACTATATCAAGAAAATTTTAAATTTTTAATTTACAATTTGAAATGAATTTTTAATGATTTAATTCTTAAATTTTAAAAATTAAGATTTCATTGAAAATTTCAAATTTCGAATTGAAAATTCTCACTTCGCGAGGCAACTTTTAACCATTTCTTTCACCTGTGTCCCATCCGCTTCTCCCTTAACCTTCTCCATTACCGCCTTCATCGCCTTTCCGAAATCCGCCGGCCCGGTCGCACCAATTTCAATCAAAGTTTCCGCCACTATTTTCTCCACCTCTTTAGGAGCTAATTGTTGAGGTAAATAGTTGTTCAAAATAGACAGTTCGTCTTCTTCTTTCTTTACTAACTCGTCTCGCCCATTTTGTTTAAAAGCTTCGATTGATTCTTTTCTCTCCTTGGCCTGTTTTTGAAGAACTGCAACTACTTCCTCATCAGTTAAATCTTTACCTTGACCATGTAAATCAATTTCACGATTATGAATTTGGGCCAGCAAAAACCGCAGGGCAGAAACCTTCGTTTCATCGTGGGCTTTTAAAGCCTCTTTTAAATCAGATTGAATTTGCTCAAGAATCATAAAACTAGAAATAAGCAATAGGCAATAAGAGATATCTCCTTTTTTTACTTATTTCTTATCTCCTATCTCTTATCTTCTTAATAACTCCTCCTCGGTTTTCTCTTTTTTATCGCCCTTTCTCTTTCATAACGCTCTCGAGAAGGTTTCTGGTAAAACTCTCTTTTTTTAATTTCATCAATTAACTCTTCATTTAAAACCTTTTTGCGAAATTGGGCAATCAGCTGGTCTTCCGTCTGACCTGGTTGTTTTTTAACAAAAGTTGCCATTGTAACATATCACACTCCTTTCGAAATTTTCATTCAAAATTTTTTCCTCCCAACAGATGAATATGAAGATGGGGCACCATCTGTCCTGCACTCTCGCCATTGTTAATAACCAAACGGTAGCCAGAGCGATCAACTCCTTGCTCTTGGGCGATTTGCTTGGCCACAAGAAGCAACTTCCCCAGAAGCGGCCTGTCAGTCACTTGGGCGTCATCAAGTCGCTCGATATGCCTTTTGGGGATAATTAAAAGATGAACCGGTGCCTTGGGTTTGATATCCTTAAAAGCCACAACTTCCTCATCTTGGTAAATAAAATCTGCCGGAACTTCGCCCTTAATGATTTTACAAAAGACACAATCGTCCATCAAAGGATATTATATTCCGTCGGCGAAAATTTAACAAGACTAAAGTCTAGGCTTTTTGGAGAACGTTTACGATTTCCGCTAAAGAGAGTTTCGTAGGTACCATTTTGGGGTCTGAGCGCGAACCATTTAGGAGAAGACAACAACTGGGGTGAAGATACCAAGTGGCCGCCGAATCCCTCTTTTTAAATTCTCTGTAGGCCCCTGTTAAGTCAACTTTTTTATCCCAACGGCCATGAATGCGCAAGTGTCCGTTTTTGGGATTTTGCTTGGCTACCAAAACAAATCCTTCTCTTTGTCCCACTCGGAGCACTTGATCATTGCTAGTGACAATAGCTAAGCCTTTTCCCCAGCGCGTCCTAAAAACCTGTCTTTCTTTAAGAGCTTCTTCTGCTCGAATTTTATTTTTTAAAGCCTGAAAAATTTTATCCAAAACTTCAATTGCCAAATCGACCACATTCGTTTCTCCTGGAGAGTCATTTAAAAAAAGATGGGGCATAAATTCGTAACGATCAGAGATAGCCTCTGGCCAAGAGATATCGCGGCCATTATCGATCTCTGTCACTATCGCGACCAATCTCTCTAGGGCTTTGCGATCGACTTTTTTTAAATCTTTCAGTTTCAAAATTTTCTGAAGACAAAGGTTAGCAGCGGAGTTATACTCGTTTTTCTGGTGATGATCAAGTTCGCCCCTACCTGTATCAACATGAGCAATTTCTGGGTTACTATCTGGCGGTGTGCCGCGAAAAGTCTCGCTAGCAGCGACAAAATTAACTTTTGCTCTCTCCCAACCAGGCAAAAAGCGCCTGAGCAACCAAATACTGGTTAAAGCGTCCAAATCAGGACCGGCGTGAGTAACAATAATCTTAGCCATACGAAGATGAGTATAATTGTTTTAGAGAAGTTTAACAAGGGTTGTGGCGAGTTTTTCTGGGTCGTGACGGATTAATTTTCCTTTCTGGACAAAGCAATCATGGATAACTTTTATCCCATTGGCTTTCCCGTCAAGACCGTCTTCCACCGGCATCGAATGATGCTGCTGGTACCAGCGACTAACATGATGCGGAAGTGAAGTTTTCTCGTTCACTAAGACAAAGTCCAACTTATCTCGCGCTGGTCCCAAATATTTTTTAATCTGGAAAACAAAGTCCTGAGCGGTAAAACCGTCTGTTTCTCCGTACTTGGTCATCAAATTACAAATATAGGCCACTCTAGCGCGCGACCACTGAAGCGCCATGCAAACTCCCTGGACTAAAAGATTAGGAACAATACTGGTGTATAAATCGCCTGGACCTAAAATAACCAAGTCCGCTTCAAGAATTGCTTTTTTAGCTTTGGGATAGATTTTGGCGGCAGGTTTAAGATAAACTTCGCGAATAGGCACTGAAGGTTTAATACGGCGCACATCAATGTTACTTTCACCTTTCACCACCGTTCCGTCGATTAAAACGCCGTGAAGATGGGTCTTATTCAATGTCACAGGAACAACATGACCGGCAGTTTCTAAAATTCGCTCTGCTTCGGCAATGGCCAAGTCTTCCCGACCGGTAATCTGGGTCAGGGCCGCTAAAAGCAGATTACCCATTGAGTGACCCGCCAGCCCTTCGCCGTTGTTAAAACGATAATCAAAAAGAGAGCCGAGGGTTTTTTTCGCCAGGGGTAAATCGGAAAGGGCCAAAAGAGCGCGCCGGACATCGCCAGGAGGTAAAATACCTAACTCTTCGCGAAGTCTACCTGAGGAACCACCAGAATCGGCCATGGTCACAATAGCGGTTAGTTCAAAGGGATATTTTTTTAGGCCTACCAAAACCTGATAGGCGCCAGTTCCTCCTCCGATGACAACAACTTTTGGGCGTTTCTTCATCAAAACCTACTGTCTCCCACTTTCCCCGCGCAACCTTAACTATATCACCAAGTGTCAAGAGAGGTCAACTCTAGAAGTTAATATGCCTGTCCAAAAAGCCATCTGAAGCTTGCTTCCCTCCCACAATAAACACATTTACCTTTCTCTTTTTTTGCACCAAGCGGCAAACAACGTACAGTCGCTTTTGTTTCTTCTTTTATCTTGTCTTCACATTTTCGATCTTCACACCAAAAGGCCGAGATGAAACCCTTTTTTCCTTTCATAATCTCCTTCAACTCATCATAATCATCAACTTTGTGGGTGTTTTCTTCAAGAAAGCTTTCTGAAGAAACCAATAAACTCCTTTGAATATCATTCAGGGTTTCTGCAATTTTCAACTTTAAATTTCCTGCCTCGCCGGCAGGCGGGTCAATTTTAAATTCTGCTTTCTGGCCGGTATCACGCCGAACTAATACTGCCGTCTTTTGTTTAAGTTCTCTTTGCCCAATTTCAAGACGAATTGGTACCCCTTTAAGTTCCCAATCATTAAATTTCCAACCAGGAGTCTGTTCTTCTCGGCTATCTAATTTAACCCTCAGATTTGCGCCTTCTAATTCGTGTTTAATTTCACCACAAAGTTTTGCTATAGCAAGATTTTTTGTAGCCTCAACAGCAGGGATCGGGACAATAACAACCTGAATTGGTGCCACTTTGGGCGGTAAAATCAAACCTCGGTCATCACCATGCTCCATCACCAATCCGCCAATAGAACGAGTCGCCAACCCCCAAGAAGTCTGCCAAACATATTTCTGCTTGCCGTCCTTATCTCGGAACATCACCTTAAAAGGACGACTAAAATTTTGTCCCAAGTCATGAGAAGTGCAACCCTGAAGGATTTTGCCGTCCGGCATCAACATCTCATAAGTATAGGTATTAACTGCTCCCGCAAATTTTTCTTTCTGGGATTTCACTCCAGAATAGCCAGCAAGTGCTAAAAAATCTTGATATAAAGTTTGATATGCTTTCAGGGCTCGAAAAACTTCCTCAAGGGCCTCCTCGTGAGTTACATGAGCCGTGTGACCTTCTTGCCAAAGAAATTCAGTCGTCCGCAAAAATAAATAAGTTCGCTTTTCCCAACGGACAATATTACACCACTGGTTAAGTTTAAAAGGTAAATCACGCCAAGAAGAAATCCATTTGGCAAACATGGCATACATGACTGTTTCTGAAGTAGGTCGAATAACGAGCGGCTCAGCTAATTTCTCGCCCCCACCGATGGTCACCACTGCCAACTCTGGCGAGAAGCCCTCAACATGCTCTTTTTCCTTTTTTAAAAAACTTTCGGGAATAAAAAGAGGAAAATAGGCATTGGATATACCTGCATCTTTAATCATCCGATCCATTTCCGCCTGAATTCTTTCCCAGAGGGCATAACCATAAGGTCGAATGACCATGCAACCACGCACGGGAGCATAATCAGCTAGTTCGGCTTTTAAAACAACATCGTTGTACCAAGTAGAAAAATCTTGACTCTTTTTGGTAATTGATTTAACAAATTCTTCAGCCATTTTAAGATGAAAGTTGATTTTAGTTTATCACGCAAGGAAAATTTTGGCAATCCCAAACCAACTCCGGGGGTTGACTAGGTTGACACCTTGGGAAAATTCCACTATCATTTAAACAATGCCCTACCGAAAAGTTATTTTCGCCAACGAACGAGTCTATCACATTCTCAATCGAGGGGTTGCAAGAACTCCTATCTTCCTTAAAACGAGAGAATATCAAAGATTTTTAGACCTCCTGGATTTTTACCGCCACGAACGTCCGCCCCTTAGTTTCTCACACTATTTTCGCCTATCTTCTGAGGAAAAAAGCAAATTTATGAAAGATTTGAGGGAGAAAGCAAAACTGGTTGAAATTTTCGCCTATTGCCTTATGCCTAACCATTTTCATCTCCTTATCCGCCAATTACAAGATAATGGTATCTTAAAAGTATTATCTAATCTACAAGATGGTTTCGTTCGCTTTTTTAATCTTCGAAATGAAAGAAAAGGGCCGCTTTTTGAATCAGTATTCAAGGCGATTAGAATAGACACAGACGAACAATTGCTTCATGTTTCCCGCTACATTCATCTTAATCCCAGTTCTTCTTATTTGACAACTATCCAAAACTTGTCTGCCTATCCCTGGTCATCTTTTCCTGAATACTTGAGAGAAAGGCTACCAATTATTGTCAATACCGAAATCGTTCTCGGCCTAGCTGGTGGTAAAAAGCAATACGAAAAATTCGTTTTTGATCAAGCAAAATATCAGAGAGATTTAGAAAAAATAAAGCATCTTGCTCTAGAAAATTTCTAAAAATCCTTAGGTGTCTACCTGACCCACTCCGGGGGTTGGTTAACTCGGGCTACTTGAGGATATTATTTTCTTCTTTCCAAAACTATCCGCTCTGGAACACCATCGCCATATTCGGGCATACTCCTTAAATCTGCCGCCACCCTAAACCATACCTTTGGCAAAGGCGCAAATTCATAGCCTACTTCTAGTGACACCGGTAATACTCCACTCCCGATGTCAAACTGAAAGAAACTCTTATCTGGGTTATCTTTATCGTGATTGATCCCAACAAGCTTCATCGATGTTCTCTCTCCTCCCACTTTAATTGACTCGCCTACCGCTAAACCATAGGTTGGAATTTTCAAGTCAGGAAGATAAAGTTGTTGCCCAGGAAAAATAAGAACATTTCTCTTGCGATCCTGAAAATTACACTGACGAAGAATCTCTACTGGATCTGTGTAACCAAAAGCATAACTGCCTGTTTCTAACGAGTTCGAGTAAAATCTCTCCGCGATGCTACTTATTGTATCGCCTAATTTGACGATGTAAATTCCCCTCCGCCAAAGCGACTCATCCTGGGTAACTTCTTTCTCATAAGCTTCATTCGACGGCAAATTAGAAATTTCCTGATGAGAGCCTGGAGGAACAGAAGCTTGGGCATCACTAATCGAAGACTGAATAGCATCTTTCGCTTTTATTGCCCCCGCGACCACAAGAGGTAAAATTACAGTTACCGCAGCAGCTTTGGCGGTTCGTCTCAAAACTTGACCTCTAGTTTTTCTATCCCGCTGCTTTTCTATCCAGGTTTTAACCGACTTTCCAGACGGTAATCTTTCCGCTTGTTCTGCCATACTATCGCCCATACTCTAAATACTGTAGATTATTATTCCTCTCTTGTCAATTCTTCACCTAGAGAAAATACTTTTGATTTTCTCCAAAAGATTAAGGCGCGAAAGGTCATTTACGGTAATCAAAAGAATTAGAAGAAGCAAAAAAATCATCCCGATTTGGTGGATATAGGCTTCAACCTTTGTTTTGACTCTCCTGCCGGTAACCGCTTCAATGCCAATAAACAACAGGCGTCCGCCGTCCAAAGCGGGAATGGGTAAAATATTAATAATGGCCAAATGGATAGAAAGAACGCCTAAGAATTGTAAAACAGAGTAAGCGCCGGTTTTGGCCACCTGTCCGGTCAGCTGGAAAATACCAACAGGCCCAGCCACATCCGCGGGGACAACACCGGCTGTGACCAACTTATAAAGCATTTGACCAATGCCAGCCACAATCATGCTTGCCCAAGCCAAAGATTCCCGAATTCCCTCCACTGCTCCTCGAAAAGGCATTTGCCAAAGGGGATAAAACTTAATCTCAGTGTTGGAAATCGCCACGCCCAGCGGCCCCTCACCCTCAGGGGGATTTTCGCGAGGAGTCACATAAAGCACCAGATTTTCACCACTGCAGGAAATTTTAATGCCCGGATACGCGCCTAAAACTTTTTCCCGACAGGGATTATCTTTTTCTCGAAAAATTTCTAAGACTATTTCCTTCCCTGCATATTTTTGCACCAAATCTATAAATTCTTGGGTCGTTTTTATCTGAATACTCTGGACAAGAAGAACAGTATCGTTCTCTTTAAGGCCTGCTTCTTCCGCCGGCGAAGAAGAGGCAATTCCCACTACTTTAACCTGCTCAGTCTGTGTCGGAATTCCCAGTTTAGTGTAAATAATGGAAAAAACGACCACTGCCAGAAGAAAATTCATAATCACACCCGCCACCGCCACCGCCGCCCTGACTTTTTTTGGTTTGGTCAAAAATTGCCGGCTGATATTCTCTTTCTTGCTGGGTTCCTCTTCGTTTTCTCCGTAAAGCCTGACAAAACCGCCAATCGGCAAAAGGTTGAGTGAATAAATCGTCTCGCCTATCTTTTTGCCCCAAACTCGCGGCGGCAGACCAAAACCAAATTCTTCAACTTTAATGCCAGCTTTTTTGGCCACCAGAAAATGCCCAAGTTCATGGACAAAAATAAGAATGGATAAAATGACTAAAAAAACGACTAGGGTGGTCAGCATTTGTTTATTTGTTTATTATATCAACTTTAACTAAACTTTGATAAATCACCAGAATTTTTCTGGCCACCGCCTGCCAGCTATAGCTGACCGCCTCAATCGCGGCGTTTCTTCCTAACCTTTCCCGAAGTTTCTCATTTCTTAAAAGTGCTTCAAGTTTTTTTCTTAAGGCCTGTTGGTTGCCTGCAGGAAACAGAAAGCCAGTCCGGCCATCATCCACTAAAAACGGCAGTCCGCCTACTCTTGAGGCAATAACCGCCACACCCGAGGCCATCGCCTCCAAAGCCGAAAGCCCAAACGACTCATAAGCTGACGGCAGAACAAAAATATCCGAGGCACAGTAGTACAAAGCGACTCTCTTTTGAGACTGACTGCCCAAAAAGCGAACACGGGAACCAATCCCCAAATTTGCCGTCAGTTTCCGAAAAATGCTCATCTGGCTATCTTTCTTGCTCACTTTACCGCCAATGATAAAAAGACAGAAATCCCCTTTGGGCAACTTGGGCAAAAGAGCCACCGCCTCAAGCAAGGTCTCAATTCGCTTCACCGGATCCAGCCGGCCAACAAAAAGAATAATTTTTCCGTTAAATTTAACGCCTAATTTCTTTCGGGCAAGCTGTCTCCCCCGAGGATAAAAAAGCAAAAGGTTTACTCCGGGCGGGATAATTTCCACCCGGCGGGAAACGGCCTTATAGGAAACAACCAGTTCTCTCTTCTCCTCCATGGTGGCGGCAATAATTCTATCGGCCGACTTTATCGTCTCCTCCTCCACTTCAATTCTGACCGGCGGCTCCAGTTCCGCCTCTTCTCTGGCTATCTCATTTTTCCGCCGGCCCAGAGTATGGAACATGCAAACTAAAGGTACCTGCCAATTTTTGGCCAGGCGCTGGCCAACCCAGGCAGAAAGCCAGTAGTGAGCATGAATAAGGTCGTAGTGGCGGCCCTCATCTTGCATAAAACTCTGCGCGCTTTGTAAAAATTCCGGCAAATAAGGGAAAATCTTCTTTGGCGAGAAATGCCGTCTTGGTCCGGCCCGAAGATGGACAACCCTGACATTTCTGCCCATTTTAACCACTTTTGGAGCAACATAATTCTCTGCCCGGGTAAAAACATCAACCTCAATTCCCAGTCTGCCTAGCTCTTGGGCCAGCTGGCGGACATAAAGATTAAGACCGCCGCTTTGGGGTCCGCCCAAAACCGCCAAAGGACAGGCATGAACTGAAATCATCGCCACACGCATAGCGTAAGAATAATCAAATACTCAAATATCCAAATATTCAAATGAATTCTCAATACTCAAAAATTACAATTAAGTTGAGGAATAATAATTAAATTTTCCTGAGTTTTTGGAAGAGCTTTGGCTAAATCTAAAACTCTGATGATAAAATCGTAAATCCTCTGGTGAATATCTTTTGCATATTTCTTGTTTTTTCGTTCATTTATCATTTATTAATTGATTTGTTTATTTATTTGATTATTTGTCTATTTGGATATTTGTCTATTATTATACCGCCAACAGCTCTTCCTCTTTCTTCTCTCCCAGCTCATCGATTTTCCCCACAAATTCATCCGTGATTTTTTGCAGGTCTTCTTCCAGATGGAAACGGTCATCCTCCGGCAGCTCTTTTTCGTCAAAAGCACGCTTAATATCAGCCATTTTATCGTGTCTTACCTGACGAATCATCACCCGACCATTTTCCAGATGCCGATGGAGAAGTTTAACGTATTCCTGCCGGCGCTCGGCCGAAAGCGAAGGAACGCCAATTCTAACCAGTTGGCCATCAACAATCGGGTTTAAACCAACATTGGCAACTTGAATCGACTGTCTAATTTCTCCAATAATGGATTGGTCATAAGGTTGGATTGTAATTGTTCCCGGGTCAGGGGTGGCGATAGTTCCCAGCTCCACGACTTTTAATTTTTGGGTGCCGCCGTAAACGGAGCAGAGAATATTTTCTACCAAAGCCGAGGTCGCTCTACCGGTTCTGATTGAAGATACTTCGCCTTTTAAAATTTCAAAGGCTTTTTCCATCCGAGGGCGAATATCATCAAGGTCAATCATAGTAATGAAAATTATACCACACCCTCCTTCGCCTCACCAGCTGGCGGGCTACGGAAGGGTTGTCCCCCGAAGCCTTTGGCGAAGGGGGACAAAAAAAGAGGCTGGTACCGGAAATCCAAAAAACTAAAAGAAAAAATTTCTAAGCGCACGTGCTTGCTCAGAATCTCTCTTTTTCGTTTCTTGAACTTCTTTGTCCACAGCCTCTTTCTCTTTTTAGCTCTTTCTTACAAGGAACAAACGATGGCTACTTTTACTTTTTTTGGAACACAATAATCTTCCCAGGGCTCCTAAAATCATTCCTCTTGGCGCACGTTACACTACAAAAAGCCGATATATCCAGTAACCGTTCCAGGGAAACTTGCCCTTGGCATCCAGGGTCGGCGCATGAGATCTCGATTTTTTTGCCATCTTCAAGCTCTTCCAATATTGACAAAGCTCTTTGGATGCGCAAGACCCGATCTTCCTCATTCGCCAAAAGTCTCTCGAGGTTACCGATTTCTTTCTGGATTGGCGTACGGTCTTCCTGATCACGGTTGCCGAGGAGCATCTCGTTAAGAGTTTTGAGTCTTTCTCTGACTCTTTTGAGCTCCTCAAGATGCTTCTCAAGAGAACCACCAAGCAATCTCAGAACTTCTTTTGTCGAGGATTCAGTTAATGCTTCGGCAATGGATTTTTCCACTTCTCCTCCTTTTGTCCTTTTGATTTTTAATAGCCTGAGAAACCTGTTCCTTGTTAAGGTGCGAGTAAGCAAAAATTTCTCCGCTTATAAAAGAAATCCCACTCACGCACAAAAGAGCCTATAATAATTATAGCACATCTAGGCAAATGTCAAGGGACAACTATGTAAACTAGTTGTCCCGCCGACCCGCTATAAATCGCGGCTTGAGCCGTATACGAATAGTATTGAAAAGGCGAAAGCCAAGATTAAGCGGGTCAAGAGGTAATTTAGGCACCCAGTTCGAAGCGTTCGAAGCGGCGAATGACAATATTCTCACCTAATTTGCCTATGGTTTCCTTGAGTAAATCTTGTACTCTTTTTTGCGGGTCTCTTATGTATTCTTGGGCCAAAAGCTCTTGTATATCTTTAGGGGCCATCGAAGCCACCTGAAGACAAAGTTCATGTGCCAGTTTTTTAAATTCCTCGTTTCTAGCGACGAAATCTGTCTCGCATAAAAGCTCCACCAAAACTCCTACCCGACCGGTTGTGTGAGTGTATGAATCCACCAGCCCGGCTTTTACCTCTCGCGAGGCTTTTTTATCCGCCCGCTCCAGACCTTTTTTCCTTAAAATCTCCAGGGCTTTTTCGGATTTACCACCAGCTTCGCGAAGGGCCGTCCGGCACTCCATAACCGGAGCTTGAGTCTTCTCCCGAAGTTTCTTAATTTGTTCTGTGGTTATTTTAGCCATCTTTTAATTTGCTTATTTGTCTATTTTTTTTCTCCGTGCCTTCCGTGGTTGCAGTCCTTCCTCAATCGCCTCTCCAATCGCCTCAACGACCAATTCAATTGCCTTGTTTGCGTCATCATTACACGGGATAACATAATCAACCAAGTCCGGATCAGCATTCGTATCCGTCATGGCCACCACCTTCACCCCTCGTCTTTGGGCTTCAAGCGCCGCGGAAAATTCCCGCTTCACATCCACAATAAAAATCGCTTCCGGCAATTCCTCCAATCCCGCCAGGCCGCCGAAAAACTTCTCCAGACGCTCAACTTCCCTATCAAGCAAAAGCTGTTCCTTTTTAGTATACTCCTTATATTCACCCGCTTCCCTTTTCTCTTTCATTGTTTTAAGTTTCTCTAGGCTCTTTTTTATCTGCTCAAAATTGGTGAGCGTCCCTCCCAGCCAGCGTTGGGTCACATAGGGCATTTTGACTTTTTGGGCAGTTTTTTCCACCACTTCTCTGGCTTGTCTTTTCGTCCCTAAAAATAAAATCTTACCCCCATCGCTTGCCGTCGCTTTAGCAAAGGCAACTGCTTCTTCCAGCCCTTCTTTTGTTTTGGCTAAATCAAAAATATGGACGCCGTCTCGCGCCGCAAAAATATAGGGCCGCATCTTCGGGTTCCAACGAACCGTCTGGTGGCCAAAATGACAACCTGCTTCAAGCAATTCTTTTAAGGAAATTTCTCTCATGTTTCCTTCTTGGCCCTCCGTAGCTCGCCAACTGGCGAAGCGAAGGGGGCTCCGCTACTCGGATATCCAGCTCTGCTGGAGAAGTTTACAGGAAACTAATCCGAGTATGTGTAATTGTGCTAATTTTAACACAAAACTTAAAATAAAACAACGTATACCTCGACTAATTCCTGATTCCTAATATCCATATCTAATATCTATCGCTTTTCTCATTCAAGGTCTTTTTTAAAATCCGTTTTAATATTCTCCCATAACTCGGGGGAAGGTCCAAATGGATCAAATTGGCGCTTAAGAGCTTCTTTTTTTATACCGTCTACTTTTATTGCCTCGAT
>Ga0299915_10001106_pt1 | contig 19870 bp, 12 predicted proteins | sample RVTome_13_FD_200263 | JGI IMG/M metagenome (GOLD analysis project Ga0299915, IMG submission 200263) | Soil microbial communities from uranium-contaminated site in the Upper Colorado River Basin, Wyoming, United States - RVT92D227 (version 2) ... | reverse complement strand
AACCCAGGACTTTATCAACGGTCTTACCGTTGACCGTCCGCCGTTTCATCCGATACTGATGCGATTTGCAGCGCAATATGCTGGGGTGAAATATAAAGATTTCTGTCTCGATCATAAAACCAAATGTGAAACCAATATCCGGTGTGCTTCGGACTTTTCATATGACTGGGTTAATGTTATGTCCGACGCGTTCGCCGAGGCAGAGGCCTACGGGACAAAACTTTTTTATCCTGAAAACAACCTCCCGCAGGTGCTTGAATTTTTCATACAGGAGATACCGGATATTGATAAGCTTGCTCTATTAAAAGTAACTGAGCACAAACGGCTCAAAGAGCGTATCCGGGAGCTCGAAACCTATAAAAGAAAAGTGGGTAATACTCAGTTTATCTGTGGCTGGGTCGAAGGGCCCTTTGCAGCTTACTGTGATATCAGGGACGTATCTGCGGCCTGTATGGATATACTTGAATATCCGGAAAAGCTCAGGCTGGCCCTGGATGTTATAACGGAAAGCGCAATGGGCTTTATATCGGCACAGGTTCAGGCAGGAGCACATTGTATTGGCATCGGCGATGCTGTTTGCTCTTTGATATCACCGGAATTATACCGGGAATTTGTTTTCCCCCTTGAGAAAGCTTTGATCGACCATGCACATACATTGAATGCAAAGGCAAAGCTACACATTTGCGGCAACACCAAGGCCATTATGCCTGACATGATCAGTACCGGAGCCGATATAGTTGATATTGACCATCTGGTAGCATCCATGTCAGATTATATACCTCTGCTTTCCGAAAAGCAGGTTGTTTCGGGCAACAGTGATCCGGTATCCGTAATTCGTGACGGTACCCGGGAGAAAATTGAAGCCAGTGTCAGGCATTGCTGGCAGGAAACAAAGGGTCGTGGCATTGTCTCTGCAGGTTGCGAGATACCGCCGGATACACCGGTGGAGAATCTAAAGGCATACAGGGATGCGGCGCATGGGATGAGGTTATAAAATAAAAGGGCTGTCTGCAGACAGCCCTTTTGTGTATTTCTAAACCGCAACCTGCCTATTTAAGAGGCGGATCCCACCACAGTCTGGTATTGGCCTTATCCGGCCCACCCAGTTTCACAATGCCATCATCAAGGGCTTCTTTATTGGTAGCCATTTCACCGGGTACATATCCTACCCTCCGCATGATCTGACCAACCGGAACATCCGGGTTATCTGAAACCATAATGTCATATAATTTGGGCAGTTCCAGCCTGCGTCTGTCAGCCCAGGCTTCCCAGCCATCCGGGAACAAGGCCAGCCATTTCTGGGTAATGATCTGTTCCAACTGGGTAGCCGGATCACTGCCAAATTTAACAGGGATATTTGTCATTGGCGGACTATCAAAATCGGATACAGCAGCAGGTGTGGCCATACTTTGCTGGTAGGCAGCAATGGTGGCTGCATCAGCGCCCCAGTATTCAAGTGACATTTCGATACCCTTATTATATGCTTCTTCAGCGGTAATGCCCATGCTCCATCCTTTCAATGCACCTTCAGCCCGCAGGAGGTAGGCTTCGGAAGCCAGAATCACTTCAACGGGAGTTTTACCTATATTCGCATAAGTAGCCCATCTTGGAGACATGGTGGATATATTATCATAATGACGTTGTGGTTCCGAAATCTGTACAACAGACAAACCATTTCTCATTCCACGGTATTCACCATCATTTACGGCAGGTTGGAAATAGGCCGACAGGCGCGGATCATTATAACCCTTCAGGACGCTCTCCATGGAAGCGCTCATGCGGAATTCATTCCACGGTAGCATGATGCATAGGGCATTCCAACCCCCCGTATTTTCATTACCTGAGGTTTGAAAGATGGCATTATCATCATTGGTTTCCATAACTCCATCGGCCACTGCTTTTTCAGCCTGGGTTTTTGCCCTGGCAGGATCCACTTTGGAGATCCTCAGTGCAACCCTTAACCTGAGTGTATTGGCAAAGGTAATCCATTTGTCAACATCACCTCCATATATCTGGTCATTGGTGCCATAGGCGTTCTCACCATGGTAAGAAGCCAGCATGGTGGTTGCAGCATCTAGCAGGGATATAAAATCAGCATAAATGTCCTGCTGACTGTCGTATGGTACTGTATTCTCAGCATTGTTAACCTGCGAGTAGGGTATGGGTCCCCAGTAGTCAGTTATACGCTGATACATAAAAACCTTCCAGATCTGAGCCAGTGCATATTGTTTTTCCAGACCTGGGCTAACAGCCGGATCCGTAGCGTCCAGAATAACCTCCATGTTTTTCCCTGCCTGACCGTAAAAACCGCTCCATGCACCACCAAGCCAGTCACGGTTCAGCACATTCCGGTCGGTCTGGAACTTGGTCTGCCAGTTCGAATAATACTGAGAATAAAGGTCGGAGAACAGGTTCTGGGAAGTCTGAAAATCCCAGCCTTGCATCAGACCATTGAACTGGGTTGCGGCGTAAACATTACCAATTGTTGCCTGGTCGAGCTCCGCCAAAACCCTTTTATTTGTGTTTATTTCCTCGAAATCACTTGTACAGCCGCCGAATACAAACACCACCAGCAAGCCGGACAAAAGGATATTTATTAATTTGTTTGTTTTCATATCTTGTAATTTATTGCGTGGACTTTTTAATTAAAAGGTAAGTCTGAGGTTCATCCCGATCGACCTTGTGGAGGGAAGACCAAACCCTTCAACACCCTGGACATTGCTGTTGCCCGATGCCAAATTTGGGTCTACATATTTAGCCTTATTGTACAGGAAGAATAAATTCCTGCCTTCGAGAGATATCCTGAGATTTCGCAGCGGAAAATTCTTGAAGTTATGTGTGTATCCAAGGACCAGTGCCCTTAATCTGGAATTGGAAGCATCATAACCGTAAGGTTCACCTGTGGGAGTATTTCTTCCGCCAAGGTGCTGCCAGTAAGCTTCTGACGTGATCTCAATTGTATTCTCCGAGCCATCGGATGCCATAACACCGTCAACCACAAATCCATCCCTTCCTTCCAGCGTATAATCTGAGAAACCATCGCTTGACAGATTAGCCTCGGTAAATGAGTAGATCATACCGCCCTGACGGAAATCGATCATGAATTGCAGATCAAATGCTTTCCAGGTGAACGTGTTGGTGATACCACCTATCCAATCGGGATTATATGTTCCGCCGGGTTCGGTTTGACCATCAGATACCAATGGTTTCCCGTTAGGATCTATCAGTACCCTGCCAGCATCATTTCTCAGGAACTTCTTGGTTAATATCAGACCAAATTCCTCGCCCTCTCTTACAATGGTTGTGGTCATCCACTGCCTGCCGGTAAGGGGATAAGATTTCATCTCATCCGTTATTTTTACGACCAGACTCTGATTTGTGGCCCAGTTAACCGAGATATCCCAGGTGAGATCACCTTTAATGGGTGTGCCATTCAAAACCAATTCAACGCCAGTGTTTTGAATATTACCGGCATTGATAAATTTGGAGTTGTATCCGGATGCAACAGGTAAACTAACACCCAGCAACTGGTTTTTACTATTAGACCTGTACCAGGTAAAATCAATGCCCAGCCTGTTCTGGAAGAACCGGATATCAGCCCCGATTTCTTTCGACGTGGTGATCTCGGGCTTCAGATCAGTTGCAGGCTGTGTGCCGCCTCTGGAAGCATAACCATTGGCGCCGCCCTGGTAGAATGTGAACTGCGGGGCAAGCTGGTAGGGATCCGTATCATTACCTACCTGGGCAATGGATGCCCTCACCTTGGCAAAGGTGAGAAATGCAGGCAACGATTTTATCATATCGCTTATGACCCAGGTCAAGCCTGCCGAGGGATAGAAATATGACCAGTTTTCGGGGGGTAATGTGGATGACCAGTCATTCCGGGCGGTAAGATCGAGGAAAAGATAGTTCTTATAGCCCAGTGAGGCAAAACCATAAATTGAATTGAGCTTCTTTGTTGCTCCATCTTCAGAGGCTGACAGGCCGGCGGCATTTCCAAATGTAAAGAGGTTTGGTTTCAACAAACTACCAGCATTTACACTGGTATTGAGCCATTCCTGGGTAAGCAAATTGCCTCCGGCTGAGACATTGACTGAAAAATCGCCGAACGTTTTGTTATAATTAATCAGAAGATCATTGTTCAATTCATAGTTCAGGGATTTATACGTACGAAAATTACCGCGATCAGCAATGGTATAAGTATCAGTATATGATTGCTGAGCATATGCATCACTGGCATAGTCTATTGCCGACCTGACCTGTATACTAAGTCCATCCATCAGTTCATACTTCAATGATGCCATTCCCAATACCCTGTCACGCGTTTCCTTAGCAGGGATCCTGTTGATCATCCACCAGGGATTTTCACCACCGTTTGAATGGGGATTCCAGTAATTCTGGAGCCTGAATCCGCTATTATCAAAGTATTCGTAGGTCTGGGCTTCCTCAGTTGAAATATTGGTGGGTTGCCGCAGGATGGCACGCATCGGGTTGTAAAAATCATCACCTGTTGATACCCGGTTATTAATCTGATGGTGATAATAGGTGACTTTTGCATCGGCACTTAAGCGTTTTGAAAGCTTGGAAGTAATACGCAAATTGAAGTTATGTCTTTTCAGTTCATTGTTCCTGATAATTCCCTTTGAATTTGTATTCGTATAGGAAAAATAGGCTTGTACATTTTCACTACCGGCAGTGAGTCCCAAAGTATTGGTCACATTAGTTGCATTCTGGAAAAAATCCTTAAGATTGTCCGGATGGGCAACGAAGGAGTATGTTGTTCCATATTTTGGTGAATTTACATCCGGAGTCCAGTGTTCAACCTGGCGCCCGTCCAACGGGGGGCCCCAGTCAAATTCCTGGACTGGTTGATAAATACCTGAAGCTCCCTGACCATAGGTGTTCTGGAACTTGGACAAAATAACCGGTGATTCAATACTGTAGTTAAGTGAGTATTCAAGGCCAATGCCTTTTTTTGAAATACCTTTTTTGGTGGTAATAATAATAGCACCGTTATTGGCCCGGGTGCCATACAATGCCGTTGCAGAAGCACCCTTCAGAACGGTAAGGCTTTCTATGTCATCCGGATTGATGTTGGAGATACCATCACTGGAAGTCAAACCACCACCTTCACCGTAAGTCTGCATAAACGTGTTGTTTTGGATGGGAACACCGTCAACAACATACAACGGCTGATTATTTCCGGCGATCGAGCGGTTACCTCTCAGCACGACCCTGGAGGCAGAACCTACACCGGCATTTGACCTCATCAGATCCAAACCTGCCACTTTGCCTCCCAGCGCATTGATGGCATTGAGTTCCCGGCTTTCCTGTAAAGCACCCGCATCAACTGTTTGGGCCGCATAGGTAAGTGCCTTTTTCTCCTTGGCAATACCCAGCGCGGTAACCACGATCTCGCCCAGTTGCGTAAATTCAGGTTCCATGGTTACATTTAAAACAGGATTGGTACCCACAACTATCTCCTGTGAAACAAAGCCAATAAAGGAAAAAAACAGAACGGCATCAGTGCCCGGTACATTCACTGAATAATTTCCATTCGCATCAGTAGTGGTACCGGTTGTTCCGCCCTTGATAACCACATATACTCCTGGCATAGGGGTGTTGTCCTCGGCACTTATAACAGTACCGGTCACTTTGTGCTCCTGCGCCATTGAGGATGAATGAACAAATACAGCCAGAAAAGCACTGAAAAGCATTAGCTTAATCAGGCTTTTCAAATAAGTTAATAAATGGTCCATTTTCATAAAAAAGCATTTAGGGTTAATAAGAATTAATGACTATGCGTAAATAGGGAACCAGATTTTTATGGAATTTTTACATGTTTTAACAATCTTTAACAAATTTAGAATTATTTTATAATTTTCCAAATCTTTCAAAAGCTTTTATGCATCATTTAATAAACCTTATGAAATTGCTGTTCGGAAAGATGTTTGATAAAACGATTTACTTGTCTAATTAATAGACAGTTAATTATTCTCACCTTGAAACACTTCCAGGATTTTCCTGAAATTATTTTTAATACTTTTTGGTGGAGATTTTTCAATTACATTTCGGATTTCGGCTACTATTTTTTGTTTTTCGGCAAAATCTATCCATTTAAGGTTTTCATTTAAAGATTGTGAAACCTCCATGCTTAGTCTTTCCAGGTCCCGTGTGCGGTAGGTTTTGAATTTTACCTGTTCTTCCAGGGCTTTGAAGATCAGTTTGGAATAGCCTGATGCCACTGCCTGCCCGCCGGATCTCATACCAACACTGGATGGGTCTGTTGAATTCATAATCTTCCCTGCGAGTTCAAGCATTTTTCCCTGTACGAATAATCTGAAAATACAAATATCTATCAATTCATCTTTATAGAATTGTTCGGTTTTCAGGTTATCCGTATACATGCGGTCCAGATCAGCGAAAAAGATTGAAAAATACATGATCTGAAAAGCCCTGTCACTGATCAATATTGAGGTATCATTCACATATGACAGGTTTTCTTTGTTCAGCATGCGATCGTATACAGTTCCCGATTTCTGGCTGCCTTTTCTGGGCAGTGAAAGGAAGTTCCTTGCCCTGAGGCCGGAAAGTGCTTCCTGCGCCCTGAGGAAATCCTGGTTCGTCCAGATTTTTTGAGGACCTGGTATGCCCAGCTTCCGGTATTCCTCCGGTGTAAGAGAATGGTCCTTTTTCAGGGAACAACCGCTGATTGTTACCATCAGTATAACCACCAGAAATAAAACTTTAGTATTTAAAATGCGATACATGATAAAGGAATGATCTATTTGAAATTCTATTTTTGATTCATCTCATAAAGCTTAACAGAGTCATTGTTTAACACAAATATCATCAACATCTTCCCCGAAGCCAGCTTTACATCCGCAATATCCCGAACCTCACCGGTGATATTAAAACCGCTCTGCAGATCATTGCGCGGTGAAAAATTCCCCTTACCGTTACCCAGGAGCAACAAGCCGCGATTTGCATCAAACCGTCCGAATTTCATTCGTGTGCCGTAGAAATTGCCTGCCAGGATGATATCGGGATTGCCGTCCTGATTCATATCCCCGGTCTGCATTGCATAGATCGGGGAGAACTGGGCGATCAGGGGAAGGGGTGAAAGTGAAAACCGGTTGTTACCCTTGTTTTCCATATAGCAACTGGCAAAATTATTAACCTTCAATAACAGGGCACTCTTTAGTTCTTGCTCCGTGAAAATATCGGTTATCTTAACATTTGTATAGGATTCATAGGTCGGATATTTCTTTTCAATAAAGGGGATCTGATCCTGCAGGTCATCCTTTGAATTATAGGGATAGCTTTCTCCCAGAATGAAATAACACATGAGGGCATCCATGCTGCCGTTGTTATCAAAGTCGCGCGCATACATGGATGCAGGTTCAGTTTCTGATGCCCTGATCTGGGAGTTCAGCCCAAGATTACCCAACACATAATCCATATCCCCATCCCGGTCAAAATCAGCTGCTTCAATTCTGTTCCACCAGCCTTCCGTGTTATTCAGTCCGCAATTATCACTGATCTCTGTCAGCTTCCTCCCTTCGTTTCGGAATACCCTGATACCCATCCATTCGCCGACCAGGATCAGATCCGTCAGTTGATCCTTGTTAAAATCGGTCCACACTGCATCCGTAACCATGCCGGGATTCATCAGTGCCCTGTTATATTGATCCGTAACATCCTTAAAATATCCCTTTCCGTTGTTTTCGAGGATGTAGCTCCTGGGAGCAACCGGATAGGTCATTGGAATCAGCCTTCCCCCCACAAAAAGGTCCGGATCTCCGTCATTGTCAACATCTGCTGCTTTCACACATGAATTACTGGTCAGCATGACGGGAATTTGATCCGTTGACTTACTGAAACTACCTTTCCCGTTGTTCAAATAAAGACGATCCTGCAGTGCCGGCGAGTCTTTATTGAATTCATTACCACCGCTGGCCACATACAGATCCAGATCTTTATCACCGTCTGCATCAAAGAACAGGGTGCCGATATCTTCACAATCCCTGTCTTTTTCAAAACACGATTCATTTTGTGCTGCAAAAGATCCTGACCGGTTCTGAACAAATAATTTACCCGCATGACCCGCAGCCCCTCCGATGAAGATATCTTCGAGTCCGTCATGGTTTACATCCCCTTTGGCCATGCGTGGCCCCTGAGTGGACAGAAAATGAGGTAAAAGAATTTGTCTTCTAAAGTCAACATATTCATTTTCAACATGCCTGAAATCAAGGACCTTTTTATTGTTCAAAGGCCTGAACCGGGGTTGATAAACGGCCCCGGTCTTTAGCCCGGGGGCTATAGCGTCATTGTTGTTGAGTATGATTGTCTGGTTAACCCGAACATTGGTTAATAATTGTTCACGCAGGTCTGGCCAGGTAATCTTAACCCGGTCAGCCAATGTTGCCTGACCCAGGCCAAAAATAAGCTCATGACCCACAGAAGACATGTAGCCCCTTGAGGGCATAAACTCCTGTGTGAATGTCTGATCCTTGCAGGTAACCTCCACCCGGGCACCAATTCCGCCTTTATTTAGTCCGGACCCAACCAGCTTTATCTTTAGAAAATGATTTGTGTTGATTTTTTCTGCATTATTCCTGAATACATATGCATAGTCGTTGATATTACTGACCACAAGATCCATGTCCCCATCATTATCCAGGTCCGCGTAAGCGGCCCCGTTTGATAGGGAGGGTAACTCAATCCCCCAGGCATCGGTCACATTGGTAAAGGTTGAGTCACCATTATTTTTATAAAAATAATTCTTGAGCACAGTGGCCGGAATTTTTTCAACAAAGCTCATTCTGGGCATAATTTCTTCCCCGTGCTGCTGTTTGATGACCTGCTCAACGGTAAGTCTGATGAAATCCATGTGGGTGCTGTTTTTACCATACCCGTTGCTGATGTGCAGATCCTTATGTCCGTCGTTATCAAAATCACAAAAAAGCGACGACCAGCTCCAGTTGGTACTGTAAATTCCCGCGTATTGCCCGATCTCGGTAAAGTATTTACCATGATTGTTCATTTGCAGCATGTTACGGGTTGTCTGATGATAAAATCCGATGGTGTCAAGAATATGGATCCTGTCATAATTATCCGGTCCGGCCACCAGTTTCTGATCGTAGTTGCTCTCCGGCAGCATGTCCAGCGTAAGCAGGTCAATATAGCCGTCGTTATTGAAATCTGCAGCGTCATTGCCCATCGAGGACAGGGACACATACCTGAAATACTTTTCCATTTGTTCCGAAAAAGTTCCATCTTGCTGGTTGATATAAAAATAGTCCTGTTCGAAATAATCATTACATACGTATATGTCCGGCCAGTTATCATTGTTGAAATCGGCAATGGCAAGTCCCAGTCCGAAATTCAGGGGATTGGTGGTCATACCGGCTTCCTGGTTAGCATCAACAAACTTCTCCCCGGTGTTCTTGTAAAGTCTGTGCTCAAACCGGTAGTCTTTTTCTTTCTTGAATTTTATGGAATTTCTGTCGAACAGGGCAAATCTGTCGAGCGAATGATTCAGCACAAAAAGATCCAGGTCCCCATCCTTGTCATAATCAAAGAAGGCACTGTGTGTGGAATAGGATGAATCTGCAATCCCGTATTTGGCTGCACATTCGGTAAAGGTCAGATCACCATTATTAATATAGAGAAGGTTCCTTCTGTAACGTGCCCTACCATCTGCGGAGCTGCATACATAGATATCAAGAAATCCGTCCCCGTTTATGTCAGCCATGGTAACCCCCGTATTCCAATAGTCTGAGGCTGCCACGCCCGCCTTGTCCGTGATATCCCTGAACCTGAAATTGCCCTTGTTGAGGTAAAGCTTGTTATCGCTGAGGTTACTGGTGAAATAAATGTCCTGTAATCCGTCATTGTTGATATCCCCTATGGCCACACCGGCACCGTTATACAGATAACCGTAATCGAGAATATTGAAATTTTCGCTTTCCTTCACCCAGTTCCTGAATTTAATACCGGTTCTGTGGTGTGAAAGGGAGGTAAAAAGTTTCTCCCTGCCACCACTGCATGAAAGAAAACTCATAAAAGTAATTGTCAGGATCAGACAATAATAGGGCCTCTTCATTGTAAGTTCAATTGCTTTTCAGCGTTATTGACCCTGGCTCTCACACTGGTATTGCCGCCTTTTGCCAGGCTGATATCCACAGGAACGTTGGTTTTATATGAACCGCTGGTGAAATCAGGAACGGTTATGGAATTGGACCGGTGAGCCACGGACCATTCGCTTAACGGCGCGATACAGCTCCACAATGCGGCATCATATACGTCCTGGTCAAGGGGTAATCCATTACGGAGGCAGTCGATCAGCCGCCAGTCCATCATAAAATCCATGCCCCCATGTCCACCGATCTTTTGTGCCATTTCACCCACCCGTTTCACGATTTCAGGCGTATACTTATCACGGATCTCATTCATCTGGTTTTCATTAAACCATTCGTGGCTCAGTGCAATTCTCTCAGGTTCAGGCCATTTGCAAGCAACGCCTTTGGTGCCGCTGATCAGATGGATTCGTGAATACGGCCGCGGAGAAGTAGTATCATGCTGAATCATGATTGTTTTACCTTTTTCAGTGCGAACAACAGTTGTATTCATGTTACCCCGATAGGTGGGCGATGTAAACTCATTATAGAAGGGATCCTTTTTCGCAAGATCACCTGCCAAAGCAGCCATCTGAAAATCAATGGTAGAAATTGATGTAAGGTAATCCATCCTGTCGCCCCGGTTGATGTTCATGGCCTGGCAAACAGGTCCGAGACCGTGGGTCGGATAAATGTTGCCATTGCGTGAGTGGTTTTCTTTCAGGCGCCACATATCCGTATACCCGTTTTTATCGAACATAAGGGTTCTCAGGTCATGTATGTAGGCTCCTTCAGCATGTAACAGTTCTCCGAAGAAACCTTGTCTGGCCATATTCAGTGTGAGTAATTCAAAGAAGTCGTAGCAGCAGTTTTCCAGCATCATGCAGTGTTTCTTTGTTTTTTCCGATGTTTCCACCAGCTGCCACGCTTCATCGAGTGTTGTTGCTGCAGGAACCTCCGATACAGCATGCTTGCCGTTCTGCATGGCAAATACGGCCATGGGCGTATGCAGTTTCCAGGGTGTGCATATATATACCAGGTCGATGTCCTCGCTTTGGCACAGTTCTTTCCATGCTTCATCATTGCCACCATACGACTTTGCTGCAGGCAATCCGTAGCTGGCGAGAATCTCCTGTGCCTTGTCCACCCTGTCCATCAGTTTATCACATAGTGCTTTAATCTCAACACCCGCAATATTGGCAATTCTTTCAACCGCACCTGGTCCACGCTGTCCCAATCCGACAAAGCCCACCCGCACGGTATCGATCCTGGGTGCAGCGTATCCACTCATGTTGAAAAGCTGGGTGTGTTTTTCATTGGCATCCATTTCAATCGGATCATTCAAATCACGATTTTTCTTGTCAGCTTTACAGGCAAATGATGCCAGACTTCCCGAGAGCACGCTTGCACCGGCGACTCCGGCGATCCTGAAGAAATTCCGACGGTTTGTATACATAATAATTGGTTAATTTGAGTTTATTAATCTTTAAATATACACTTTTTAAGAAATCTTGATCCTTGTTGATCTTATAAATAATTAATTTCCGAGAGGTCATAACGATTTGATTTATATTGTCTTTATTCTGAAATCGAAATGACACATTGGCACAACCTAAATTAACAAAAGTAATCGTTACCCTCTATCATTTATGAAAACAAATTACACATGATTCATAAACATTTTATTTCATAACCTTTCTCCCGGCTTTTCACAGGTAAGAATAAAATGTTGTAAAATAAATGACTCTTTCGTTAACTTGATGAATTTGAAAGATAACAAATCATTCTTGGTATTAATTAATTTAAATGGTCAGTTAAGCATTGAAGTGTCGATTATTAGCAATATATTTAACATCATTGGTATCCGATTAATTCCAGTTAAAAATCAACTTAAATTAATCGGACACTAATGATTATTTTTTATATTTAATGTCTTTTTTGAAATGGTGAATATTTTAAAACCTTTCGTTTTAATAACATGTTTATTATAATTTATTTGAATAATTAGTCATAATGAAAAATCGCGAAGATCTGAGCCGTCGTAAATTCATCGCCAGTACTGCGCTGGGTACTCTCGGGACAATAGGTGCCACAGCACTGATTACATCCTGTAGCGGAACGGACAAAAGATCCGGCCATCAGAAACTCCCTGTTCTGCTAAAACAGGCTCCCGATGGAAAAATTCTGAAAGCCGGCCTGGTAGGTTGCGGCGGAAGGGGAACCGGAGCTGCTATGAACTTTTTTAACGCTGGCCCGAATCTCCAGGTTGTAGCTTTGGGAGATGTTTTTCCGGATAAGGTTGATATATGCCGCAAGGAACTGAAGGCTGAGAGAAATATTGAAATCCCCGATGAAAATTGCTTTACGGGATTTGATAGTTATGAAAAAGTAATCAGTTCAGGTGTGGATGTTGTATTGCTCTGCACACCACCCCATTTTCGGCCTGCCCATTTAGAAGCCGCAGTAAATACCGGTAAGCATGTTTTTATGGAGAAACCCTGTGCGGTCGACCCTGTTGGTGCCAGGTCAGTTCTGATTTCGGCAAAAAAAGCTGAACAGATGGGACTCTGTATTGTAAGCGGCACGATACGGAGAGTCCAGAAAGATTACATGGAAACGCAAAGAAGGGTAGCAAATGGCGAGATTGGTGAAATCGTAAGTGCCCATATCATTCGTAACGGGGGTGCGCTCTGGAGACTGGAAAGAAAACCCGGGTGGACCGACATGGAATATATGATCCGTAACTGGGTTAATTTCTGCTGGTTGTCAGGCGACAATCTTGTGGAGATGTTTATTCATGAGATTGACGTGATGAACTGGTTTATAGGGAAAATCCCCATTAAAGCAATTGGCTGGGGCGGCCGGCAGCGCAGGATATCCGGTGACCAGTATGATTTCTTCAGTATCGAATACGTATATGACAACGGGATGCATGCCCATTGTGCCACAAGGCAGATTAACGGCTGCAGTAACCTGAGGGAAGAAATCATTACGGGTACAAAAGGCTATGCAAACTGCGGCGGAATACTGTATGGCCCTGACGGGGCAGAGATCTGGAAATATCCGTATCCTGCCGAAGAAGATACTGAGAATGAATGGAAGGTAAATGATCCCTTTGTTCAGGAGCATGTCAACCTGGTTACAGCCATCCGCACCGGCAAATATGTAAACGATGCCGAAGCTCAGGTAAATTCAACGCTGACAACCATCATGGGCCGGATTTCCGCTTATACCGGCAAAGATGTTACCTGGGATGAAATACTTAATTCGGACCTGTACCTGGGACCAAAGACCTATGTCCTGGGACCGGTGCCGGACATACCGGAGATACAACCTGTCATCGGTATTGAATCAGTTCCTTTGGAAATGTAACTACTATTTACAAACATTCACAATACGTCAGGCCATGAACAGAAGACAATTTACCAGGAACATGATCTTTTCGTCCACCGCCTTGTTAGCCCCCTCCCTTCCCGGTTTTTCAATGAATACAGTCCGTGCAGGCAGAACCGTTAAAAAAGGAATCATGTGGGGAAGCATTGGCACCGGAAAAACAATCGCTGAGAAATTTCAACATGCAAAACAAGCCGGTTTTGAAGGAGTTGAGATGATGTCGCATCTGGACAGGAATGAAGTTTTGGCAGCCCGTGATAAAACAGGACTGTCAATACCCAGTGTTTGTGGAACCAGGCATGGGGATTCTCCGTTATCGGATCCGGATCCCAAGGTTCGTGAAAAAGGACTGGATGCCCTGAAATTAACGATTGAGGATGCCGGTATCTATGGTGCAGACACAGTCTTACTGGTTCCGGGCCGTGTAACTGAATCCGTAAGCTATGACGAATGCTGGAACCGAACCGTGGCGGAGATAAAGAAAGCCCTGCCCGTAACTGAAAAACTGAATGTAAAAATAGCCATTGAGAATGTCTGGAATAATTTCCTTCTCAGCCCGATGGAGGCCGCAAATTATGTTGATCAGTTCGATAGTCCATTAGTCAGATTTTATTTTGATTGCGGCAATATCCTTGCCTTCGGCTGGCCTGAACAATGGATAAAAATACTGGGCAAACGCATTGCCAAAATACATATAAAGGAATACAGCCGCAAGATAGCCGATAAACAGGGCAAATATGCCGGCTTTGGAGTTAAACTTCTTGAAGGAGATGTTAACTGGCCGGCTGTCATGAAAGCATTGGATGGCATCGGCTATACTGACTGGGCAACCATTGAGCAGGCAGGCGGAGACAGCGCCGAAGGATTGAAAGATTTATGTGACAGACTTGTCAACATTCTGAAAAGCTAGCATTTTTAATTTGCATGAAACCAAGATATAAGTACTTTTATTATTGATGATCCGCAAAATCAAGTTACCCGGATGGCCCTGGATGGTATTTTTCTCCGGGTTGGTGTTTTGTTTCATGTTGATTCTTGGCAGCAAAAGAGTTATAAACTATACATCTACCGACGAGTACTGCCAGTCGTGCCATATCCACCCGCATGCCGAGGATACATGGAAAAGATCCACTCACTTTTATAACAAGAGTGGCGTAAGGATTCATTGTGTTGAATGTCACCTGCCACCCAGAGAGGAGAAAGGATATCTTCTTGAAAAAGCCAGAACAGGTTTAAAGGATCTATACGGATTTTACTTTAAGGACAGTGCTTCATTTGACTGGGAGAATAAAAGCGTACTGGAACATGCTGTGAAAATCGTATACAATTCCTCCTGTGTTAAATGCCATCAGATCCTCTTCTCCAAAGGTTTATCAGCAGACGGGGGTACTGCTCATTTGTATTATGAAAATAATGCCGAAAAACTGAATATTCAGTGCATTAATTGTCATCTTGATGTAGGACATTATAATCCGAATTACATACATGGCCAGATGAAAGGGATCCCGGTGGCAGGCAACATAAACCGTGAACTGTATACCGTACCTACCCAAGTGACAGCTTTCGAGAACTACACGGAACATATACCCCATACCACGGTTTCTTTCAGGATGGTTGCAGTTCAGGGTGGCATGTTTAAAATGGGAAGTCCGGATAAAGAACCTTTCCGGAACAAAGATGAAGGCCCGGTCCGTAACGTGACAATTTCATCCTTTTTCATAGGTGAAACCGAAGTAAGCTGGGATGAATACTGGGCATTTTTTGCCGCTACCATGTCGGAAGGAAGGATAGATCCGCGTGTGGTTATGGTCCGCAACGCCAGTGATCCTGATGCCTTTACAGGTCCCACACCGCCTTTTGGCACTCCCGACCAGGGATGGGGTGGCGGAAACCGGCCATCCATAACAATCACTCATTATGCCGCAAGCATTTATTGTCTCTGGCTGTCAAAGGTTACAGGAAAGAAATACAGACTGCCAACGGAGGCGGAATGGGAATATGCCTGCAGGGCTGGTACGGAATCGCCGTATTTTTTTGAGGGTGAACCAAGACGACTTTCTGAAACTCGATTCTTCAACAGGATATTTGGTGCCGATTCAGCTCATATCAATACCTATGTGGTTTATGCACTGAACTCGAAGGGCAGGACCCAGGAACCTGAATTTGTAAAAGGCAATCCTTTTGGACTGAAGAATATGTTAGGAAATGTTATGGAGTTTTGCTCCGACTGGTATGCCGGAAATGCTTATGCTGAAACCGGTTTGGATGTGACTGATCCCAAAGGACCGGATGCAGGCACAGAGCATGTGGTGAGGGGCGGGTATTATGTATCCGATGCAAGGGACCTGAGATGCGCCGGCCGGAGTAAAACCAGGACTGCAGAATGGCTCAAAACCGATCCCCAGAATCCCAAAAGTATCTGGTGGTACACCGATATCAAGGGGATTGGTTTCAGGGTGGTTTGCGAACAGGAAGTGCCTTGAGTACTTAGAGTACTTAGAGTACTTAGAGTACTTAGAGTACTTAGAGTGCCTGGTTTCTGCATAGCTTTTGGCAGGTGTTTTAATTATTTAACTGTTTCAAATACTTTAAGTACTTTAAGTACTTTAAATACTTTAAATACTTTTTCTTTATGACTGAAAAAACCCTACTAAAACAGGAAGATAACCGGATCCTCTCCGTTGATTTTTTTCGCGGTTTTACCATGTTTATGCTTGTAAGCGGTATAACCGGCCTTTTTGTGGAAATGATCAGTCAGCATAAAGGGGGCCCGATCATTGCCACCATCGGAAAACAACTGGATCATGTTGAATGGGTCGGACTTTATGCCTGGGACCTTATCCAGCCCTTCTTCATGTTTATCGTTGGCGTGGCCATTCCCTTTTCATTGGCAAAGAGGCTGGCAAGAGGAGATAGCTGGAACAAAGCGCTGCGACATGCCATATTCCGTTCGCTGATATTGCTTCTGCTGGGATTTATGCTGGATGCGGAAGATACCACGTATAATCTCTGCAATGTGCTCGCTCAGTTATCATTTACCTACCTGGTTGCTTTTCTGCTCATGCGAACTGATATCAAGCTGCAGTTGCTGGTTTCATTTCTCATGATCCTGATTTCCGACCTGCTGTACCGATACTGGCCGGTTGAGGGATTCAACCAGCCATTTACGGCAGATCATAATTTCGGTTCATGGGTAGATATTGCCATTACCGGAAATCTTGGGCCGGAAGGCTGGGTGTCATTTAATGCCGTTTCCACCTCAGCCCACACAATATGGGGTGTTCTGGTCGGCAAAATGCTGATGAAGGACTGGCCGCACCGTAAAAAGATCCTGACAATCCTGATACCCGGCATAATTGGCATTGTCATCGGGTATTCAATGAATCCCTTCATTCCGATAATCAAGCATATCTGCACCAGTTCTTTCATTATTGTCAGCGGCGGATATTGTCTGGTAGCTATGGCCTTTTCATACTGGCTGATCGATGTAATGAATTTCCGGAAGCTTGGCTTATTTTTCGCTATTGTTGGCATGAATCCGCTTTTTATTTATATATTCTCCCACCGGGGCGGAAAACACATGCTTACGATCATGACCAGACCATTTACCTACAGGCTTTTCATCTGTGGGAGCGAAATTTTAGTCAATATGGTAACGATTGCAGCTGTGGCAGCCATGATGTGGTATATCTGCTATTTTCTTTATAAACGAAAGATATTCATCAGGTTGTAAATCCAGATCACCATTAATCCGGAATTGGATATTCAATTCCCGGAATCATACCTATTAATAACTTAAACTTAAAAGAATGATGAACAGGTTAATAACCCCCGGCTCCCAGGTACGGTTGCATACCTGGATGATCTTACTGGCCTTGTTGTATTTTGTCATTCCTGCAACGGGCCAGGTGAAAATTTATGTAAATACTGATCTCGAGGGGATCAGCGGTGTGTATAAGTTCGCCCAGACCAGGGAGAAGGATACACCCCTCAATATTCAGGCCTGCGAATATTTCATGGGCGATCTAGCAGCGGTGATCCGTGGTTTACGCGACGGCGGAGCTACGGAGATAGTGGTACTTGATGGCCACGGCACGCAGGCTTTACTCCCCCACCTGATGGTATCCGGAGCAACTTATATAACCGGACTCCCAAGGCCTGATAATCTTTACGGACTTGACAGTTCATTCGCCGGAATGGTAATGCTTGGTTTCCATGCGATGAAGGGCACTCCCGATGGGGTACTGAACCATACCCAATCCTCCTCGTCCGAAAACCGGTACTGGTACAATGACGTGGAATCAGGAGAACTGGCACAGAGTGCAGCCATTGCCGGTTATTTTGGCGTTCCGACCATAATGGTCACCGGTGACGAAGCGACTGCCCGTGAAACAAAACAGTTTTTCGGCGACAATTGTGTAACGGTGGCCGTGAAGAAAGGGATTGGACGTGAAGCTGCAATTCTTTATCCTTTCGAGGAAACCCGCAAAGCACTTTATGAAGGAGCAAAGCAGGCAATGGCTGCTATTCCGAAATGCAAACCCTATGTTCTTGATCTTCCTATCAAAGCGAAGGTGCAATACTTTGAAACCGACCCCAGCGTACCAGAAAGAAAACTGGTCACCAGGGAGGGTACTGTTAACGATGCCTTGCACATCCTGGATTTTTAACATTGTTAAAGTGTACATAAATTGTTATGAAGATGAACAAAAATAAAAAGATTAATCCGGTGCCATTGTTTCTAACCATTTTACGTATTCTGGTGGGATGGCATTTTTTGTATGAAGGCATATCAAAACTGGGCTTACCCGGCTGGTCAAGTTCCGCTTACCTGATGCAATCGAAATGGATGCTTTCCGGATTCTTTCATTGGATCATTGCTCATCCGACAGCCCTGGCAGTTACGGACTTTCTGAACATATGGGGACTGATCCTGATCGGGCTTGGTTTGTTTCTGGGTATGCTTACCCGCGCAGCCAGTATTTCCGGTATTTTTCTATTGCTGATATATTATATTGCCAATCCGCCTTTTATGGCATCGGGAACTCCCGCAGAAGCAAATTATTACATAATCAATCTGAATCTGATCGAAGCCGGGATATTGATTGTCTTCGCATCGGTAAACAAGGACTACCTTTGGAGTCTGGACTGTTTGCTGAACCAGATGATGCAGAGAAGAAAAGAAAAGATCTTCCCGCAAAAGGATAACCATGAGATCCTGGAAACCGGGATTAACTACAGACGCGAATTGATTAAAAATCTGGCTTCAATTCCGGTTCTTGGCCTTGCTTTTTTTGGTATGGCGAAGAAGAACGGCTGGTTCAGTTTTGAAGAAAGCAACCTGGAAAAGACAGATGCTACAACCAGTGCTACCGTAATGTCAGCGAGAATGAGAGATATCCGTGAACTGAAGGGTCAGGTACCAAAAGGAAAAATCAAAAATGTGGAGATCAGCAGAATTGTTCCGGGCGGTAATCTGGTGGCCGGCTTTGCTCATGCCCGCGATCTGATCTATGTTTCACCCCTGATCAAGAACTATTTTACGGATGAGAAGGTGATTGAGACCCTTTGGCTGTATGAAACCTGTGGTATCAACACTGTGATTTTCAGGACTGATGAACAGACCATCCGGATATTGAAAAAGTTCTGGCAAAGGGGTGGCAAGATCCAGTGGCTGGCCCAGACTTACCCGAAGGAGGCTGACCTGTCAAACATTAAGTTGGCCATTGATGCAGGAGCTATTGGCGCATTCGTGATGGGTGGTATTGCCGATAAGCTGGTTTATGAGAATCAGCTCGAATACCTGGCCAAACCCATTGAATATATCCGGAGTCAGGGCCTGATTGCCGGAACGGCCGGTCACGCTACCAAGGTACCGATGACATGTGTAGAAAATGGCATTGAAACTGATTTCTTCATGAAAACATTTCATGATGACAGATATTGGTCAGCCCAGCCAAAAGAAAACCGCAGTGAATTCATGCATAACCTGGATGAAAGCAGTTATGACCGTACACAATACCACGACAATCTGTGGTGTGCATCTGCAAGTGATGTGACTGCCTTTTTTCAGAAATGTAAAACGCCGTGGATCGCTTATAAAGTGCTGGCAGCAGGAGCACTTAATCCGGAAGAAGCCTTCAGGTATGCGTTTGAGAATGGTGCCGACTTCATTTGTGTGGGTATGTTTGATTTTCAGGTTATTCCCAATGCCAATGTCGTATACAATACCTTCACCAGTGACTTGAAGCGGGAACGGCCATGGTTTGCATAAGATTATTGCTGTTAATATTTTAGAGTATTTAGAGTATTTTAAGTACTTAAAGTACTTAAAGTACTTAGAGTACTTAAAGTGT
>Ga0299915_10001105_pt1 | contig 19889 bp, 16 predicted proteins | sample RVTome_13_FD_200263 | JGI IMG/M metagenome (GOLD analysis project Ga0299915, IMG submission 200263) | Soil microbial communities from uranium-contaminated site in the Upper Colorado River Basin, Wyoming, United States - RVT92D227 (version 2) ... | reverse complement strand
TCGTGCAGATGCTCAAGAAGCGAGCCTTCGGCTATCGAAGCTTCGAGAACTTCCGCACCGTCGTGCTGTTCCGCTGCGGCGGCTTAGATCTCTATCCAACGAGCCACCTGAAAGCCGGATGAGCCACAGGAAGAGACTCCCAACTCGCAACCAAGCCGACATCACCATTCGCATACGTAATGCCACTTAGTTGTGGCAGCAACGCGAACTGCGTCTCGCTTCCGGTAAACTCAGCTATTGCGACGCGCTCAAGCACTGGCTCCGTGCGTCCACCTGACGACGCCGACACGATCAGGACTTGGCGATCGCCAGGTACAAGTACGGAAGGCGGCGCCACGTGTATCGCATTCGTGCGCGTCGTCGACAGCCTCGTGTACTCGTCATCGATCAGGAGATCGACCTCGGTAGAGATCGCATCCGACGCGTCTACATTCGTTATGTCGAGTGGGACGGTGACTGTCGGAACGCCATCGATACTCAGGTCCACTGGATCTAACGTCGTTGGGCCATCTATCTGCTGCTGGCGACGGATCAGTATTCGCCCCTCAGCGTCCACTCGGTTGTAGTCGTTGCTTGCGACCAAACTGTGCTTGCCCAAACGAACGGGTAGATCGAACGACCATCGCTCTGCTGCTGGTTTGATGACGCCGTTTCCATCCATGAACACCCCGCCAGCCTGCACCATACTCCCCGATACCGTGACATAACTCACCGGTGGCCCCCCTCACAGGCTCCAAAGAAGAGTTCCGTGTCGTCGTCGGAAGTGCCCGCGTGCTGACGAGTATCGAACGATCCATTCGCGTTCGCGCAGACTGCGATGAAAACATAATCATCTGTCACGCATAATTGATAATTGCCGTAGCGCGCGGAACTCGGAGACTCCCAAGGGGTGGCCCCATCACGGTACGCGACGACCGCCGGTTCGCCAAAAAGGAAAACTTCCACCAGGTGTCGCCCGGAACCGTCAGTGCACGGACCCAGATTGTCACCACACGCCAATTGCATGAGTATTGGGGTAAGTAGGAGCTTCATCGTTTCTCAGGCGCAGTACGGGCACGTCGGGCTCGCGAACAGCACGAGCGTCGGTTTGCCGCGCAGGGTCGCCGGGTCGAACGCGCGAGCGTCGTCCGCGGAGGGCGCGGTGAGCGACGCGAGGATGTCACCATCGGGGACGGCCACACCTTTGCGACAGGCGGAGCCGGAGATCGCCAGGGCGAGCACCAGCAGTTGAGTCCACCGGCTTGGTGATGGCATACCGGATCCATGGATAGCATGGCGGACGAGGCGGGCGATCTCGATGAGCTGCTGGCCTTGGTTCCATGATCGCCAGGGCACGAAGGTGATGCCGACGTTCCACCCGGCGTACTTGCTCCGCGAGCCGGATCGCAAGCGCGACACGTGGAGCGATCTGAAGCTCGTGATCGCCGAGCTCGCGCGGCTGGGGATCCACGCGCCGAACGCGCCCCGCGCCTGACATGGGCGAGGCCGCCTGCGATCTGCTCGGGGCGGAGCTCGCGCTCGATCGGCTCGAGGCGGAGCTCGCGACCGAGCTGCCGGCGCACCTCCGCGGGCTCGCGCGCGCCCACGCCGATGGTGTGGCCACGCCGGGCGCCCCGGCCGTCGCTCGCCGGCCAGGTTCGCTCGCCGTGGCGCGCGCCGCGCTCGTGCATCCGGTGCTCGCCGATCGCGCGCTCGCGCAGGTGCGCCTGCTCGCGCCGATCGCGATCGAGGATGAGCCGAGCGTGGCCGCGGCCCGCGCCGCCGATCCCACGTGGGACGCGCTCGCGGTGCTGACCGTGGCTCGCGACACGGCCGCTCGCGCGCGCTTCGGGATCGGCTTCCTCGAGCTGATGCATCGACTGCACGGGGCGTCGTCGTCGCCGCCGCCCGGCGTGTGGCCGGATCCCGTCGACGGCTGGCACGCCGCGGACGAGCCGCTCGGCATCCGGATGGTCGAGCGCGCGTGGCGTGATCTCGCCGCACGGCATGGCGCTCGCGGGACGTGCCGGATCGTCCAGAGCTCGGCCGAGTCGTCGCGGGCCCGCGCGTTCGTCGTCGAGTCGGGCCGCGAGGTCATCGTGGTGATCCCGCGAACGCTCGACACGCCCGCGGCACGCTTCGTCGTGCTGCACGAGCTCGGCCACGCGGTCGCCGCGCTCGTTGCCGGTGCCTTGCCCCGCATCGTCGACGAGGCCGCCGCCGCCTACAGCGCGCGGCTGATCGAGCTCGAAGGCGCGCTCGATCTCGGCTGGTTCACGCCGCTCGCGGTGCGCGCTCGCGAGCGTCGACGACAGCTCGCCATCGCACTGGACGCGATCGAACGCGACCAGGTCGGCGCGCCGGCGCGACCGACCGAGCGTCCGCCGTGGGCGCTGTGGCACGATCCGGGCGCGCAAGCGGCCTACGCCGGCGCCGAGCTGATCGCGGATCGCTGGTGGGCCGCGCTCGGACCTGCACCATCCGCCGGCGCGTTCGCCGCGGCGCTCTCCGACGAACACGCACGGATCGACGGTGGGACATTCTTGCCGCCCCCTCGCTGAACCTGTTCTCGTGACAAGATGCCGCGGTGTTTCGAAGTCGGTCCGCGGTGGCGGCCATCGCGCTCGTGATCGCGAGCTGCGGTGTGCGGGCGCCGTCGCGGATCGATGTCACCACATTGGTCAAGGCGAGCGGGGCCGTCGAGGCGCGGCACGTGTTGCAGGTCCGCATCGTCGCCGATCCCAAGGATCTCGGTGCGCGCCTCGCGCTCGCCGCGCTCGACGAGCAGACCGGGCGGCCCAGCGGCGCGATCGTGCAGCTCGAGGCGGTGGTCGCGGTCGGTGGCCCGATCGGAACCCGCTGGCACGCCGACGATCGCGCGCGGCTCGGGCGGTTGCTCGCGGCCCGCGGACGCGCGCGGCTGGATCGCGGTGCGCCGTCGGCGCATCCGGACCTCGTACGAGCGCGCGAGCTCGGGGCCAAGGTCGAGGAGGTCGAGCTGGCCGAGGCGCAGTCGGCGCGCGCGATCGCGCAGCTCCGTCATGTCGACGCCGGCGAGCGCGCAGAGGGCAGGCGGACGCTGGCCGCGCTGACGAAGACCCCGATCGCGGTACCGCCGTGGCGCGGCGCGAGCACCACCGCCGGCGCCGCCGATCGCGGGGCGTTCGGCGTCTGGCTGTGGAGCGTGCGCGCGCGGCGGGCTGCCTGGGACGAGCTTCGCGCCTGGCACGAGGCGACGCCGGGGGCGCGCGACGCGACCGTCGCCTCGGCGTATCTCGCGGCGCGTGCGTGGTGGGCGATCGACGCTTTGCCGCCGGATGCCGCCGAGCTCGTCGGGCCGCACCGCTGCCGGTACGTGACCTCGGACGGCTGCGCGGCGGCCCTGCTCGCGCGTCGCGAACCGCGCGATTCGGCCGCGATCGCCGCCCTGCTCGCCGCGCCACCCGTGCGCGCGACGACGCCCGATGATGCGGTCGCGTGGCTGACGCTGACGTTGTCGCAGGCGCTGGCGGGTGAGGTGGGGTGGGGCGCCGCGTTCGCGACGCGCGTCGAGCTCGCCTCGATCGCGACCACCGCGATCGCGCCGCCGTTTCGCGCGACGTTCGCGCGCCTCGCCGGGCGTGGGGATGCCGGCGAGCTCGCGGTGTCGGCGGAGCTATTGCCCGCCGAGCGGATCGTCATCGCAGCAGGCCGTGCCCTGCGCGGGGCTCCCGTGGCCGAGGTTCGCGCAGCGCTCGGGCCGGCGGCCGACACCGACGACGGTCGGGCGCTGCTCCACATCGTCGCCCCCGCGGTGGCCAGACCGCTCGCGCCCTATGCGACGGCCATCGTCGAGCACGTGCGCGCACGCGTGAGCTATGGGCCCGACGTGGCGGCCCTGCGGCGCATCGTCGATGCCTACCTCCGCGACCCCGCGATCGCCGATCGGATCGCGCTCGACGTGACGGCCGAGGCAGTCGACGCGGCGGTCGCGTACGCGGCGATCGGGGCCATGTTCGATGCGTTCGGCGATCCGGGCCGGGCGCGCACGGCATGGCAAGCCGCCGTCGATGCGAGCCCCGAGGTGGAGCACGTCCGCGGGCTCGCCGAGGCGATGACGCGCGCGAACGATCCCGATGCAGCCCTCGTCACCGCCACGAGGGCCGCGGCAGCCTGGGGCGATCCGGCGGTCGTCCTGATCTCGGTCGCGCGCGTCCTCGAGAGCACCGGCGAGCATGTCCACGCGCTCGAGGCCGCGCGCAGCGCGATCGATCTCGCGGGACCGGACCTGCTCGACGACGCGCTCGAGGTCGCGATCGATGCGAGCCGCTCGCTCGGCCGCCACGCCCAGGCCGAGGCGCTGCTCGCTCGCCGTGCAAAGCTGGCTCCGCCGCTCACCACCGAGCGCGACGACGATCCGACCGATGCCGCCGCGGCGCTCGGCGAGTATCGCCGGCGTGCCACGGTCAGCGCGGTCGCCCGCATGTGGGTCGCCTCGCGATGGAACCCGCGCCACGTCGCGATCCGCGCTTCACTCCGCGCCGCGATCTCCGTCGACGATCCGCGACGAGGCGTGATCGAGGCCGAGTTGGTAGCCCTCGCCTCGGATCGCGATCCCGCGCTCGGGCGCGATGCGGTCGCGGCCCTGCGCTGATCTCAACGCCGCGGAGGCGGTCGCACGCCGCGCTGCTTGTAGGCGACGTAATCGGCGACGATCCGCGGGTGATCGAACACGAGTGGCTGCGGCACTGCATCGGGCTTGCACACCACCGCGCTCGACGCATCGTCGCCGCCGACCGGCGTGCCCTTCGCGCGGCCGATGAACACGGTCGACACCGTGTGGAGACGCGAGTCGCGCGAGGGATCCGAGTAGACGTGAAACAGCTCGACGATCTCGACGTCGAGGCCGGTCTCTTCCTTGACCTCGCGGACCGCGGCGTCCGCGACCCACTCGCCTTCGTCGACGAAGCCGCCGGGGAGGGCGAGGCCGATCGGCTCGTGCTTGCGCTCGATGAACACGAGCTCGCCGGGCCGTCCGTCGAGCTCGATGAGGACATCCACCGTGGGGGTCGGGTTCTTGTACTTGGTCATCTTCCGGATTCTCGCTCGCTCGGCCGGACGGCCTCGCGAGACTTTGGTCATCGTGCTCGTTCGATCCAGGACGTCAGGTCCTGCTGCAGCTTCGCGGCATCGGGATCGGTCTTGACGAGGTTCTTCGTCTCGTCTGGGTCGGCCTCGAGATCGAAGATCATCCAGTCGGTGAGATCGAACATCACGTGACGCTTGCCGTCGGCCGAGATCATCGAGCGCGACTCGAACTCCCAGTCGGGAACCGGCATCAGCTCGGCGAACGCGGGCCTGGGGTCGAGCGGCTTGCCCTCGAGCGCCGGCACGAGGCTGCGCCCTTGCCAGCTCGCGGGCACTGTCACGTCGAACAGATCGGCGATCGTCGGGGCGAGGTCGAGGAGCTGCACGACATCGTTCGTCCTGCGCGGCGCGACGCCGGGGATGCGGAACATCAGCGGCACGTGGATCAGCTCGCGATACAGCGTCTGACCGTGGAAGAACATCTGCTTGCCGCCGGCGCGGTGCACGCCGAACGCCTCTCCGTGGTCGGACATGACGACGACGGTGGTGGTCTTCGCGAGCCCGGTCTTGTCGAGTGCCTCGAGCAATTCGCCGATGCGCTTGTCGACGACCGCGATCTCGTAGTCGTACTTCTGCGCGAGCGACGCGGTGCCGTGCTCGGTGATCGGATAGCCGTCGTGCTCGACGTACGTCGAGTGCGGCTCGGACAGGTGGACCAGCATCGCGAACTTCGTGTCTGCCTTCGCGAGCTCGTCGAGCTTCGTGATCGTCTTCTTGACGATGCGCGGCCCGGAGACGTCCCTGTTCGACGGCCCGATGTCGACCGCCTCGGAGTTGTCCCACTCGTCGGCGCCTTGCTGGATGTTGCTCTTCATCCACGAGATGACGTCCTTGCAGGTATCGGGCGCGCGCACGCGATCGCAGAAGTAGAAGTGCGAGGTCTCACCGATCGTGCGGAAGCCGGCGGGCTTGAGCACCTCGAAGAGCAGCTCGTTGTCGTCGAGCACCGTCGGATAGTTCGTGCGGCGCGACTTGTCGACGGCGATCTGGGTCGGATAGCGCGAACCGAGGAACGACGGCACGGAGCGGGGCGTGTTCGGGGCCTGCGCGTACGCCTGGTCGAACACGACGGCCTGCTGCGCGAACGCATCGAGCCGCGGCGTCAGCGACTTGTCGTCGCGCTTGTAGCCGGTGATGCCGAGCCGATCGTGGCGCAGCGTATCGACGAAGATGACGAGCACGTTCTTGCCGCCCGAGAGCGTCGAGGCCGGTGCAGCCCCGGCGTCGCGTGGCACCGGGACGAGCTCGCGCTTGCCGTCGCCGCCTACGCAGTTGTCGTCCTTGCCGTTCTCCGGGATCTCCGTGGCACCCGGAAACACCGCGTCGTCGCGATCGTCGCAGTCGGGGCCGCCGAAGAACGCGGAGTAGCCATCCTGGTCGCGGTCGAACAGCTTGCGCAGCGCGGGGATCAGCCGCGAGCCGACGTAGGACCGATCGGTGACCGCCGTACGTGCCGCATCCGAGGGCGTGCGTAGCCCGACGAGCGGCAGCACGGCCGCGATCACCGTCACGACGATCGTGATCACGCCGCGCGCCGGGATGCGCTCGCGCAGCTTCGCGAGCGGACCGTACGCCAGCACTCCGACGACGATCGAGACCACCGGCAACATCGCCGGCATGACGAGCGATCCGAGGTTCAGCGCCTGATAGTCGAGCCGGGTGAAGACGACGAACGCCCCGACGGCGACCATCGCCCCCGCCGAACCGATCAGCAGGATCACGACGCGCGAGCACGGTCCGAACGCCGGGATGATCGCGGCGAGGTGGCGGGTCACGCGATACAGCGGCACCGCACCGAGCGCGAGGATCGGGATCAACCCGACGACCGCCACACCGAGCAGCATCGCCCCGATGTCCTTGCGCTGCACGCTCTCGCCCATGAGCCCGAGCGCCAGCTTGCTCACGCCAAAGGCGAGCATGCCTCCGAGGATCGCGGCGGCGATCAGGACGCCCGCGACCGCGCGATCGAGCGGCTGGTCGTCACGCAGCCTGCGGAGCAGCTTGCGCAACCAGCCCACCCACCACATCCCGTTGCCACCGGCGAGCACGAGCCCGACGCCGAGCCCGATCGGCAGCGTGATCAGCGCCCACAGCCCGAGCACCGCGAGTACGCCGTCGCCGGTGTGGAGGAGGTCCACGAGCGCGAGCAGCAGGCCGGCGAGCAACACGACACCGAGCCCGGTCGCCATGCCCGATCGAAACGGTGGAGGTTGTGCAGCGCCGGACATCGAGGAGTCGTTACCACATTGCTAGCTGCGGCGGACTTCGACGAGCACGCCCTCGACGAACCGCGGATCGATCTCGCCATCCTTCACGCCACCGAGGATCGTCTCGAGATCGTGGAGCCAGCCATCGACGAGCGCACCGAGCACCGCTCCCGACGCCGAGAGCTGGGCCGCACCGAGTCGGGATCGGATCGCGTCGAGCGCCGCGGTGCGAGCGCCGGGGGTGAGGCTGCCCGAAATCATCGCACGCTCCCGCAGGTGCGTGAGCTCGCCCTGCGACAACGCGTCGCCGACGAGCGCGCCGCCGACCATCACCCGGGCGACCGCGGTGCGAATGTAGTCGTCGAGGCTCGGGGGGGCCGAGAGCCGGCCCATCGCGACCAGATCGACACCCAGCCCCTCGACCAGGGCCACGCGAAGCGTGAGCCCGGTGAGCAGCTCCCCCGCACGCCGGAGATCGGCTTGCGACTCGAACGGGCGGAGCCCCACCGCGGGCGGCTGGTCGGCCGCGCAGGCGAACAACGGCCGCGGCGAGCACAGCGCGGCGACGAGCTCCTTGGTCGGCGAGCCGGAGGTCGTCGAGCGCGACGCCAGCGCCTGGGCGAGCCGCGCGAGCTTCTGGGTCACCGTGTAGCCGACGCGGAACATCCGCGACAGTCCGACGGACCGGAGCGCCTGCTGCGCGCGCGTCAGATCGCCGCGGGCCACGGTCTCGAGCCCGAGCGACAGCGTCGCGGTCGCATAGAGCGCGCCGCGCCGCACCACCTCCGCCTGGCCCGGCTTCGCGCGCCCGGCCGCGAGCACCTTGTTGACGAGCACCATCAGCGCGCCTTCGAGCCGCTCCGCCTCCGCCGTGTCGTCGACCGACGAGATCGCGCGTGCGAGGAAGCTGCGCCCGATCACCTCCTGCGCGACGACGAGCGACACCGCCGTGGCCGCTTCGCCGGCGCGCTCCTGCGTCCCCTCTCCGATCTTCACCTTGTCGGCGTCGAGCGGCCGGAACAGGTCGAGCGCGTCGAAGAAATCGACGAAGCCGAGGTCGGCGAGCCTGCCCGCGCGCCAGCGATAGCTCATCTCCTCGAGCTCCGCGGGTGGCTCGGACCGCGCGGCCATGATCGTGTGACGCGCGAGATCCATATCGGCGCGATACAGATCCTCGACGATCCGCTGGACCAGCCGCTGGCTGTCCTCGTCACCGAGCAGCTCGAGCATGAAGAACCGATCCGGCGTGGCGAGGATCGCTCCGTCGTTGTCCTCGGCAGGCTCCTCGCCGAGCGTGACGTCGTAGATCCGGACCTGGCGCTGGAGGATCAACGCACGCAGCTCGGTGTCGAGCTGGGCCCAGACCTGCCCGACCTTCTCGAACCCCACCTCGAGGAGCGCGGTGAACCACGGCGTGAGCGGGGCGATGTCGAGCTGATCCTTGTTCCACCCGTCGAGATCGACACAGCCCTGGATCTGCGCCGGGGTCGCGAGCGCGATCAGATCCTGCGCGTCCTCGAAGCCAACCTCGTGCACGAGATCGAACACCTCGCTCGGCGACAGCGCCGCGATGGCGGCCTCGGCATCGTCCGACGACAGCAGCGCATCGATCCGACGATAGCCGCGCGGACCGGCCAGCTGCGCGCGCAGACGTGCCAGGTGCGAGAGGCCACTCGGGGCACTCGGTGGATCGTCGCGCTCGGACATGCAGCCCTATAGCACCGACGTCCTGGCAACGGCAGCTGCGCGACCAGCCTGGTACGGTGCCGCGATGGCCCGCACGGCCACGAGCTCGAACGAGGATCTGCGACGCGGCTCGGACGTCGAGCGTGCGGTGGGTCGCGCGCTCGCGAAGATCGGATCCGGCCTGTACGGAGTCGCATGCTCGGGTGGCGCGGACTCGATGGCGCTCGCCGCCGCTGCGATCCGGATCGCCGGCGCCGCTCACGTCGTGGTGCTGACGATCGATCATGGGCTGTCCTCGACCAGCGCCGCGGTGTGCGAGCGCGTCGTCGTGTGGGCGCGCTCGCAGGGTGCAGCGGCGGTCGTGCGACGGGTCGAGGTCGCACGCCGCGCCTCGCTCGAAGCCGCGGCGCGCGACGCCCGCTACGGTGCGCTCGAGCAGCTGGCCGACGAGCTGGGCCTGGTCGCGATCCTCGTCGGGCACACGGCACGCGATCAGGCCGAGACCGTGTTGATGCGGCTCGTTCGCGGAACCGGACCTGCCGGGCTCGCCGCGATCCCGGCCCGCCGCGGACGGTTCGTTCGCCCACTCCTCCTGATCGATCGCGACGCGATCGACGCGTACGTCGGCAAGCACGCGCTCCCCACGTGGGACGATCCGATGAACGAGGACCTCGCGATCACGCGCGTGCGAGTCCGGCGCGAGCTGATGCCGATGTTGCGGCGCGAGAACCCGCAGCTTCAGGCCGCGCTCGTGCGGCTCGCCGGCAGCGCGGCCGAGTGGCTCGAGGTGATCGATGCGCTCGCCAGACCGTTCGCGCAGTTTCCGATCGCCTGCACGCGGCTGGCCGCGCAGCCCGCCGCGATCCGCAAGCGAGCCACCTCGCTCGCGCTCGACGCGATCGGGATCGACTGCGACGCCGTCCATCTCGATGCGATCGATCGCCTCGTCACCAACCCCAGCGCCGGCGAGGTCGCGATCGACATCCGCGAGGCGAGGGTGGTCCGGCGCTACGACCAGCTGACGTGCGAGCCCCGAAGCGTGGCCGAGGCACGGCCGGGGCCCCTGGTCGAACCCTCGGGAGGTCCGTACGAGCGGCGGATCTGGCAACCCGGCGATCGCATGCGGCCGGCCCGGCTCAAGGGCCGCTCGCGGAAGCTGTCCGACCTCTTCGGGGACGCCAAGATCCCACGTGCGATCCGTGCCGAGGCACGCGTTCTCGTTCGCACCACGGACCATGTGATCGTCTTTGCCGAGCACATCGGAGTCGCGCACGAGTCGGTATTGCTCGACGGAGAACGCGAATCACTCGCACTCACCCCCACCCGAACAGGCGGGAGTTTTTGGGGAGAATCGGCTTTGCAACCAAGGGGAAAGGCCCCATGCTAAAGGTCAACCACGTCACCTGACGACGGGATCCTGCCGTTGCGCCAATCTCACAAGACCATCCTGATCTGGGCGATCCTGATCCTCATGTTCGTGAGCATCTACTCGATGTTCACGGACTCCTCCAGCAAGGAGAAGGAGCTCACCGTCACCGAGTTCCGGGAGCTGCTCGCGAAGCCGGACCACGGCATCCAGGAGGTTCGCGTCGAGCCTCGTGGTCATGACGACGCCCGTTACGTCATCACGATGACGACCAGCCCCAACAACACCAAGCAGGTGGTGTACGGCGAGTTCCCCGGTCAGATCACGCAGGAAATCTACGGCGCCAAGATCAAGTACTCGGTGAAGTCCAAGGACGAATCGAGCATCTGGCCACAGGTCCTCGTGTGGTGGCTGCCGATGCTGCTCCTCGTCGGAATCTTCTTCCTGTTCATGCGCCAGCTGCAGTCCGGTGGCGGCAAGGCGATGTCGTTCGGCAAGTCCAAGGCGAAGCTGCTCTCCGATCATCAGAACCGCGTGACGTTCAAGGACGTCGCGGGGATCGAGGAAGCGAAGGACGAGGTCGAGGAGATCATCGCGTTCCTCAAGGATCCGAAGAAGTTCACGCGCCTCGGCGGTCGCATCCCGAAGGGCGTCCTGATGATGGGCCCGCCGGGTACCGGCAAGACGTTGCTTGCCCGCGCGATCGCGGGTGAGGCAGGCGTGCCGTTCTTCTCGATCAGCGGCTCGGACTTCGTCGAGATGTTCGTCGGCGTCGGCGCCAGCCGCGTCCGCGACCTGTTCGAGCAGGGCAAGAAGAACGCGCCGTGCATCATCTTCATCGACGAGATCGACGCGGTCGGCCGCCATCGTGGCGCCGGCCTCGGCGGCGGTCACGACGAGCGCGAGCAGACGCTGAACCAGCTCCTCGTCGAGATGGACGGCTTCGAATCGAACGACGGCGTGATCATCATCGCCGCGACCAACCGCCCCGACGTGCTCGATCCCGCGCTGCTTCGCCCCGGTCGCTTCGACCGCCGCATCGTGGTGCCACGTCCCGATCTCCGCGGCCGCATGGGCATCCTCGCGGTGCACACGCGCAAGGTGCCGCTCGGTGGCGGTGTCGATCTCGAGATCCTCGCGCGTGGGACGCCTGGGTTCTCGGGTGCCGATCTCGAGTTCCTCGTCAACGAGGCGGCGCTGATCGCCGCCCGTCGCGACAAGGACAAGGTCGAGATGGACGACTTCGAGGAGGCGAAGGACAAGGTCCTCATGGGGGCCGAGCGCCGCTCGATGATCATCTCCGAGAAGGAGAAGCGCACGACCGCAGTCCACGAGGCCGGCCACGCGTTGGTCGCCAGGTTTGCCGGCGACGAGGCCGACCCGGTCCACAAGGTCACGATCATCCCGCGTGGCCGCGCGCTCGGCGTCACCCAGCAGCTGCCGCCCGAGGATCGCCTCAACATGACGCGCGAGTTCGCGCACAACCAGATCGCGATCCTCATGGGCGGTCGCGTCGCCGAGGAGATCGTCTTCCACCAGAAGACCACCGGTGCAGGCAACGACATCGAGCGCGCCACCGAGCTCGCCCGGTCGATGGTGACCGAGTGGGGCATGAGCGACGAGTTCGGCCCGCTGAACTTCTCGAGCGGCAAGCAGGAGGTCTTCCTCGGCCGTGACTTCTCGAGCGGATCGACGCTGAGCGAGGACACCGCACGCCGCATCGATGCCGAGATCCGGCGGATCGTCGTGCACCAGTACGAGCGCGCCACCGAGATCCTCAAGGAGCACCGCAAGGAGCTCGACTGCATCTCCGAGGCGCTCCTCGAGTACGAGACGCTCGACGGCAACGACATCGACACGCTCCTGCGCGGCGGCAAGATCGACCGGCCGGTCTCGCCGATGGTCAAGAAGCGCCAGGAAGCCGCAGCGGAGAAGGAGGAGCTCCACAAGCGTCCTTCGATCCTCCCGCCGCTGAGCACGAAGAAAGACCCGTCGCCCGAACCCGCCTGAACGTCGGTCGGAGGCCAGATGGCGATCCGGATCCGGATGGCGGCGCCCGCCGATTGGCGGAGCTGGCGAGACTTGCGCCTCCGCGCGCTGGCCGATACTCCAGATGCGTTCGGCGAGACGGTGGCGGCGGCCTCGCAACGGGACGACGCGGCGTGGATCGCGTCGACGGCGGCCCAGCGGTCGCGCGGCTTGCTCGTGGCCGAGCACGACGGGGTCGCGATCGGGATGACGGTTGCCCGGATCGCACCGGACAGCCCGCGCACCGCCAACCTGTACGCGATGTGGGTGGCGCCCGAAGCGCGCCGCCTCGGGGTCGGGCGTGCCCTGCTCGATGCCGCGATCCGGTGGTCACGGTTCGGTGGTGCCTCCGAGCTCGCGCTCCGGGTCACCGATTCGAACACCGCCGCCTACCAGCTGTATCGCGACCTCGGGTTCGTGGACATGGGGAGGACCGAGCCGCTCCGGCCGGATTCGCAGCTCACCACCCGGGTCCTCGTGGCACGGCTCGGTCCGCTGGTGATGGGCGTCGTCAACGTCACGCCCGACTCGTTCTCCGACGGTGGGGACTTCCTCGACCCCGAGGCCGCGATCGCCCACGGCCTCGCCTTGGTCCGCGACGGAGCCGACATCCTCGACGTCGGTGGCGAGGCCACGAACCCGCAGGCCGGGCCGGTCGACGCGGACGAGGAGCTCCGCCGGATCCTGCCGGTGATCGAGGCGCTCGCCGGTACCGGAGCCACCGTCTCGGTCGACACCACGAAGTCGGTGGTTGCCCGTGCGGCGGTCGCGGCCGGGGCCTCGATCGTCAACGATGTCTCGGGTGGGCTGTTCGATCCGGCGATGCCGCGCGTCCTCGCCGATCTCGACGTCACCTACATCGTCGGGCACTTGCGAGGCACGAGCCTCTCGGAGGTCTTCGCAGCCGAGGAGTCGGCCGGGTGGCGCGAGGTCAGCGCCGAGCTCGGCGAGCGGCTCGCCGCACTCGCCGGTCCGACGCGGGCGCGGGCATGGATCGACCCCGGGGTCGGCTTCGGCAAGGGCGCCGACCCGGAGGGCAACCTCGATCTGCTGCGCCATGCCGGCGACCTCGGGCGAGCCCTGGGGTGTCCGGTCGTGGTCGGTCCGAGCCGCAAGCGGTTCCTCCGGCGGCTCGTCGGTGGCGACCCCGACCTCATCGCCCTCGATGCGGCGTCGGTCGCCGCGTGCCTCGGAGCGGTGCGCGCGGGCGCACACGTTGTTCGAGTCCACAACGTTGCATTGCTCAGAGCTGCTCTCGCGGTGTACACAAGAATGTAAGGGCGCAGCGAGAAACCTCGTCGTGGGCTGCGTCTGCCTGCAGACCATGACCGCGTCGCTCCAGGAATTCATCCACGGGCTCACCGTCGGGTCCGTCATCACCATCTTGGTGGACGTTGCACTCGTCTACTACCTGATCTATCGCCTGCTGGTCACGATCCGCGGCACGCGCGCGGCGCAGATGGTCGTCGGGATCGTGCTCATCGGTGCGGCGTTCTTCGTCGCGGAGCGGATCGAGCTGACGACGGTGTCGTGGCTGCTCGACAACTTCATCTCGTACTTCATCATCCTGATCATCGTCGTGTTCCAGCAGGACATCCGGCGCGCGCTCGGCAGGATCGGGCAGGGCGTGATCCCGTTCGGCCGCAAGCAAGAGACCACGCACACGGTCGACGAGGTGGTCGCCGCCACGGCGCAGCTCGCGCGCGCACACATCGGCGCGATCATCGTGTTCGAGCGCGATGCGGCGGTCGAAGAGTTCGTCGACGATGCGACGCGCCTCGACGCGGCGCTGAGCCGGCAGCTGCTCGTGTCGTTGTTCGTTCCCGCACGCGACAACGAGCTGCACGACGGCGCCGTCGTGATCGGCAAGAGTCACCGCATCGAGCTCGCGCGGGCACTGTTGCCGCTCTCGCGCGCCACCGATCTGGGCCCCGAGTTCGGTACGCGTCACCGCGCGGCGCTCGGGATCACCGAGGACACCGATGCCGTCGCGGTCGTGGTGTCCGAAGAGCGCGGCGAGATCTCGCTCTGCTTCAAGGGATCGATCGCCCGCGACCTCGAGCCGGTCATGTTGCGCCGCGCGCTCGTCGGGTTGTTCGCCGGCGGCCGCGCGACCGCGGTGATGACCGAGGAGGCTGCCGCCGCGGCCGAGGTGGGCAAGGCGCTCGCGACCATCGCGGAGCCGCGCTCGGATTCGTCGTCGACCTCGATGCCGGGCACGCCCTCGTCGTCTGCGGAGGCCGCGTCGTGAGGCCGCGGTCGCAGACGATCGGGACGCTCGGTCGGTCGCCGGCACGCCACAGCCGCCCGCAGCCGATCGTTGCGCCGCCGCCACCGAGCGAGCCTCCACCGCCGGAGCGCGGCCTCCTCCGCCGCTGGGTGCACGGCGCGCTGTTCGACAACGTCGGGCTCAAGTTCCTCTCGCTGGTGCTCGCGGTGACCGTGTTCTTGCTGATCAACACCGACAAGGACCGCGAGAAGACCGTGAAGGTCGGTGTGAAGTACGAGTATCCAGCCGACAAGGTGCTCGTCTCGGACCTGCTCGACGACGTTCGCGTGACGCTCAAGGGTCCATGGCGCCGGCTACGTGACCTCCGCGACGGCGATCTCAAGCCCATCACCCTCGACCTCCGCAACGCCCCGACCGCCGACGTCGGGATCACGGCCGACCTGATCACGGACCTGCCGCCCGGGTTCGAGGTGATGTCGATCAACCCACACTCGATCCGCGTGGCGTTCGACAAGCGGGTCGAGAAGCTCGTCGAGGTCTCGCCGGTGGTCACCGGTAGCGCGAAGCACGGCTATGTGGTCGCCGAGATCAAGGCCGTGCCCCCGACGGTCCGGGTTCGCGGCGGAGAGCGCCTGCTCGCCGCGCTGACGTCGATCCGCACGACCGACGTCAGCCTCGACAAGCGCACGGATTCGTTCGAGGAGCTCGCGGAGCTCGCCGCGCCCGACGGCGTGGTGATCGATCCAACCCAGCGGATCGGCGTGCACGTCCGCATCGTCGAGGAGCTCGTGACCCGCAAGGTCCCGGATCTGGCCGTCACGGTGGGGGGCGATGGCGTCGATCCGGCGAAGTGGTCGATCGCGCCGGCCCAGATCGAGGTCACGCTGACCGGCCCGTTGCTCGACATCGAGAGCGCGAAGCGTGACATGAAGGCCACGGTGAAGCTCACCCCGACCGAGTCACGTCCCCGCGAAGCCAAGGTCGTGCTCGAGGGCGTGAAGGATGGTGTCGGGGTCCGGATCTCGCCCGAGCGCGTGAAGGTCACCCCGGTCAAGGCCACCGCACCGCCGTGACGGGCGTGCTACCAACGCCCCCCGATGATCGGCGCGCGAGAGGTGAAACCATGACCGGAGGCAAGAGAGGCCGTCCGGCCGAGCGAGCGCGAGAGGTGAAACCATGACCGGAGGCAAGAGAGGCCGTCCGGCCGAGCGAGCGCGAGAGGTGAAACCATGACCGGAGGCAAGAGAGGCCGTCCGGCCGAGCGAGCGCGAGAGGTGAAACCATGACTAACGGTCGTTCTCTGTTCGGCACCGACGGCATGCGCGGGGTCGCCAACCTCGAGCCGATGACCGGCGCGACCGTGATGCGGCTGGGGATGGCGATCGCCGCGCGCCTGCGCCAACCGGGGCGTCACACGCGGATCGCGATCGGCAAGGACACGCGGCTGTCGGGCTACATGTTCGAGTCCGCACTCGCCGCCGGCATCGTCGCGATGGGCGCCGATGTCTGGCTCACCGGCCCGCTGCCCACGCCGGGCATCGCGTTCATCACGGCATCGATGCGCTGCGACGCGGGCGTCGTGATCTCGGCGTCGCACAATCCGTTCGAGGACAACGGCATCAAGGTGTTCGCGCGCGATGGCTACAAGCTGCCGGATGTCGTCGAGGCCGAGATCGAGCGACTGATGGGCTCCGCGGATCTCGACGGGCTGCGCGCCGCTCCGGCCGACGTCGGCTACAGCCGCAAGATCGAAGACGCGCGCGGCCGCTACATCGTCTACTGCAAGAGCACGTTCCCGTCCGAGCTCGCGCTCGATGGGCTGCGGATCGTCGTCGATGGCGCCCACGGGGCCGCCTATCGCGTCGGTCCGGCCGTGTTCGAGGAGCTCGGCGCGACGGTGATCGCGATCCACACCAAGCCCGACGGCAAGAACATCAACGCCCACGCGGGCGCGCTCTATCCGCAGACGATGTGCGAGGCGGTCCGGAACCACGACGCACATCTCGGCATCGCGCTCGACGGCGACGCCGATCGCGTGGTGTTGTGCGACGAGCACGGCGACGTCCTCGACGGCGATAGCTTGCTGGCGCTGTGCGCGACCCGCATGCTGAAGGAGGACTCGCTCGCGAAGCGGACGCTCGTCACGACGGTGATGTCGAACATCGGCCTCGAGCGCGCGATCCGCAGCGCGGGCGGGCAGCTCGTGCGCACGCAGGTCGGCGACCGCTACGTCGTCGAGGAGATGCGCAAGCACGGCTACAACCTGGGCGGGGAGCAGTCGGGGCACCTCGTGTTCCTCGATCACGCCACGACCGGCGACGGCATCGTGGCCGCATTGCGCGTGCTCGCGATCATGACCCGCGAGCAGACTCCGCTGTCGGAGCTCGCCAAGGTGATGACGCGGACGCCGCAGGTGCTCGTCAACACTGCCGTGGATCGCAAGGTCCCGCTCGACCAGCTGCCGGACGTGCAGAAGATGATCGCCGATGTCGAGCGCCAGCTCGGGGAAGACGGCCGCGTGCTGGTGCGCTACAGCGGCACCGAGAGCAAGGCGCGTGTGATGATCGAGGGCATGGACCAGGCTCGGATCAAGGGCTGGGCCGACGAGATCGCGGTCGCGCTCGCGAAGAACTGTCGCGCCTAGCCTGCGTCGCGCACCTAGCGTTTGCGGCGCTGCGCGCGCGCCGCGTCGGCCATCTGCGCACGATCGATCAGCCGGATGGTCTCCTTGATGTCGGCGTCGGGGTGCACGCGGAGCTCTGCGGGAACCCCGCCGGCGCAGCGATAGTGGCGCGTGGCCCACAGCAGGTAGCAAACGTCGGCGGATTCGGCACCCTTGCGGCTCAGCTCGTTGTAGAGCCGGCCCGGATCGACCCACACGAGCGTGCCGAGGATCGCGCGCTGCGCCTCGCGGATCCGATCGCCGGAGAATTCGAGCAGCTGGAGCCCGTTCTCGTCGGTCCGTCGCTGCACCGTTGTCCGCTCGCGGGTCCAGCGATCTCCATCGCCGACGAAGCCGGCGGCCGTGAGCGCGGCCTCGGTCTCGCTGGTGGTCCCCAGCCGCGGCAAGACGATCGGCGCGTCCGGGAACTCGGGCCCCTCGTTGATCAGCCGGGGCGGGTGCTTCAGGATCTCGGCGAGGCGTGCGCTCGCATCGTCGGTCGGAGCGGGCGGAGCCGGCTTCCTGCCGAATAGCTTGTCGAACAGTCCCATGCGTGTGGGGTAGTGGATACCAGCAAAGCGCGGCGACGGGCATACTGCGCGGGTGCTACCGGTCGTCACTGCCGCCGAGATGCGCGCGCTCGATCGCGCGACCATCGACGAGGTCGGGATCCCGGGCTTCACGCTCATGGAGACGGCCGGCCGCGCGGTCGCAGATGCCGCGATCGCGATGCTCGATTGGCGCGCCGCGGGCGCCGCGGCTCCGCATGTCGCGATCGTGTGCGGCCCGGGGAACAACGGGGGCGACGGATTCGTCGTCGCGCGAGTGCTGCGCGGGCGCGGGCTGGACGCGGTCGTGTACCTGGCGATCAAGCGGGAAGCGGTGCAGGGCCACGCGCTCGCACACCTCGAAGTCCTCGAGCGCTCGAGTGGTGTGGTTCGCATGATCGCCACCCCCCAGGGCCTCGACCAGCACCGCGATGCGATCGCCGGTGCGGCCCTCGTGGTCGACGCGCTGTTCGGGATCGGACCGCTGCGGCCGATCGAAGGTCACCTCGCCGCGGTGGTGACCACGATCAATGCCGCGCGTCGCCGGCTCGCGATCGACATCCCGTCGGGCCTCGACTCCGACACCGGCAACACGCTCGGGATCGCCGTCGACGCGCATCGCACGGTCACGATGGGCCCGCTCAAGATCGCGCTCGTCAGCGCGCCGGGGTTCGCGCGATGCGGCGAGGTGACGATGGCCGACATCGGCATCCCGCCGGCGCTGATCGCGGCGTCGAGCGTGCGCGCGGGGTTCGTCGAGGCAGCGGATGTCTCGCGGTGGTTGCCGCGTGCCGCCCCGCTCGATCACAAGGGCCGGCGCGGGCACGTGCTGGTCATCGGTGGTGCACCCGAGATGCGCGGCGCGGGACGGCTCGCCGCGGTGGCCGCGCTGCGTGCCGGGGCAGGGCTGGTGACGCTCGCCTCCGGCGACCCCGAGGTGAACCACCCGGACTCGGTCATGACCCGCACGCTCCTCGACCCGGCGGACCTCGCCGCAGCGCTCGAAGGTAAGACCGCGGTCGTGATCGGACCGGGGCTCGGTACGCACGAGCTCGCGCGAGCGTGGGTCACGGAGGTCCTCGCGATCGGCGTCCCGGCGGTGCTCGACGCCGACGCGCTGACCCTGATGGCCAGGTCCCTCGAATCGATCGCGGGGGCCGCGGGGCCGATCGTCATCACGCCTCACCCGGGCGAGGCCGCACGGCTACTGGGGTCGACCCCAACGGACGTCGAGGCCGATCGGCTCGCCGCCGCCCGCGCGCTCGCCGCGAAGACGCATGCGGTCGTGGTGCTCAAGGGCGCGCGCACGATCGTCTGCGACGGCACGCTCGGTGACGACCACTGCGCGATCAACCCGACCGGCGGGCCCGCACTCGCGACCGCCGGCAGCGGCGACGTGCTTGCCGGGACGATCGCCGCGCTGCTCGCGCAGGGCTGCTCGCCGGGCGACGCCGCTCGCATCGGCGTCTACGTGCATGGGCGGGCGGGCGACGAGCTCACCGCGATCCACGGACCGCGCGGTGTGATCTCGAGCGATCTACCTGCTGCGATCGCCGGCGCAATCCGCTCGCTCTGAGTCTCGGGGACGCTGCGACTCGCGTCCGTGCGCTTCGTCTGGATCTACGTGCGCTGCATCGCGTCGCCTGTTGTCCCACGGTTCGCCCTATTCGCGGAACCTGAAGATCTCGCGTCCACCTTGAAACACACCTCGTGTCTCCACAACCTCGCACCGAAAAACACCCTGTGGTTCTACATGTTTGACTATGGCACGACGGGTGCTTTTGTCCGGGACATGTCGCGAGCTTCCAGCAAGTCCCCGGTTCCTTCCAGCTCGAGCCTCGTGCGCCGTACGCCAGCGTCCCCAGGCCGGGTCGCGACGCTGCGAGTGGTCGGCAAGGACGAGCGCCAGCACGCCGCCTTCGAGGTCGCATGCCTCCCTCACCAGGCCGAGCTGTTCGGCGTCGCGATGCGCATCTGCCGCGATCCGGACACCGCGAAGGACCTCGTGCAGGAAACCCTGCTCCGCGCGATGGTCGCGTGGGAGAGCTTTCAGCCG
>Ga0299915_10001104_pt1 | contig 19897 bp, 12 predicted proteins | sample RVTome_13_FD_200263 | JGI IMG/M metagenome (GOLD analysis project Ga0299915, IMG submission 200263) | Soil microbial communities from uranium-contaminated site in the Upper Colorado River Basin, Wyoming, United States - RVT92D227 (version 2) ... | reverse complement strand
CACGCGATGCTGCTGTTCGACGAGGCCGACAGCCTGTTCGGCAAGCGCACCGAGCTCAAGACCGCGCAGGACCGCTTCGCGAACCTCGAGGTGAACTACATCCTCCAGCGCATGGAGAGCTTCGACGGCGTGAGCGTGCTCACGACCAACGCCGAGAGCTCGATCGATCCCGCGCTGCAGCGCCGGCTCAACTTCCGCATCCGGTTCCCCGAGCCCGAGCTCGACGAGCGCGAGCAGCTGTGGAAGCAGCTCCTGCCACCGTCGACGAACCTCCATGATCGCGTCGATTTCCACGCCCTCGCCGAGCGGTTCGACATGACGGGCGGCTACATCAAGAACGCGGTCGTGCGCGCCGCCGTGATCGCCGCGCGTGCGGGCCGCACGATGGTCGCCGAAGATCTGTGGCTGGGCGCGCACCACGAATACGTCGAGATGGGTAAGGTCATGCCGCAACTGCCTCGGGGGACACTGTGAGCGAAGAGAGCAGGACCGATATTCCCAGGCCGCCACCGCGACGCGTGCTCGCCATCGTGCTCGCGCTCGTCGCCGCCGCATGCCTGGCGTTCGCGTGCTTCTCGAAGAAGTGGCTGTACAACCCACAGAACGTGGAAGGCGACGAGGTCGGCTTCGGGCTCCGCGCGATGTTCCTCTGCACGCACGACCACGACTGCGAGGACCTGTCGAATCCCGCCTTCCTCGAGATCTGGAAGCAACAGGTCCTCGAGGCTCGCTTCATGGCCGCGCCGGGCAGCGATGCCGTGAAGGCGATCGGGGACGAGCTGGAGGACCTCGGAGGCCCCGCGCTCGTCGCGAAGCTCCAGCTCCGGCGGCTGGAGGCCGCGCAACGTCACCCCGAAGGTCCTGCGGGAGCGATCGAGGACGCGCAGCTCGTGTTGCCGGCGATCAAGGAGGTCCGGCAGGTGTCGTCGGCGTTCGTGCCGTTCGGCTGGATCACGCTGGTCGGCTGCATGATCGCCGCGCTCTCGCTCGCGGCCGCCGCCACGCTCGTGCTCGCGCACAAGCGGCTGGTGCTGCCGATCATGCCGACCACGACCGCGCTGCTCGGGATGATGGTCTCGTTGATCAGCGGCTGCGTGTTCGTGGCGCTCAAGCCCGGTCCCGCGGGCTATGCCGGCGTCGGGATCGGCTTCTTCACGTTCGGGATCGGGGTCGTGCTCGGCCTCGGGAGCGCGCTCATGCTCAACAAGCTCCTGCGGCCCAACGATCCAGATCTGCTCGAAGACGCCATGAACCCCGACCAGTTCTGACATAGGCTGCGGCCATGTCGCTCAAGGGAAAGACGTTGTTCATCACGGGTGCGAGCCGAGGCATCGGCCTCGCGATCGGTCTACGCGCGGCGCGCGATGGCGCGAACGTCGCGATCGCCGCCAAGTCCGCCGAGCCGAACCCGAAGCTGCCGGGCACCGTGTTCACCGCGGCGAAGGAGATCGACACCGCCGGCGGCAAGGGCCTGCCGCTCGTCTGCGACATCCGCTTCGAGGATCAGGTCGCCGCGGCGGTCGCGAAGACCGTCGAGACGTTCGGCGGCATCGACATCCTCGTCAACAACGCGAGCGCGATCAGCCTCACCGGCACCGAGGCGACGCCGATGAAGCGCTACGATCTGATGCACCAGATCAACACGCGCGGCACCTTCCTGTGCTCGCAGGCGTGCATCAAGCACCTCAAGAAGTCCGCGAACCCGCACATCTTGAACATCTCGCCACCGCTCAACATGGAGGAGCGGTGGTTCGCGCCGCACGTCGCCTACACGATGGCGAAGTTCGGGATGAGCCTGTGCGTGCTCGGCATGGCGGGCGAGTTCCGGACCGCGGGCATCGCGGTGAACGCGCTGTGGCCGCGCACGACGATCGCGACCGCGGCGATCAAGAATCTGCTCGGCGGCGATGCTGGCATGCGCGGCTCGCGCAAGCCGGAGATCATGGCCGATGCCGCGTATGTGATCTTCTCGAAGCCATCGCGCGAGCTCACCGGGAAGTTCCTGATCGACGACGAGGTGCTGGCCGCCGAGGGCAAGACCGACCTGACCGAGTACGCGATCGATCCGACGGCGCAGCTCCTGCCCGACTTCTTCGTCTGAGGCGATGTACACCGTCGTTCGCTTCACGCTGGATCGTGCCCGCGCCCAGCAGCTCGTCCCGTTGGGCGAGAAGATGAACGAGGCCGATCCGGGCGTGTTCGACGGACTCCGCGCGAAGCAGGATGGCTTTGCTTGTGAGGTGGAGCGCTCCGACCTCTGGGGGGACCACTACCGCGCGATCCGAGCGTTCATTTCCCTGCATCGCGACCGAGTGCGCGATGCGATCGCGCTGGGGGCGGACGTCACCTTCGACGTAGCCATCGACCAGGAGGATCGAGCCGCACGCATGGCGCTCGTCCTGCGCTGTCCGCCCGACCTCCTCGCGGATCTGTCCAGCTGCGGCGCCTCGTTCGAGCTCTCCATCTACTCGGGAGGCGATGAGCCACGATCCCTCGAGCAGCCCCGCCTCGACCAGATCTTCTTCGCCTCGTACGATCCGATGGCCCTCGCGGGGTTCTATCGCGACATCGTCGGGTTGCCACTGCAGGAGCTCCACGTCGAGAGCGAGCCGACGCGCTGGGGTTGTGACGTCGGCTCGATCTACGTCTCGATCCACGATCAAGCCGACTTGCCGGAGATGGCCGGTTTCATCAAACCCGGAGCGATCAACCTGTTCTGGAAGACCGAAACGCTCGACGCGATCCTGGATCGCGCTCGCGTAGCAGGCGTCTCGACCGAGGACTACTTCGAGTACCCGGATTGCCGGGTGCTCCGGCTTCGCGATCCCGATGGGAACCTCGTTCGCCTCGAGCAACCGGCTCGCAGCGCGTGATCAACGTTGCTTCGCCGCGGGTGCCGTCGACGTCGGCAAGATCTGCTTCGTCGCGGACGGCTTGAGCGAGGTGTCGATGCCCCGCGCCTTCGCGCCGAGGAAGCCGAAGATCGCGCCCGACACGCCCCCGAGCAGGTGGCCGAGCTGCGAGACGTTGTCCTCGTCGCGGACCGCGTGGACGATCTCGCCGCCGAGGTAGATGACTGCGACCGCGATGAACGTCAGCGGGATCTCGCCCTGCCGGATGTTCGCCGTCGACGCGAGCAGGATCATCATGAACACGATGCCGCTGGCACCGAGCGTCCGGTCACCGAGCGCGGTGTCGACCAGACCCGAGACCAGGGCCGTGATGACGATCATCACGATCAGCGAGAACGAGCCGTAGCGCTCCTCGAGGATCGGGCCGAGCAGCAGGATCAGCATGAAGTTGCCGATCAGGTGCTGCCAGCTGGCGTGGCCGAAGATGTGGGTCACGAGGGTGACGTAGCCCGCGAGCCCGTCGAGCCGGCCGTGCGTGGCGAACCACTGCAACCGGGTCTCCTCCGGGATCAGGAACACCCCGACGGAGAGCAGCGCGAACGTCAGAACAACGGGTGCGTTGTAGCTGATACGAATCTTGGCCACACGCGAAGGCTAGCACGCGTTTCCGCCAGTACAGGGGCCCGTCCGAGGGACGCACAGGACGCGATGGTCCACGTAGCGATGTGCTCGACCTGGACGACCTGCAGGAGCTCGACATCGGGATACTGCTTCGGCCGCGCAACCACGACGCTGCACTTCGCTTGCACGCGAACGGCGTACAGGTAATCGACGACGCCGGTCGCGACCACGACGCGTGACGGAGGGCAGCAACGGACGTGCCACCCCCGGCCGTGTGTCGGTGCTGCAGCCAAAACCGCGTACGTGCGACTTGCGGGATCGACGCACCCAAGCCAAATTCAGCGAAATGGCGACCGTCGAGATAACCACCGAGAACTTCCAGAACACGATCGAGAAGCCGGGCATCGTCCTGCTCGATTTCTGGGCGGAATGGTGCGGCCCCTGCCGCGCGTTCGCTCCGGTCTTCGAGAAGGCGTCCGACACGCACGCGGATGTCGTGTTCGGCAAGGTCGACACCGAGGCCCAGCAGGAGCTCGCCGGCGCGGCGCAGATCCAGGCGATCCCGACGCTGATGCTGTTCCGCGACGGCGTGCTGCTGTTCCGCGAGTCCGGCGCGCTCCCGCCCGCGGCGCTCGAGGAGCTCGTGACGCAGGCCAAGGGCCTCGACATGGCCAAGGTCAAGGAAGAGATCGCGTCGCACCAGCACGAGCACGAGCACGGTCCCGGCTGCGATCACGATCACTAGCGGCACCAGTCTCGATTCTCGACGACGTGTGCGTGGGTCCGCGCGTAGCGTGCGTGTTACCGTCGGGCGTGCGCCGCACCGTCGCGCTGATCGGCCTGTTCGGCGGCGGCCTCGCGTACGCGGATGATCCGAAGCCAGCGGATCCGCGCGATGGCTTCGGGCTCTCGAAGCAGCCGGCCCCGCCGACCGAAGATCCGCGCGACGTCTTCGGGCTCAAGCGCAAGCCCGCCGAGCAGGTCAGCTGCGCCGATGCGCGCACGTTCGGTTGCTCGACCGCGACCGATCCGTTCGATCCGGTGTCGCCGTACGCGCTGCGCACGTGGTTGCCGTCGAGCTACTTGCTGACGCTCCCGGTCGCCGACGCGCGCCACGACAACGTCGCGCACTTCGCGATGGGCGCGAGTCGCGACGACGTCGGGCCGTCGTTTGCGGGCGCGACCGGGCTCGAGAACACGTGGACGATCGAGGGCGCGCCGGCGGAGAATCTGCGGACCGGGAACGTCGAGACCCGGGTCCCGCTCACGTTCATGGAGGGCATGCTCGTGACCGCCGGCGGCTTCGCGGCGCGTGATCGCGTGGGCCTGGGCGGATCGATCGACGTCGTGTTGCGACGTGGCGGCACGAGCCACGAGCTCGACGCATACGTCTGGGGCGGCTTCGCGACCGAGGGCCTCGCACGCCCGATCGCCAACGCGACCTACCAGCTTCGCCGGATCGACATCGCGGCCGGCCCCGAGACCAGCTTCTCCGTCGTCGCCACCGGTCCGCTCGCGGAGGATCTGCTCGGCGGGCGCGTGTGGTACGCGGCCGGGATCGCCGGATCGTTTGGCTTCACCGACTTCTCGTGGACCGCCGCGCGTCTCATCGATCTCGCGCCCGCCGACGGCCTCCCCGATGGGCTCCCGGGCAAGGTCATCCTCGAGCCGGTCGCCGAGACCGCCACGCGCACGCTCGACTACCTGCTCCCGGCGATGGCGCGCGCCGGCTGGGAGCGCGGTCCGCACGAGCTCACGGTGTCGCTCGTCACCAACGTGAGCCGCGATTCGTTCTTCCTCGCGAACTCGACGCAGCAAGCGGCGGGGATCGATCGCACCGCGATGATCGGCGACGGCATCGCGACCTGGAAAGGCACCTGGAAAGCCAGCCGTGCTCGCGTCCAGCTCGCCTGGCACCGGAGCGTCCGCCGCGAGACGGCGCATGACGAGGCCGCGGCCGGCATCCCGCAGCGACTCGACGCCTACGTGCCGGCGACCCTGGCCGAGGAGCCCGGGCTCGCAGCCGCGTGCAGCGACGTCACCGATGATCCGTATCCGCAGATCCCGAATTGCCCGATCCCGTTCGGCTTCTTCGCGAGCGCCGGCGCCGGCAAGCTCGTCGATACCGTCGGTGATCGACCGACCGTGGCGGCCGACGTCGCGCGCCGCTACGGCAATCACATCCTGCGCGCCGGGGCGATGCTCGAGGACACGCGGCTCGTGACGACCTCGCAGTTCACCGGAGGCGAGCTCGTCCGCAGCTTGTTCGAGGGCCATACCGATCGCACGCGCTACCTCGGCGGCGACTGCGGCGACGAGCCCGGCTCGCCGTGCGACTACCGCAACGAATTCGAGCTCACCTACCGCACCCGCTACACCGCGGCATACATCGAGGAGACGTTCCTGCCGGTCCCGCAGATCCGGGTCGACGCGGGCGTGCGCTGGGAGTTGATGTGGGTCGGCCCGCGGCTCCACTTCTCCGACCAGGTGGCACCCCGCCTCGGCGTCGCGTGGGACGTCCTCGGCAAGGTGCTCGGCGAGGGCTCCTCGCGATGGTGGGCGAGCATGGGCCGCAGCCACGCGATGCTGCCCGCCGGCCTCGGTTCGACGGTGATCGGGCGCGACCGAACGGTCCGCGACGTCGAGTTCGGCACGATCCTGGCGCGCAACATCGACCGCGGCGCGTCGTTCAGCGTCGCCGAGGGCATCCAGCCGGCCGCGCAGGACGAGATCGCGACCGGCTTCGAGGTCGGAAGCGCGAAGGTCGCGAGGGCCGGCGTGTGGGTGCAGCGGCGATCGCTGCGCCGCGGCCTCGACACCGTGCTGGCGAACCCGGTCACCCTCGAGGCGAACTTCGATAACCCCGGCCGCGATGGCACGATCCCGGCGTTGCGCGAGTCGACGGTGGTTGCGATCGAGGCGATGATCGCGCCGACGCCGAAGCTCTCGGTCCGCGCGACGTATCTGTGGGGCCAGACGATCGGGAGCTGGACCGGGCCGTTCGATCCGCGCCAGGGCGCCACGCTCTACGAGAGCACCGACTGGGATCTCGACGCGACGAACCTCTACGGCCGCTTGCCGACCGACCCCGGGCATCGCGTCGCGATCGAGGCCGAGCGGCGCGGCACGCTCGGGCCCGTCGAGCTCGCGGTCGCGACGCGCCTCACGGTGTCGAGCGGACGGCCGCGCAACGTCCTCGGTGACAGCGACCTCGGGATCGTCCAGCTGCTGCCGCGCGGATCGGCCGGGCGCAACCCGATGCTCTCGCAGGCGAACGTGCGGCTCGCCGCTCGCTGGCACCGCATCGACTTCACGCTCGACGTGTTCAACCTCTTCAACCGCCGCGAGCCGGTCACCACGAACGAGATCTACGCCGGCCAGCAGGTGCGTCCGATCTCCGGCGGCACGCTCGAGGATCTGGTGTTTGCCAAGAGCGAGTCCTGCAACGAGCTGAGCTGCAACGTGGCGAGCCCGAACCGGCGGACCGCGTTCGGACTCCCCACCTCCTTCCAGAGCCCGCTCTCGGTGGTGCTCGGGATCCACCACACCTTCTAGCGAACGAGCGCGCGAAGCGATGACCCTGCTCTGCGGCATCGAGGATCCGGTCGGACCGAACGAGCAGCTCCATGCGGTGGCGGCGTCGGGGCAGCGCGCGCTCGCGAGGTTCACCGTCGAGGGCGCGGCCCGCTGCACCTTGCTCTCGGTCGGCTCGGATCCCGAGGAGATCCGCACGGCGCTCGTGCGTGGAGTGGCGTGGTCGGGCGCCCGCCTCACCGCGGTGGATGCGTGGTTCGCGACGGCCGAGCCGGTCAAGGAGCTCGCGCGGTATCGCGACGCGACCGTGCACGGCCTCGAGGTCGCCGGCGGGAAGGCGTACCTGGCGGCGATCGCGGTCGAGCGAGCGGCGTGGCCGCTGATCGCGGACGCGCCGATCGCGCGGCGCGCGCTGCTGGTGCACGAGGAGCCGGTGCTCGAGATCCTCGAAGGCCTCCCGGCAGGTGATGCCCACGAGTGGGGCCGGAGAGGGCCAGCGCCGAGCGAGGCGTTGATCGAGTGGCTGCGCGTGAGCGGCGCGGCGATCTGCTATCCGGTGCGCGACGAGGTCGGGCGGATCGCGGCGATCATCGTCGGCGCGCGCGCGATCGTGGATAGCTTCGCGTCCGTCGACGTCACGGCCCGCTACGAGAACGCGCGCGCGTCGCTCGTGCTGCGCGTCGGGCTCTCGGGCGCAGCGCCTTGAGTGTCACGTACTTCGCGTTCGAGTGTTCGGCGACTCAGCGCGTGCGCGGACGCGTCTGAGCTCGGGCAGCGAGCGTCACGAGCCGCTGCCGTCGCTCGGCTCGGAGCACGTCATCGTCGACCGCTTCGTCGGAGGCATCGTCGGCCGTGGGTGCGTCGTCCGCGAAGCCGGCGGTCTGGGCCGCCATGGCCAGGCTCTGGTCCGGGAACTGCTTGGCGGTGTTTTCGTCGAGTCCGCGCTGCGCGTTCGCGATCTGGGTCGTGACGCGGAACGTTCCGCTCGCATCGAGCAGCGGCTCTCCGCTGTCATCGTCCAGCGATCGGATCACCAGGGCCGCCTTCTTGGCTGCCTTGGGTGGTGGCGTCACTACCCTGGATTTCGGCTTCGCCACGGGACTCGACTGCTTCTTGGTCACCCGCCCAGACTACACCGACGGAGGTCGGCGAAATCCGAGGATTTCGGACCGGGCGCCCTCGATCACCCCAGATAAGTTGGTGATACGATTTGCATCGTTCGGCGCCAGGGGTGGTGTCGATTGTTCGCTGCACGAGGAGCTCATGGCCGACCTCTCTCAGTTCAAGGAAGCCGCTGCTGCCGTCAAACACTCGCCGCACGCCGTGAGTGCGTGGGAAGAGGTCGAGTCGCTCGCGGCGGATCTCGACAAGCCCGACGATATCGTCGCGCTGTACAACGAGGCGCTCGGCGGTGCGGTCGAGCCGCAGGTCGCCGAGATGATCGGCGAACGTGCCGGAGGTTTCTGCGACGAGTGGTTCGGCGACGACCCGATGGTGCTCGAGAAGATCCTGGTCCGCGTCACGAAGCTCGCCCCGGCCTCGGACACGGCACTGCAGCGGCTCTCCGTCATCTACACGGTCGCCGAACGTTGGGCCGACGCGCTCGGGCTCTACGACCGTGCGGTCGGTGCGACGAAGGACAAGCTCCGCCGCGTCCGCCTGCTGCGCGAGGCCGCGCAGCTCGCGAAGGACGTCGCGAACCAGCCCGACAAGGCGATCGGCTACTACCAGACGCTGCTCCCGCTGACCCCCGACGACGCGCAGATCAGCCAGAGCCTCGAGCGCCTGCTCGAGCGCCACGAGCGCTGGCCGGATCTGATCTCGCTGTGGGAGAGCCGCCTCGAAGGCCAGTCGAAGAAGGATCGCGAGAAGAGCCGCGCCCGCATCGCCTCGGTGTGGCTCGATAACCTGACCGATCCGCAGCGCGCGCTCGCCGCGACGAAGCCGCTGCTCGCCGAGGCCGAGGACGATCGCGAGCCCTGCAAGTTGCTCGAGCGGGTCATCGAGTCGCCGAACGCATCGAAGTCCGTGCGCGACGCGACGCTCGATCTGCTGCGCTCGCACTACGACGGCGCGGGCCGGCCGAAGGAAGTGATCCGCGTCCTCGAGAAGGTGATCGCGCTCGATCCCGCGACCAGCGGGCCGCTCCACGAGGAAGCCGGCTCGCGGCTCGCCGAGCTCGACGAGCTCGCGCAGGCGATGGACCACTACGCCGCGCTGCTCGCGATGGCACCGGAGTCACAGGCCACCGAGGAGAAGCTGAAGGCGCTCGCCGAGCGCGGTGGGTTGCACGATCGCTACGCCGACGGTGCCGCCGTGGCCGCGCGCGCATCGAACGATCCGACCCGGCGCGTCGAGCTGCTCGGCGAGGCCGCACGCACGCGGCTCGACCGGCTGAACGACACCGAGCGTGCGATCAAGCTGCTCGTCGAGGCCTCGGCGATCAGCGGGGCCGCGGAGAACGAGCAGCTCGGCATCGCACGCCGGCTCGCGGCGTTGTACGAGCAGACGAACCGGCCGCGCGAGCGGCTCGGCGTGCTCGAGCGCCAGGCCCACCTCGAGGCCAGTGATGCCGCTCGCAGCTCGATCCTCAGCGAGGCCGCGAAGCTCGCCGAGTCGCTCGGAGACACCGATCGCGCGCTGTCGCTGTGGGAGCGCCGGATCGACAGCGATCCCGACGACGTCTCCGGCCTCGACGCGCGGATCGGCATCCTGCAGACGCAGGAGCGCTGGGACGATCTCGTCGCCGCGCTGGAGAACCGCGCGAACAAGCTCGCGGATCCGAACCAGAAGCGCGCGGACCTCGTGCGCGTCGCGCTCGTTCATCACCAGCATCGCAAGGATCTCGGCGCCGCGATCAACGCGTGGCAGCGCGTCGTCGCCGACCACAAGGATGACGAGGAGGGCATCTCGGCCCTTGTTGATCTGCTCGCCGAGACCAACCGCTGGGCGGAGATGGCCGACCTGCTCGAGACCGCGTCGGGCCGCGCCACCTTGCGGACGGTCGCGCGTCTCGTGCGTCTCGGCGATGCGCTGCGCCAGCACCTGAGCGAGCCGGTTCGCTCGCTGTCTGCCTATCGCAACGCGATCGCGATCGATCCCGCAAGCAAGGAGGCCCGCGCCGGGCTCACCGCGCTGCTCGACGGCGCGGCCACGCGCTCCGGTGCCGCCGACGCGCTCGCGCAGGCGTTCCGGATCAACGGCGATCTCGGCGGCGTGCTCGACTTGCTCCCCGCACGGCTCGCCGAGGCGAAGGACGACCGCACGCGGCTCGCGCTGCTCCGCGAAGCGGCGCAGCTGCGCCTCGAGCACAAGCACGACGCGCCCGGCGCGCTCGCCGACCTGGCGAAGGCCTTCCCGCTCGCGCCGCGCGATCAGCTGATCGAGAACCAGATCCATTCGCTCGCAAAGTCGACCGGCGACTTCGCGACCGCCGCCGCCGCGTATCGCCAGGCGATCGACGCGCTCGGCAACGATGCGCGCGAAGCCGCGCGCCTGCGCCTCGCGTACGCCGATCTCGTCGGTGATCACCTCGACGATCAGGCGAGCGCCGCCGATGCGTACTCGCAGGTCGCGGGGATCGAGCCCGGTAACCGGCGCGCGGTGCACGCGTTCGCCAGCCTCGGTGCGCAGCTCGGCCGGTGGGACGACGCGACCGCGGTCGTGATCCGCCACTGCGGGATCCGCGAGGCGTTCGACGACGAGCTGCTCTCGATCCTCGAGGTCGGCGCGGCGAAGCACCGTGCCCACGACGCGCTCGCCACGGCGCTCACCACCGGGCTCGAGAAGCACAAGCTGCCGAGCCCGGTCGGCGCGATGTTCGCCTACCGGCTCGCGCTGCTCCACCGCGATCACCGCAGCGATCGGACCGCGTCGATCAAGAGCATGCGCCGCGCGCTCGAGCTCGGCGGCGAGCGCGCCGGGTGGCTCGGCGATCTCGTGACGATGGAGCGCGAGGAGGGCACGACCCCGCACCTGCTCGAGTCGCTGCGCCGGCTCGCCGATGCCGACGGCCGCGATCTCGATTCGCTCGTCGGTGCCGCCGACGTCGCCTCGAAGCTGGGCGAGCGCGAACAGGCGCTCGGGATCCTGTCCGCCGTCCTCGGCCGCGCGACCGCGGCCTGGCGCGGCACCGCGCAGATCCGGTCGGCGCGCTCGGTCGACGCCGTCGCGAAGTGGGCGATCGATGCGCTCGTCGATCTGTATCGCACCGGTGGCCGTGCTCGCGCGGCCGTCGACACGTTGATCGAGGCCGCGCGCCTGCCGTTCGATCAGGCCACGCGCCGCGAGATGCGCCTGCGCGCCGCGCAGCTGGCCACCGTCGAGCTCGGCGACAACTCCGCCGCGATCGACATGTACCGCAGCGTGCTCGCCCAGGCGCCGAACGACCTCGAGGTCATCGAGCGCCTGGCGCACTTGCTCGGGCTCGAGGACCGCGTACCCGAGCTGTTGACGCTGCGCCAGATCCAGCTCGGCCTCGAGACCGACGGTGACAAGAAGCTCCAGCTCCGGCTCGAGCTGGCTCGGCTCGTCGGGATCGTCGAGGAGCGTGGAGGCCGGCTCGACGCGCTCAAGGCCAACCTCGAGGAGCGCCCCGGTCACGAGGCGTCGATCGATGCCGTGTCCGAGCTGCTATCGAGCAAGGGCCAGCACCGCGCGCTCGCCGATCTGCTCGAGCAGCAGGCGCAGCGGCTCGAGATGGCGAGCGACATGCACCGCGCGGCGAAGCTGTGGAGCCGTTATGCCCACGTCGCCGAGTCCGAAACCAAGGAAGTCGAGCGCGCGATCAGCGGTCACCGCCGCGTCGTCGCGCTCGCACCGACGAGCGATTCGCTCCGCGCGCTCGCCCGCCTGAACCTCGAGCGCAGCCAGCCCGGTCAGGCCGTGCCGTGGCTGGAGAGCCTGCTCGGCACGGTGCCCCCCGCCGAGCGCCTGCTGGTCGTCTCGCAGCTCGCGAAGGCGCACCTGTCTGCGAACCAGCCCGACCGCGCGATCGCCGCGATCGAGGTCAACCTCGATGACAAGGAGCAGGCGCTGGAGCTGCGCACGCTGCTCGCGGATCTCTATCGCAAGGCCGAGCTGTGGGAGCCGCTCGCGCGCCACCTGACGCGCAGCCTGCCGCTGCTCCAGGACGACAAGCTCGCCCGCGAGTTCGCGCGCGAGGCGTCTTCGATCTATCTCACGCGCCTCGGCTCGCCCGCGAAGGCGATCCCGGCGCTCGAGACCGCGCTCGCGCTCGACCCGACCGACAAGGACCTGCGCACCGCGCTCGCGATCGGCCAGCGCGTGGCAGGTAAGCTGCCCGAAGCGCGCGCCGCACTCGCCGTGCTGATCGCCGACTTCGGCCGCCGCCGCTCGCCCGAGCGTGCCGCGCTGCACGTCGAGCTCGCGCGGGTCTCGCTGGCCGAGGGCAAGTCCGACGAGGCGATGACCGAGATGGAATCGGCGTCGAAGATGGACGTCTCGAACGCGGCGATCCAGAAGGAGCTCGCCGAGATGGCGCGCACCGCCGGTCAGCTCGACAAGGCCGAGCGCGTCTATCGCGGCCTGCTCCTCGTCGTCCGCCGCCAGCCACCGGGCGACGACGAGTCCGCCGTCGGCGCGAGCGAGGTGTTGTTCGAGCTCCACAAGCTCGCCGAGGCCGGCAGCGACCAGTCAAAGGAGCTGCTCGAGAGCGCGATGGAGACCGCGATCTCGTCGGATGCCGAGGTCCGCCGGTTGCGGCGCTCGCTGATCGCCCACAACGAGGGCGAGCTGCTGCTCAAGGTGCTCGAGCGGCGCCTCGCCACGAACCCCGACGTACACAGCCAGGCGCGCCTGCTCAGCGACATGGGCGAGACGCTCGACACGCAGCTGGGCCGCGGTACCGAGGCACTCGACGCGTTGATCCGCGCGATCGGCGCGATGCCGTCGCGGACCGATCTGCACGAGCGCGCCCGCGAGCTGGCGAAGCGCACGAACCAGACCAAGCGCTTCGTCGATGCGGTCGATGCCGTCGTCGACAGGCTCCGCCGCAAGGACGATCCGCCGCTCATCGCGAACCTCCTCATGCGCGCGGGCGAGGCGCTCGAGCAAGACGCCAACGATCTGCGCGGCGCGGCGAACCTCTACCGCCGCGTCGAGATCCTTGGCGAGCGGCTCGCCGAGGCGTTCTATGCCCAGGCGCGGGTCGCGGCCTCGCTCGGCGACACCGCCGAGCAGGCACGCACGCTCGACAAGATGTTCGAGCTCGCCGGCACCGATGTCGAGCCGACGCCGTCCCAGGTCGATGCGCTGTACCGGCTGTCCGAGATCTTCCTCGGCAGCGAGACACGCCGCAAGCAAGGCTTCGACCTGCTCGAGCGAGCGTTCGCCGCCGAGCCGCGGTGGGCGCAGGCAGGCCGTCTGCTCAGGACCGCCGCCACCAACGACTCGAGCGACGAGAAGATCATGGCGATGTACGAGCGCGTCGCGCGCAACGGCGGCGACGGCGAGCTCTTGCTTGACTTCCTCGAACGGCGAGCCAGCCAGCCCGGCGCCACGCCGCAGCAGATCCGCGAGGCCGTCGACATGGCCGTCGAACAGGCGCAGGACCAGCGCGCCGAGGCGCTCCTCGTGCGCGCGGTCGCCGCGGCACGCGACACCCTCGATGGACTCGGCTCTGCACCGTGGGCCGTGCTCGCGCTCGCCGAGCGCCGGCTCGCCGCCGGTGATCTCTCGCAAGCCAAGGATCTCACCTACGAGATCGCCCCCCTCGCGTCGGCCGAGTCCGCCGAGCAGATCGATGGGCTCGCGATGCGGATCGCCACCCGCGCGCTCGCGCATCGCCGGGTCGATCTTGCTGCGGATGTCTACGAGTTCCTGCGCGAGCGCAAGCCCGACGATCGCGCGATCTGGCAGCCGCTGCTCTCGATCTATCGCGAGCTCGGTGACAGCGATCGGCTCGGCAGCGTCATCAGCTCGACGTTGCCGAACCTGTCCACCGCCGGAGAGCGCAACGTCCTGCGTCTCGAGCACGCGCGCTTCCTGATCGAGAACCTCAAGCGCTTCCACGACGCGCTCGATGTCCTGCGCGATTGCCTCGCCGACGACGCCGACAACCTCGAGGCCGCCGAGCTCTACGAGTCGACGCTGCGCCAGCTCGGCGACGACGACGGCATCGCCGAGTTCTTGTGGTCGCGCTTCGAGGACGCCCAGCGCCGCGGTCACCGCGACTCGACCGTCGACGTCGCGCTCCGGCTCGGCGAGCTCCTCGAGAAGACGGGCTCGCCCGACGCCGTGCGGGTCTACCGCGCCGCGCTGATCGTCGCGTCCGACGATCGCGAGATCCTGCGCCGCGTGGTCAGCCTGCTCGGCGAGGGCGAGAACCCGCGCGAAGGCGCCGTCCTCATGGAGCGCCTGCTCGCGGTCGAGACCCCGGAGCGCGCCCCCGTGCTCGCCGGCCGCCTCGCGACGATGTGGGAAGCCGCCGGCGACATGAAGGGCGTGCAGCGCACGCTCGAGCTCGCGCATGGCTCCGCCCCCGACGACACCGCGATCCACGATCGCCTCGAGAAGTGGTACCGCGATCACGAGCTGTGGTCCGAGCTCGCCGAGCTCATGACCCGCGACGCCGAGCGCATGCCCGACGACGCCGCCGTCCAGCGACTGCGCGAGGCCGCCGCCACGTACTCGGGCTTCCTCGGTCAGCCGCTCAAGGCCGCCGAGGTGCTGCGCAAGGCTCGCGCGCGTGCGCCGCACGTCCCCGAGCTCGTCACCGATCACGCCACCGCACTCGCGGCCGCCGGCGAGCTCGATGCCGCCCAGCGCGCGATCGGCGAGGCCCTCGCCACCGTCAAGGGCGACGGCCGTACCAGCCTCCTCTTGCTGCGCGCGAGCTTCCGCCAGCAACTCGGCGACGACGCCTCCGCCGTCACCGATCTCACCGAGGCCTACGAGCTCGACAAGGATCGCTCCGAGGCGCTCGTCAACGGCCTCGAGCGGCTGCGCGTCCGTGCCGAGCGCGACGGCGACCTGCCGACCGAGCGCACCGCGACGCTCCGCCTCGCCTCGCTGCTCACCAGCCACGGCGAGCTCGAGCGTGGTCGTGCCTTCCTCGTCGGGTGGATCGAGCGCGACCCGCGCGACGCCGAGCCGCTCTACATGCTGTGCGAGCTCGACGAGTCGATCGAGCACTGGGACGGTGTCTCCGCGGCCGCCACCCGGCTCGCCTACGTCACCGAGGGCGAAGCGCAGGTCACCGCCGCGCTCCGCGCCGCCACCTCGTCGACCGCCGCCGGCCGCCCTGCCGACGCCGTCCCCGTCCTCGAGCTCGTGCACCAGCACCAGCCGGGCGTCGAGGTCGTCCGCAACAAGCTCCGCGAGGTCTACGAGGCCGCGGGCGAGTTCCGGCTGCTCGCCGGTGTCCTCGTCGCCGACGCCGATCACGGCACCGACCCTGCAATGAAGTACGCCAACTACCGCCGCGCCGCCGAGCTGTTCCTCTATCACCTCGAGGACGCCGCCGGCGCCCAGGTCCCCGCTCAGCGAGCGCTCGAGCTGCAGCCCGACGATCACACCGCGCTGATGCTCAACGTCGATGTCCTCATCGCGTCGCAGCAGCTCGAAGACGCCGGCCGCACCCTCGAAGCCGCGATCCAGGCGCAGAAGAAGCGCACGCCCGAGCTCGCCGTCCTGCAGCAACGCATGGGTCGCGTCTCGTCGATGCTCGGCGACAAGGACGGCCAGCTCAACTGGCTCAAGAAAGCCTTCGACGTCGACCGTAAGAATGCCGAGGTCGCCGCCGAGCTGGCCCAGCTCGCCACCGAGATCGGCGACTACGAGCTCGCGCTCAAGCCGCTCCGCGCGATCACGCTGATGGACAACCCCTCGCCGGTGACCCGCCCGATGGCCCTGCTCTGGGAGGCCAAGATCGAGCACGCCCGTGGCAACCGCGCGAAGGCCGAGCTGTGGGCGAAGAAGGCCCTGCGCGAGGACCCCGCATTCGCCGACGCCCAGCAATTCCTCGACGAGCTCGGCGGCAGCAACTAGTCCCCCGGAAACGGATTCTCTACCAAAAGATTCCTACTCGTGATCTAAGGGGACATGGCGAAGACCGGGCGCCCCAAAGTCGAGCTGGTGGTGTCGGATGACGAGCGCGCCGAGCTGCTGCGCTTGACGAGAAGGGCACACGTGAATCGGCATGTCGCGTTTCGAGCACGGTTGGTGCTTGCCTGCGCTGACGAGCCATCGAACACGGCGGTCGCGAAGCGCCATCGGACAACGAATCAAACGGTCGGCAAGTGGAGGCGGCGGTTCATCGAGACCCGTCTCGATGGCCTGTACGACGAGCCGAGGGTTGGTGGTCCACGCACGATCTCCGACGAGGAAGTCGAGGCTGTGATCGTCAAGACGCTTGAGACCAAGCCGAAAGGCGAAACGCACTGGAGCACGCGGGGAATGGCCGCGAAGGTCGGAATGAGTCACACGATGATCGGGAAGATCTGGCGCACGTTCGGGCTCAAGCCCCACATCACACGCTCCTTCAAGATGTCGCCGGATCCGCAGCTCGTCGACAAGGTACGTGACGTCGTCGGGCTGTACATGAACCCGCCGAACAATGCCGTGGTGTTCTCGTTCGACGAGAAGTCACAGATCCAGGCGCTGCAACGAGCTCAACCGATCCTGCCGATGGACATCGGCCAGCCGGAGCGACAGACCCACAACTACATCCGCAACGGAACACTCGATCTATTTGCCGCGCTGAACGTGGCGACCGGTGAGGTGATCGCTCGGTGCAAGCAGAAGCATCGCGCGCTGGATTTCGTGGCCTTCCTCCGAGAGATCGATGCCAGCGTCGAGCCGGACCTTGAAGTTCACGTTGTGTTGGACAATCTCTCAGCTCACAAGGCACCAGCAGTTCATCGTTGGCTGCTCCGTCATCCGCGCTTCCACTTTCACTTCACGCCGACCTACTCCTCGTGGCTGAACCTGGTCGAGCGATTCTTCGGTCTGCTGACAGAGAAGGCGCTCAAGCGCGGCTCACACACGAACATCCCGCAACTTCGGGAGGCAATCCTCGAGTACGTCGAAGCGCACAACGAGAACGGGAAGCCGTTCAAGTGGACGAAGACTGCCGACGAGATCCTCGAGAAGCTGCGGCGCATCGGAATCCGTACGCAGCAGGTGCACGGACAGTGACCGGACTTTTGCTAGGAATCACCGATCCAGGGGACCAGGGACGCTTTACACTTTCACAACTTTCTCCTCGCACACGGACGGCGGCACGGGTCTGGATGGTGATCGCGCTGGTCGGATGGACCGGGATCGCGGTGGCCGCTGCGATGTTCCGGTCGTCGCCCACGCCGGCGATCGTCGGCGGATCGATCGCCGCAGCGTGCTGGCTGGTCGGCCACGTCGTCACGCTCTGGCTGCTGCGGCTCGCTGATCGTGCTTGTGCGTGCGCGGAGAAGAAGGACGCGGCCCCTCGTCTGCGACCGCGCGGCTGGCTACGTCGATCTCGGCGGTCTCACGCTGTCATGTCTCGTGCTCCCCGTGATCGGCGTTGCGATCGCGAGCGTGTTCCTGCTGCGCGAGCCTTCCCCCAAACTCTTCCGCGTGAGCTCGTCGGGTGGCTCGTCCTACACGTACACGGTGTCCTACGCCGAAGGTGCGGCGCCCGCTCGCTCGCTACCTGCTCGTCGGGGCAGCGCTCACCACCGCGGGCGCGGTCGTCGTCGCGATCCAGGTGTGACGCACTCCAGGACGAGCCGATCGCCAGACCGCTCCCTTTCGGCCGATGCAGCGACGTGAGGTGCTGCAGGCCCGGAGCCGTCGCGATCGCGCGCGCCCCGTGGATGTCGATCGCGTTGGTGTACAGGCGCGCGGCAGCGTGGAGCTCGTGTTCTAGCGCGACCTAGCGCGACCTAGCGCGACCTCATAGGTGATCACTTAACAGGCTTCTCCGACGACGTTCAGACGAGCCCGTAGCCGCCCGGTCTTGCGATCTCGCTTGGGATTGGCTCGGCGGGCATTTGCGAGCAGGAATGCGATTCCTCGACGGAGAGCGGCAGCGAATCCCTCGCAAGCAAGAAGCGCCGCGAATAGCTCGTCGACGATGTGTCGAGAGCACATCGCGACTCGACGGGTAGAGATCGCCTTGCCACCGACGAGCTGTGCGGCGTGCGCCAAGAATCGTTTGAGGACAGCGCCACAAAGGCTGGCCCAGATGAGCCCGGCTGCTATGTGCTCGTTCGCGGTGTTGAACTTGTGCAGGTTTGCATACGACTTCCACTCCTTGAACAGGAGCTCGATCTGCCACCGGAAACGGTACAGCCGCGACACGAGATCGAGGGAGAACGGCGACCGAGGAAGATTCGTGCAAAGACGGGTCATCGTCTTCTCGTTGCCCGGTAGCACGAGCACGCGAAAGCTCACGATGCGCTTGCCGTTGTCGCGTTCGTACTCGACGTCGAGATCCATGTGCCGGTTCAAATTCTGCGCAATGAAGCGCGACAGCCAGACGGGCTTCAACAACGCGATGCGTTTGCCGTTGACCCAGGCAGCACGAACCCAGGGATCATGGGCGCGGCTGAGGCGCACGATAAACGACCCGCCGTGTTCGCTGACAGCCTCGAAGTAAGGCACAGCCGGATCCCCCCGGTCCGCCAAGAGCAGCCGGTCCTTCAACGTTGACGGGTCCGGGAGAAACTGCCGTTCTGCTTCCTTGTCGGGCGCGATCTGAACCGAGCTGACCTCGTCGGAAAATCCGCTGTACGTGGCGTGGATCTCGATCGCGGCGGGTTCTTTCGTCGTGAACCTTCCCGGAAACGCCTTGCTCAACTCGTTCTTGAGCGCGAACGACGAACCGTTGTCGCCACCGGCGAGCGTGGGTACCAGAACCACCGGCGTCACCGGTATCCAGGGACCCACCCGGTGGAACGCGGGCGGTTCTTCGCCGTAGCCGTGCCGCGGCGGCGCGAGCACGAACTCAGCGTCGCGTCGCGAAGCTGGACCGAGGTGGAAAGGCGCTGCTCGGTCGGCGCAGGCTGAGTCGTCAGGATGAAGCTTTCGTCGGTCGATACCCCTTTCCGTCGCAAATGAAGCGCTCGGCGCGCTCGGTGAAGCGCTCGGCGATGACCTGCGCGTTGAGCGCGTCGGGGAACACCTTGGGCCAGTCCTTGAACAAGCGGTTCGTCGTGATGCAGGTCGAGCGATGGTATTCGTAGCGCTCGGAGATGACCTGGAACGCGAGATTGGCTTGCGCCGGATCCATCGCGAGCACGGCGAAGTCGTCGATGACGAGGAAGTCGACGCGACAGTACCGACGGAGCGCACGCTCGAGCTGGCCGTGGATCTCGGCACCGGCGAGGTCGTTGAGCATGCGAGTCGCGGTGGTGAAGACGACGCGACGCGTGGCCTGGCACACACGGTAGGCGAGCGCGCGAGCGAGGAAGGTCTTGCCTGTGCCGGGGATGCCGATGAACAGCGGGTTGATGCCCTTGTCGAGGAACGTGAGGTCGTGGAGCGCGAGGTAACGAGCGCGTAGCTTCTTGCGGACGGCGTCGAAGTCGAAGTCGAAGCCGTCGACGGTGTTGAGCTCGGGGAAACGGGCGTCCTTGACGCGGCGGTCGACGGCGCTCTTCATCCGGCTGGCGCGCTCCTCGTCGCAGAGCCGGTGCAGGATCTCGAGGTCGGTCAGGTTGTCCTTGCCGGCCTGCTCGAGCAGCGACGAAGCAAGCCGCGCCATCCCGGGCAGGCGCAGCCAGCGCAGCTTCTGGAGTAACAAGTCGAGCGAGTCGTCATCGCGTTTCATCGGAATCCTCGTCGGTGGCGGGCGGGTGTTGGCGGTCGCATGAAACCGCGGAATTCTGAACCGGGTCGATCAGGCCTTGGTTTTCTTCGGGCGTGACGGCTTCTCGGCCTGCGCCTCA
>Ga0299915_10001103_pt1 | contig 19906 bp, 11 predicted proteins | sample RVTome_13_FD_200263 | JGI IMG/M metagenome (GOLD analysis project Ga0299915, IMG submission 200263) | Soil microbial communities from uranium-contaminated site in the Upper Colorado River Basin, Wyoming, United States - RVT92D227 (version 2) ... | reverse complement strand
ACCGGCATTCATCAAATACATTGAGGCAGGTGAGTTTCTGAAAGCCGCTGCCGCCATCAAAAAAGACAATGTATTTCCGTCGATCTGCGGCAGGGTTTGCCCGCAGGAAGTTCAGTGCGAAGCGCTGTGCATATACCCGGTTAAACTTAAGAAAGAGCCTGTGGCCATAGGCCATCTGGAAAGATTCGTTGCTGACTATGAAGGCTTATCAGGCCGGATTTTTACACCGGAAATACCCGAAACCAACCACATCAAAGTGGCTGTAATCGGATCGGGACCAGCCGGACTGGCAGCGGCAGGTGACCTGGTGAAATATGGCTATGAAGTCACTGTTTTTGAGGCGTTGCACGAATACGGCGGTGTTTTGAAATACGGTATCCCTGAATTCAGATTACCCAATGATATTATTGACAGGGAGATTGACAACCTGAAGCAGATGGGGGTGCAATTCATGAAAAACATTATTGCGGGTAAAACCGTAACACTTACCGACCTGCAGCAGGAAGGCTACCGTGCCTTTTTTATCGGCAGCGGCGCGGGATTGCCAAGTTTCATGAACATCCCCGGTGAGAACTATAATGGTATTCTTTCAGCCAATGAATACCTGACGAGGGTGAATCTGATGGGTGCTGCCAGACCCGGGTATGATACACCCGTATTCTTTGGTAAAAAAGTAGCAGTCATCGGCGGGGGGAATACCGCCTTGGACTCTGTAAGGACCGCCAGGAGACTGGGTGCCGAGAGAGCCATGATCATTTACCGCCGTTCGTTTAATGAAATGCCGGCCCGGAAAGAAGAGATCCGTCATGCACAGGAGGAAGGGATCGAATTCCTTAACCTGCATGCCCCCGTGGAATATTTTGCCAATGGCAACGGCCATGTGAATCGCGTTAAACTCCAGCGGATGGAACTTTCCGAACCTGATGAATCGGGAAGAAGAAAGCCAGTACCCATCACCGGGTCGGAATATATGATTGAAGCTGACCTGGTTATTGTAAGTGTCGGTGTATCTCCCAATCCGCTTATACCCAAAAGTCTTCCCGCACTGCATGTCAGCAAATGGGGGACCATACAGGTTGATGAAGAGAGAATGCAATCGAACATCACCGGAATTTTTGCCGGAGGCGATATTGTCAGGGGCGGCGCTACAGTTATCCTGGCTCTGGGAGACGGCAGGAAGGCCGCTATGGGGATACATGAGTATCTGACAAAGCAGTAGAAAGGCTGTTTTATTGAAATTTTTATTCTAATTTAGTAATTCCTGTTATTTTCAGGATTGATGAGTATTCCGAATTAGCCGATTCCATGCAACCTGCCGTTCATCATAGTTCTGAAATCCGGAAAGCCAATGTCATCAGCAGAATTGTTGATACACTTTACGGACGGCGATCTTCTGAAGAAAAACTAAGGCAGATCTGTGAACTTATCCCCATGGCCTTTGCCTTTCCTGAAGAGGTCTCTGCCAGTATTGTCTTTGACTCCAGGACTTATCTCAGCCCTGATTTCAAAGAATCGCAGTGGCTGGAACGCCATTCTTTCCTTACACCCGATTCAGTCAAAGGGACCATCGAGATTCATTTCTCGAAAGCATTTATGAAAAAGTCACCGACTGATTACCTGACGAAGGAAGACGATTTTTTTCAAAATATTGCCAGTCTGATCACCGGATTCTTTTCTGCCGGTAAACTGAGTAAGCTGCTCTATGATAATACCGAAAGACTTAAAGAATTAAAGAGTATACGTCGTACCACCGAAGTTCTGAGTAAAGGTAATCCGGTTGAGATATCATTACAGGAAATATGTTCATTTCTTCCCGAGGCCTGGCAATATCCGCAGCATTGTGCGGCCCGCATCGTGTACGGAGACAGGGTGTTTAACAGCACCGAATTCAGCGAAACATCCTGGGTGCAGAAACAGGTGTTTGAAACACCGGATAATCAGAAAGGCAGTATCGAGATTTTTTATCTCAGGGAATTTCCTCAGGAGCACGAAGGGCCTTTTTTAAAAGAAGAGCGTGATCTTATCGATAACCTGGCGGCACTGATCTCCGGTACGGTATCGCAACAGGCGTTGCGTGAATTGCTGTATGATAACACAGAGAGACTTAAGGAATTACGGGGTATTAACCAGACATCGCAGATCCTGAAGGAGAGTAAGTCCATCAGTGATGCATTGCAGTTAATATGCACCATACTCCCGGATGCCTACCAGTATCCGGAATTTACCGCGGCCCGTATCTCTTATGAATCCCTTGTGTTCACGAGCAGGAATTTCCGAGAGACCCCATGGATTCAGATGCAGGAATTCGAAACGCCAAACAATGCCCGTGGCCTGATCGAGATCTTTTACCTGAAAGAATTTCCAAAGGCTGCTGAAGGCCCGTTCCTGAAAGAAGAGCGGAATCTGCTCATAAACCTCGCCGGCCTCATCACTGGTTCAGCCACAAAGGACATCCTGAACAACCTTTTATACGATAACAGGGAACGCCTGAAGGAACTGCATGTTATTAATCATACCTCCCATATCATTTCCGAAGGAAAACCAATAGATGAAACATTACAGCGGATCTGCAGCATCATACCTAGGTCGTGGCAGTTCCCCAGGCATACGGCAGTACGGATCGGCTATGAAGGAAAGACTTGGGTGAGCCGTGAATTCAAAGATACTCCCTGGGTGATGCACGAGACTTTCATAACATTCGACAACAAACAGGGCACTATTGATGTGTTTTATCTCAAGGAGTTTCCTCGTTCCTTTGAAGGTCCATTCCTGAAAGAGGAAAGGCAACTGATCATCAATCTTGGAAAGCTTATCAGCGGATACCTGAACAGCCATAAAGGCAGGGAGATATTCAGTAAAGCCAAATACGAAAAACTCGAGCCTTTTAATCCGGGAGATTACCGGCAAACCCTGGTGAAAAACAAACGGCCGCTTCAGTTATTTTTTAATCAGCAATCGCTCGATAAATACATATACCTCGACATGATGAAATACAAGGTTAAGGAAATTCTCTTTGTTGCCACCTTGTATGATGCCTTTATCCTGGAAAATGAGGATAGCTTTTTTGAGCAGTTTATGGGGATCATCTATCAGTACAGCTTATTTTCTCTTCCAAGGATTACAGGCGTAACAACTCCCGAGGAAGCGCTCGACGTGCTCGAAACAGCAAATTTTGATATTGCCATCCTGATGGTTGGGATCGATAAAGAAACACCAGTGATGCTTTGTGATAAGATCAAGGAAAAGAGGCCCTCCATGCCGGTATACCTGTTGCTGAACCAGAAAAGCAACCTCAAGTATTTTGAAGACCTGGTACCCACATTGACCTCGGTGAATAAACTTTTTGTCTGGAGCGGCAACTCACAGATCTTTTTTGCCATTGTGAAATCAATAGAGGACGCTGCCAACGTGGAAAATGATACCCGCATTGGTCTGGTGAGAATCATCCTGCTGGTTGAGGATTCTGCTAAATATTACTCCAAGTACCTTCAAATGCTTTATTCCATCGTTTTCGGACAGGTACAGCAGGTATTACCTGAGGTGGAGAAAAATGAGCTCGATAAAATCTGCAAGATGCGTTCGAGACCAAAGATATTGCTGGCCAGGAATTATGAGGATGCCATGTTCATTTTCAACAAATACAAGGATTTCATGCTCTGTGTTATTTCAGATGTGGAATTTGAACGTGATGGCAAAATTGATAAAACTGCCGGGATTAAGTTTATCAATTATATCAAATCCCACATTCTCAATCTTCCGATCATCCTTCAATCCTCCGAGAAAAGCAATGAACAGTTGGCCAGGAGCCTGAACGTGGGATTTATTAATAAGAACTCTGATACCCTGCTCACCGATTTAAAGAACTTTCTTACTTACTACCTTGGTTTTGGTGATTTTGTCTTCAGGAACCGTGAGGGAAAGCCTATTGCCGTGGCCAAATCATTACGGGAGTTTGAAGCATTGCTGCACGTTATTCCCGATGAAACCTTCTTCCTGCATGCCCAGGAAAACCAGTTCTCATTGTGGCTGATGGCCAGGGGTGAGATTGAACTGGCCCGGATATTGAATCCTATGAGAATCGGTGATTATAAGGATATTAAAAAGTCCAGGCTGTTTTTCATCGAGACTTTTACCCGCTATCGTGAGGAAAAGAAAAGGGGCAAAGTGTTGGGCTTTGATGAGACTGCCATCATGGATGAAAAGAATATTGTGACGTTTGCCAGTGGCTCATTCGGAGGTAAGGGGAGGGGCCTGGCTTTCATCAATGCGCTGGTCTATAATTTCGACTTTGGCGATATCAGCAGGGAAATCAATATCCGCACACCGATTACCGCGATAATCGGTACCGATGAATTTGAAAATTTCATCGAGATGAATGAGCTTTTCGATGTCATTATGAAACCCGGTACCAGTTATAAAGAGATCCGGCAGGCCTTTGCCAACGGCAGGATTTCTTCTGCCCTGGAGAAGAAACTTGAGTTTTTTGTGGAACAGATTAAAAGGCCGGTTGCGGTAAGATCGTCAAGCTTGTCGGAGGATTCGCTTACACAGCCCTTTGCAGGTGTATTCGATACCTACATTATTCCCAATATCCGCGAAAATAAAAAACATGTGCTGGAGGATCTGGTGAAAGCCATCAAGCTTGTGTTCGCTTCGGTATATTCTGATAATTCAAAGACCTATTTTCATGCCATACAGCATAAGGTGGAAGAGGAAAAGATGGCCGTAGTACTGCAGGAACTGGTAGGCAATCAATATGAAAATTATTACTATCCACATATCAGCGGAATTGCACAATCGTATAATTATTATACCGTAGCACATATGAAGCCTGAAGAAGGTTTTGCGGTAGCGGCTGTCGGACTGGGTTCCTATGTGGTAGATGGTTGGAAATCATACAGATTCTCACCCAAGTACCCCAAGATTGAAATGTATACCAACAAGGACCTGCTGAACAGCTCCCAATTACAATTTTATGCACTGAATACTACCAAGCACGATATTGATTATGTCAAAGATGGAGAGCTGGCATCTTTGGAACTTCTGGACATCAGTGTTGCGGAAAAGCACGGAACCCTGAAGCATTGTGCTTCGGTTTATCTGGCCGACAACGACAGGATTGATCCTGGCTTATCGGCTGCAGGACCCAGGGTGATTAATTTTGTCGATATCCTGAGATATAACCATATTCCTCTTTCAGAAACCATTGATGTAATGCTCGGGACCATCGAAGATGCCCTGGGATCACCTGTTGAGATTGAATATGCCGTAGACCTGAACAAAACATTGAACGGCCTGCCCTCGTTTTACCTTTTACAAATAAAACCATTGGTGGGAAATCAGCTTGCCTTTACGATTGATTTTGACAAGATTAATAAGGACGATATAATACTGCACACCAGGTCGAGCCTTGGGAACGGCGAGATCAATTCTATACATGACGTCATTTTTATTGATAGTCAGGCATTTGATAAAATGAAAACCTTTGATATTGCCAGGGAGGTAGAGCTGCTGAATGCCAAAATGATTGACAGGGACCGGCATTATATCCTTATTGGTCCAGGCAGATGGGGCAGCCGCGATCAGTTTCTGGGTATACCCGTTAACTGGTCACAAATCTCCAATGCACAGGTAATCGTTGAGCTTAGCCTGGCAAACTTTCCACTCGATTCATCACTGGGTTCCCATTTCTTCCATAATGTTACCTCCATGAATATTGGCTATTTTTCTGTACATGATTCATCCCGGAATGAATACATTCGCTGGGATAAACTGGATAATGCCGAAGTGGTTGAACAGACAAATTACCTGAAACACGTGCGTTTCAGGGAACCTTTACAGGTTCTTATGAATGGCCGGCAAAAAACAGCGGTGATCCTGTTAAACTCCTGAACAAATGGCCGATAAAATTCGTTTGGGTGTTTTTGATGAACACAAAATTATGCAGGAAGGTATGTGTTCCATCTTGCAAACAGTTGAAGATCTGGAAGTTGTTCTTAGAATCGAGCTTTACGATCAGCTGTTCGACCGCCTCAGGACAACTGTCGTACATGTACTGATCATCAACGTGCACACTTTCAGTATTGTGGCATTAAACCTCATTGCCCAGATTGCCGGGGCTTTTCCCAGGGTAAAAATTCTGGTCATTTCGGTAAATGACGGTGAGGAGATGGTTTTAAAAGCGATTAAAGCCGGGGCCAAAGGCTTCCTGGCCAAGGATACAACACGCAACGAATTAATCGAAGCTATTTTTACATTACGAAATGGTCATGATTATTTCAGCAATTCAATCACGATTCTGTTGTTAAACAAATATATCACCAGGTTAAAAACCGATGATGAAAGATCAGCTATCGGGAGCCTCAGTAACCGGGAAATTGAAATCATGAAACTCTGGGGGAACAGCTATACCAACAAAGAAATTGCTGAAAAACTGTTTCTTAGCGTCAGAACCGTTGAGACCCATAAGAACCATATCATGCAGAAGCTAAACCTGAAAACCTCCGTGGATATGGTAAAATTTGCCATCAGGAATAATATCATTGATCTGTGAATACGTAAATCACGTAAATGCTTACGTAGATTACTGAATTCACATCTCTTCCAAAATCACATAAATCAATTGTCTGTATTTTTACAGGAAGCTTGTTAGCCTAATGGCCTAATAGCCTATTATGTTCATTAACCAAATACTCAAAAATATGGCCAATATACTCGATCTTAAAGTAAATGACTTCATGGCAAAGATTATTGCCAAAAATCCCGGTGAAAGTGAGTTTCACCAGGCGGTGAAAGAAGTGGTGGAATCGCTCATGCCTTTTATCGAAGAGAATCCCAAGTTCAGGCACGGCAAAATTCTTGAGCGGATTACTGAGCCGGAGCGTGTAATTATGTTCAGGGTGCCCTGGCTCGACGACAGTGGTGAAATCCAGATCAATAAAGGTTACCGGATTGAAATGAACAGCGCCATTGGCCCTTACAAAGGAGGCCTTCGCTTTCACCCCACCGTTAACCTGGGCATTTTGAAATTTCTGGCTTTTGAGCAGGTTTTCAAAAACAGCCTTACAACCTTGCCCATGGGTGGTGGAAAGGGCGGTTCGGATTTTGATCCGAAAGGCAAATCAGATAATGAGGTGATGCGGTTTTGCCAGAGCTTTATGACAGAATTGTCGCGCCATATTGGTCAGGATACCGATGTACCGGCCGGAGATATTGGTGTTGGAGGCAGGGAAATAGGATATATGTTCGGACAGTACAAGCGCATCCGCAATGAGTTTACCGGAGTTCTTACAGGCAAGGGTATTGAATGGGGCGGAAGTCTTATCCGGCCTGAAGCAACCGGCTATGGTGCCGTATACTTTGCAGAAGAGATGTTGAAAGCCAGGGGTGAAAGCATCAAAGGGAAAACCGCTGTCGTTTCCGGTTCAGGCAACGTTGCCCAGTATACCGTGGAGAAACTGATATCTCTTGGTGCCCAGGCGCTTACATTATCCGATTCATCGGGTTACATATACGATCCAAATGGTATCACAACCGAAAAGCTGGCTTGGGTAATGGAGCTGAAGAACAACCGCAGGGGACGGATTCAGGAATATGCCGATAAGTATGGTGTGAAATTCTTTGAAGGGAAACGCCCGTGGGCCGTGAAATGTGATATGGCGTTCCCGAGTGCCACACAGAACGAAATAAACGCCGAGGATGCTGAATTGCTATGCAAGTCAGGTTGTCAGGTAGTTTCCGAAGGTGCCAATATGCCGTCGACACCCGATGCCGTTGAAATGTTCCTCAGGGAGAAAATACTTTACGGACCGGGGAAAGCGGCCAATGCCGGTGGGGTGGCTACTTCGGGACTCGAAATGACCCAGAATTCCATGCGTCTGCCCTGGTCGCGGGAGGAAGTCGATCAGCGACTGCATCAGATCATGATCAATATTCACGCTACCTGTGTAAAATACGGCAGCGAACCTGACGGATACATCAACTACGTAAAAGGAGCCAATATCGGAGGATTTATCAAGGTGGCCAACGCGATGCTGGCGCAGGGTGCAGTATAGGGACAAAGGACAAGTAGCCGGTAAACAGTGAACAGCCGGTAAACGGTAAACAGTAAAACCGGATACTGATTACCGATTACCGTTTTACCAATTACCGTTTACCGTTTACTGTTTACCGATTACTGCTTACCTTTGCAAAATGAACCGCTTCGTCATCGGTGACATCCACGGGGCTCATCGTGCTTTACTGCAGTGCTTTGAACGATCGGGATTTGATCGTGAAACTGACCTGCTGATCTGCCTGGGTGACCTATGTGATGGCTGGCCCGATGTTTATCAGGTGTTTGATGAACTTTTACGGATCAGAAACCTGGTTCTGCTGCTGGGCAATCATGATCAATGGCTCCTGGATTACTTCCTCACGGGATTTGCTCCCGGTATATGGCTTATGCAGGGAGGTGCCGGTTCGGTAAAAGCATATCATGACGGTGTACCCGCTCCACATGTCGAATTGCTGAAAAATGCCAGATTGTATTATATCCTCGATAACAAACTGTTTGTTCATGGCGGGTATATGCCCGACATGCCGATTGAACTGCAGGATGAGGATGTATTCCTGTGGGACAGATCGCTGGTGAAGACTGCATTAGCTGGCAGGAACCTTGATGAAAATTCCGGTATCACCAGTTATGATATGGTTTATGTGGGCCATACACCTACCATTAATTTTGAAAGTAACCAGCCTATTACCGCGTGCGGGATTTGCTTAATGGATACCGGGGCTGGGTGGCCGGGCGGTATGCTCACTATGCTGGATATCGACTCAGGAGAGTATTTTGGCAGTGATGTAGTCAGCGATCTGTACCACAATGTTAAAGGAAGACAGTAATCATCCGAAAGGATATTAAAAACCGGAAATCAGACAAAGATGCACAGGTATAACAATCCCACTGTTTCATAAAGTATGGTCTTCCAACCATTAAAACTTATAAACCAGTTTGAGCTGGAGATTTCAGCATCAGGAACTGATATCACACCAATATAAGCTGAATCTCCAAATGCCTTTTTATAGGAAAGATAGCTTCGGCGCGCATGGCAGCCCAGAGTTAAGATGGTAATCGAATGTCGTTTTTGATTATCATTTCTGAGCATCCATTTCTTCACATCAAGTGCTGTTGTATATGTTTTTGATTTTACCTTATAAATGGATTCGACGGGTTTTACCAATGAATCAGGTAGACCAGCATTTATAAGAACATTTGCCACAGAGATTGCTCTGCTATGACTAAGTTGCTCAAATAGGACATATACTCCATTTTTTTGCCTGAAGTAATTAACCTCTTTGTTGTTTGCAGAAAGCGTTTTATTATTAACTGATATGGAATATATATATAGATTCCGGTCTCTGAAAGCAGTAAAGCTGTCATTATCATAATCTACCCGAATAATGTCTGGAGGGCTTTCAAGCTTTACCTGATAATGAAATCCTGACATCCGGGGACCAGTAAAACTCTCACCCAATTCAATACTATCCGCATGAATCCGGAAATGGGGGTATTCTGCCTCAGCTTTAGTTCCCCTAGCAAGCAAAGTAACTAAATAAATGCTATCGGAACTTGCTGCAACTTTTTTTCTGAAATCAAACACTATTTTTCCGTTACATGCCATACAATATCCATCATGATTTGGAAATCCTGTTGTAATTACATATTGATAATGGTTTTTTAGAAATTCATTTTTTGCTTCCCCAAGAGCATTCCCTGTCAACCAGCCTTCAACAACCAATATATCAGCTTTTACAGGATGTGAAAAGCAGAGAAAATTCAATAACAGAGTAAGATTAAGGATTACGGCAATAATTGCCAGGATAAAAAACAGCAAATAACTGCCCCGATGCTTAGGTCTCATCAAATAAAAAAATATACTTTGTTACTTGGTTTAGGAGACTTTCTTTTTGCGCTTGAATAATCTGCCAAGCAAGCTGTGGATATTATCATCAGAATAGTATTTACTATCATAAGCGTATCGGTAAGATTCTCGTTCAATATTCAGGTCATTAATCAGGATTGAAATATTGTTGATTTTTTTTGTTTCTAAAGAACTTATTGTTGTTCTGAATGTTTCTTTAATGGTTTTATTCAATCTGGCGACAAAAATATTAAGGTCAGTATGTTTCATTAGTAATAAGGTCTCTGTTAATATACCTGCCGGGGCTGAGTCGATAATTAAAAAGTCATACATTTCTTTTAATTTATCTATCAGTTCACCGGTACGATCTGATCCAATAAGTTCAGCAGGATTTGGAGCTGCTGGACCAGCTGAAATCAGGTCAAGGTTTTGGATGTGGGTCGGGGTAAGGATATCTTCAATAATAGCCTTATCGATAAGGAAAGAGCTTATACCAATAATATTGCTTGTACCGAATTCCTGATGAATTTTTGGTCTGCGAAGGTCAAACTCCAGCAAAGCAGTTCGATGTCCGTTTAATGCCATAACAGTTGCCAAGTTGATGGAGCAGAAAGTCTTTCCCTCACCACTTGCAGAGGAAGTGAATAGTATAACCTGTCGTTTGCCACTATCAGAGAAAAACTGAAAGTTGGTATTCACTGCCCTGAACGACTCTGTTACTGAAGAATTTGGATGATCATTTACAACCTGTTTCGATCGGTGGAAGTTGTGGAAAATACGACCAATCAGAGGATAACTAGATATTTTTTCAATTTCTTCAGGATCCGTCAGTTTGTTATTTAAAAAGTCTCTTATGAAAATAAATAATGTAGGCATCATTAAACCTGCAATCAAAGCAATCAAATAATTAAATGTTTTCTTTGGCGATACCATACGTGACAGAACTATAACTGCTGGGTCAACTACCTCATAATCAGGTAAACTTGAATATCGGGCGATTTGTGCTTCTGAACGTTTCTGCAAGAGGAAGGTGTAAATCGCATCATTTAGTTTAAACTTTCGCTCAATACCCCGCAACTGAAGTTCAGTTTTTGGCATCTGGGCAATTTGGCCGGATGCTCTGTTCATTCTGTAATTAATTTCGTTAAGAGACATATTCAATGTATTCACTGTATTCTTAACAGTTTCTTTAATAGTCTGTTTGGTAGTCTCTATTCTTATATTAATATCCGATAGATAAAGGTTTTGCTGATTACTTGAATTCTTTAGCAAACTGGCTCTTTCAGCATTCAGGGTAATTAACTGTGTAACCAGGCCAGTAAGAATAGGATCAACAACATTCATGGATGATGGTGCCATTACATCAGAGATCTCTGTATTGGTTGCAAGATAATTGTTTAGACTTTCGTAATATTTTTTTTGTACTTGAAGGGCAGCTCGGTCATTTTCTAACTTATTTAGCTGTTCGAATATTTGCTGTCCCTGAAAGTTTAAGTCCATGACGCCTTGGGCTGAACGAAAATTCTTTAAAGTGGATTCAGCATAATTCAATGAATCAGCCACGTCAGAAATTTGGGAATCAATAAAATCAATCGTACTGAGAGCAGTTTTGTTCTTTTTGTCAAGACTTTTACCCAAATATACTGAGGTTAGGTTATTCAGAAAATCAATGATTAACTGAGAATGAGTTCCTGTAAATGAGATACTTATCAGCGTTGACCTTTCGGAGGTTGTTTCAGTTTTTAATACTCTCTGATATTGGAGTGCGAGACTATTAATATCGTTAAGATAAAAACAGAGGTTTGCATTTTTTGTGAAATCATTCTTAAAGTACTTAGTCTGTTGTACTCTGAAAGTGAAATACCTTGTCTTTATTTCATCACCAAACTTAAATCGTTGTTTGAAGGTCAGGTTATCTATATAGGAAACAACTTGATCGTCTATATAATTATAGAGTGGTATGTTTTCTCCTGTGGCCTGGATAATAAATTCGTTATCATTTAATATGATAACTTGGAAAATCATTCCGGTGGCCTGGGGGATGGATGGATCAACCACAACTTCAATGGGAGATTGGTTATACAGTTCGGACTTTCTTACCAGGGGTGTATTGGCCAGCAAGGTCGAAACCGGCGTATTCTTGTAAGAATAATAAGTTACTTTCAGGTCAGTTTCCCTGATAACTCTTTGAATTAACGAGAATGACTTGATTAATTCCAGTTCATTATCAATATTTTCCTTGGTGTTGAAAAGCCCGAAGCTTTGAAATAGGTCAGTGGATGAATTAAATGTGTTGGCATTGTCCTTTTCACTGAGATTCAAAGTAGTGGAATTCCTATATTTAACAGTTGAGAAACGGTTAAAGAGAAATGCAGTGAAAAAAAAAGCAATTACAAGGAATATATATATTCTTTTGTAAACATATAGTTTTTGAAACACCTTTTTATAATCGATATTATTGTTGAACGAAACCTGACCTTCCTTCATGGCTGAATTTTCAATTGGTTTAAAATGAATTAACTATTAGGATTATCGAAAGTAAAGCTGATATGGAGGTTAATGTCACAGCAAAAATATTTAACGGATAATCCCGCAAGTTACGATACTTTGCTTTAATTGGATTGATTATCAGAACGTCATTGGGCAGCAAATAAAAATATTCTGAAGAGGCTATATTCTTTTTGGTAAGGTCTAATGTGTAATACTTAATGATGTTATCTTTTTCTCTTACAAGTGTAACATTGGACAAATTACCAAAATCAGATGCGCCACCGGCAAAACCAAGAGCTTGAAAAATACTGATTTTTTCATCATAAAAGGCATGTTGCCCAGGTACGGTAACCTCACCAAGTACGGTTACTTTATTGCTGACAAATCGAACAGTGACGGAGATGTTATTTAAATAAACGGAGAATGACTTCTCAATTTTTTCTCTTGCTTGATTGATGGTCAAATCTTTAACATAGATATTGCCGATAAAAGGCAAACCAATGTTACCTTGATCATCAACAGAGTAACTTATTAATTCATTACTAACGCTATAACTTCTTTCATTAAAAATACTATTGGTTTTTTCATCCAGACTGAAGATTTTTATGTACAAATAATCGTAAGGTTGTATAGTTTTTTCAGATCTGTCATTGAAAAAGTCATTTTTTAGTGAACTGGAGTTTGGGACATCAGAAACATATTTAAGCTTTTCAACTGGAGCGCAGGATTGGCTAAAAATAGTAATGCCCAAGGTTAATATACAGATAATGAGTACGCTTGAATATGAATTTTTCATAAGGAGTGTTGTTTTACGAACAATAGTTAGCTAAATTAAAATAAAAAACGCCTTTCCGAAAGATAAGTTATGGAATATTTCCGTAAACAATATCATTTTTTGGTCATGAAATATGGGAAAAGGAATTGCTAATAACCAGTTCCGTAAATTACAGTTTTTATGGTTCTGAGGAAAAGCTGAAGATCCTTTTTAATCGACCAGCTTTCGATATATTGAATATCCAGCTTCATCCAACTATCGAATAAAACTTCGTTGCGGTTGGGTATGATCTGCCAAGTGCAGGTAATCCCAGGTTTAACTGACAATCTTCTTAGGTGCCAGCGTTTGTATTTCTCAACTTCAGAAGGGATTGGCGGTCGTGGACCAATGAGCGACATCTCGCCTCTAAGTATGTTGAAAAGCTGCGGTAATTCATCCAGTCCGGTCTTCCTGAGAAAACGGCCAATCAGTGTAATCCTGGGATCATTTTTAATCTTGAATGTAGGACCATCGCTTTCGTTTAGGACTTCAAGCTTTGTTTTAAGAATTTCAGCATCTTGCACCATGGTCCTAAACTTATAAATATAGAATTTTCTCCCGCGTAAACCAACTCTTTCCTGACGGAAAATGATAGGCCCCCTGGAGGATATTTTAATCAGCAAAGCTATCAGCATCATAATGGGTGACACAATAAACAATATGCTAAGGGAAATCCAGAACTCACTGAATGATTTCCATGCCAATGCTAGAGTATTCCGGGGAGTATTTTTAATGGTTATAAAGGGAGTATGTTCCAAATGACTTAAATGAGTGTTGGATAACCTCAGATGAATGATGTCAGACTGCAGTTTTAGCGTTACGCCAATCTCTTCACAGGTTTCGATCATTGATGTGACCTTCTCATCATCCGAATCACTTAAACAGTAAATAACCTCATCAATTATATCTATATCCAGAATGTTCTTTATATTGATCTTATCAGGGTAGATACGAATGGATGCGCCGAATCTTTTTCTGATTAGTGATGAATTTGAAATGATCATAAGTATCCGATACCCCCATTCTTTATGTTCGATCAGGGAATCAATAAGTTTTCCCGATTTTTCATCGGCAAAGATGATGACATTGCTGATATTGTGACCATTTGCCCTGAAATATTTGAATACCCTGTAAGTTAGTATTCTAAATGTATATAGAGAGATAAGATTTATCAATGAGAAAGAAATAATCACATAATGACTAAAATTGTCCAGACCGAAGACATGTTTGTAAAGAAATATTAATACGAAGCCAATAAAGCTGAAATTCAGAAAGTTGATAAAAATTGAAAGATGTGATCTTGTACGTGGAACAGAGGCGAGATTAGAAGTGTGTAACAGAATAATCCAGGTTGGGATAAGCAGTGCAAGCATGATGATATACTCACGAGTGAACTTGAAATAATTGGTGTTGATAAGGTTGATAATAAAATACGATAGAAAATAGGAAACAATTGTGACAAGAATATCCAGTATAGCAAAAATCGAATTATGGTCTTTCTTATGGCGAATAACTTTAGTCATAAAGGTTTATTATATTATTTACAGAGTCAAATTTAATAAGCAATCATTACATGCAACACTTTACAGGCCACTATTTTCGGATTATTTGACCAAGTGATGTTTTTATGGGATGTAAGGGCAAATGTATGAAACGGACGAAAAATTAAGTAGTAATTTGTGAATCTTGATTCACTTGCTCCTTATAATTGAGAAGTTTGTTATGCACTGGTTCCTTTATGAACAAGTATTAGAGAATAATAAGCTTGGCTGTTTTGTAATTATTGCCTGAAATTACCTGTACAAAATAAACTCCGCTGTGCAGATGTGTTAAATCCAATTCTTTGAAGTAAGGACTGTTCGGATTAAAAATGTATTCCTGTAAATATATTCTACCAGAAACATCTTGCATTCTAATATAAGTAGATGGTGCTATATCTAAAACTCTTTCAGGTACAATTTCTATATTAGTTTTGTTAAAAGCAGGATTTGGATAAACATTAATCAGGTAGTTCATTCCATTGGTTGTTAAACTATCGCAAGGCATGGCTCTATAATTGTTGGAAATTTCACGATAATTTAGGGCCCTATCATATATAGCCACGACATAAAATGTACCTTTCCATGAATGGATCTGATCAGCTTCATTCCCAAGTCTAATGTAATAATTATCTTTCCAGGTATTCAGACTACCTGGACGAAAACCTTCTGCAACCTTTGAACCGTTGATATAAAGTAATTCCTTCCCAAGGCTATCTCGCACATATGTTATATGCTGCATATTTAAGTAAAGATTGTCATTCTTAGGCAAAAGCAAAGGATAGCCGCTATAATTTGTGGATTCTGTTTGTAAACGCGATCCATAATTGATGTGTTTTTCTTCACTGTAATCATAATACTGTTCAAGAACAAAGCCTATATCACTATCGTTGTTTCCGATGGAAAGAATTCTTGAATCTGATGATGAATATTGCTCATTTGGTTTTATCCAGACTTCAATAGTAAGTTCGTTTGTTTTTTTTAAAGCTGAAACAATTTTTGTGGCAGGAAGATCTGAAATTAAAGTCGCGTTGGAATTAATACTTAACCTGTTCGATTCATTCCAAGATACTGAGGAAGTTGGAAGTATCTTTAGATTTAAAGGGGTCAGATATCCAGATATATCCCGAATTAGATTTTGGGGATCATATCCAAAATTATAATAGGCCACTAAACCATCCTTAATTCGCTTCGCCTCGGCAACAGATAATGTTGCAGCTATATTTTTATTGCTTGTTTTGGAAATGCCTACGCTATTTACAGCCTGAATGCTATAAATATAGGTTGTATTTGGAGTCAATTCGTTGTCTGTATAACAAGTGTCGTTAGCACCTACTGTTAAGGTAGTAACATTGCTAGGGTCCAAGACCTGAGAGCGGGTAATAATAAATCCACTTTCATTATTAGAGTTGTCTTTCCATTTAAGTGTTATACTACTCTCAGTATAATCTTCATGTATTAATTGAGATGGTGCTGAAGGAACCTGACCAACAGTTACTCCATTTGTTATATTACGCCAGTAATTAATAGTACGGTTGGTTGAACTGAGAGTATTCCCACGGGGTACATTTACACCTTCTTTGAAAGTATAAATCATAACGTTATCAATCCGGATCCATTCATCAATCGGATTACGCCATATATCTGAAGATCCACCGAAAAAAGTTTGAAATCTCAACTGGTCCATTTTAAGGTCTTCTGTGAGTCTCCATCGAATTCCGGAAACCTGTATTACCAATTTACCATTAAAAAAACCTTCCATAATACCATTATAATCAGCAACACCATCAGTTATAGTATTTGCGACTGCCCTGAAAGTGATGTTATTCCATAACCCCGGAGTCATATGCGGATGATCCCCACTGGAAAAATTTACAGTCACGTTATTGCGAACAGTCCCTGTGCCATATGGGTAGCCCCATATTAATGATTCCCCATAAACATTAGGCATATCAACATAAAAATAATAAAACTCAAGTTGTCCGTCTGGTCCAAACATCAGAATAGGAGCATAACTATCATACCCGTTTACTTTTGTACCCTCTCCATCACCTGCCAGAAGGCCCGGTAATTTGCCTCCTATATTGTATTCAAAACCTGGCATAAATAACACGTCATACGACAGATAAACTTCGTCAGATCTGGCAAAGTTCGTTGTCCAGTTTGTCCCGCCCTCATGCGGGCCTAAAGAGTTGGCCGGGTAATTTAACTGCAGCGTCTTGGTTTGATTTACCAGATCATTTTCATCCCTGACAATATCGGTTTCTTCCTGCCGGTTGTGCCAACCTGGATATAACCAGTCTTCTCTCCATTCGGTGATCTGATAATCTCCAAGCGTATTATTCTCAAAATTATGCTTAAATAAGATATTTAAGTCATTTAAACTATTCTGAGAGCTAATGCTAATATTGACACAGACTAATAGTACAGAAACATAAAAACTTTTCGCGTAAAGGAACAACCATTTCATGAGCTGATTCCTTCTATCCAACATGTAATCCATCTTTTTCATACTTGAAAATAATCACATTATAACTTAATCAAATCACCTTCTATTCGGTTCAACTTATTTAACGTTACCAATAATCCGCGTATTACAATAAACTGTGAATTTCTTTTACACACATGATATAAGAATGGGTAAAATATTTTCATGCAATGTAATATTGGTAGCTGTAATTTTGTTGTTTCTATTTAAAGGACAATTAATTTGACAAAGGTAAATTTTATTCTGATGAATGTACAAAATATGTTACTGAAATTATGAAATCTGTCCTTAGGAATTATCAATCCTATCGGGTAGTATGTCACACAGGTTTAATAATCTTTGCTTATGGAACGGACGGGAATTGAATCAATAATCATCATTCAAACCGGCTATTTTGCTAGAGTAATTTTGACAAACGGCTAATTATCATTGACGAATGATCAAATTGTTTTGATTATTATACGTTTTTTTGAGATTAAAGTTTGGAAATAACTGCGCTAAATTATATTCCTAAATGCTGTGCAGCTTTTTCGCAGATTTGCTCATAGGAAACCTTAGGACTTTGCCAGACAATAAAGTAACCGTCATTGCCCGGCCCGAGGATTTCCTGAAACAATTTGTCGTCAACCTGTTCTGTGGTTTTCCATATTGATTTTCCCCAGATTTTATTTTGGGGATCATAGGCATCAACTTTGTTTTTATATTCAATAAAAAGCCAATACAACTTATATTCAGTCCAGTGCCTGCGAAATACATATGAATTGATCCAGTACCAATTGAGTAAAGTTCTAGTAAAAGACCTTTTATAAGTTTTCTCGATATAGGTAATTAAATCACATGTTTCCTTTGTAATTAAAATATTAGTAGATGAACTCATCCCCATAGAATGAGGTGAGTCTGGCAATTTTAGAACCTTTTGTGATTGTCTCCACCAATGGGCATGAACATCTTTTGACTCCAGGTTTATACCTGGCTTACCGTTTTTAATCAGATCATGGTAAGAGGTTGGTTTTATGCATAAAAGATCTGAATCCAGACAAATATAGAACTCTGTTTTTACGCTTTGAGAAATGTACATCTTCACAATTTGCTGGCGAAACCAGCCTTTCCTTTTTTTAAAAAGAGCATAATCGTCGGCTGGAATGACATCTTCTTCGTTTATGACAGTATAATTAAATCTTGGTTTCAAAGCCTTAAGGTATTCCTCCATAACCGGTTTGTAAGGATACGCTATAACTACCATTTCCAAGCTTTCCGGATCAAAGTATTTATTTAATGACTTAAATAAAAGCTGAGATGGCATTAAATCCCATGGTGCAACAGGTACAAAAGCGGAAATCTTATTCATACTGCATGAAGTATATTTGAATGCAAAAATAACATTAATTGTTTTTGATACACGGCTGTTGAACTGTTGAAAACCCGAATACCTGCTTTTCTCCATACGCGACATCATAAATCACTTTGTTGTTGCTCACGATCTTTGTATCTTTAAAAATTTAACAGGAATGAAACTTTAATCCAGATGATCTCTTCGAAAAGGAAAGAAAAAATTGCCATACTTATACCAGTGCATAACGGATTGGAATTAACTAGGAAATGCCTTAAAGACCTGTATGAAACTCTGCAAACATCTTCGTTGCATTTATATAATTACATTCCTGTAGTTATTGATGATGGATCAACAGATTCAACAACGCAATGGATTCAAAACAATTTTAAAGACTGTACCGTTCTTTCAGGCGATGGAAATCTTTGGTGGAGCGGTGCCGTTAATCTGGGCGCAAAACATGCCATTGAAGTCTTACAGGTGGATTTTATACTCCTCTGGAACAATGATATCAAGACTCACCCTGATTACTTCCCCGTTCTTTCCAGTTTTATCTCCAAAATGGATTCAATTTCAATTGTTGGTTCAGTAATATATGCTGATCCGGATTTTCAAAATATCTGGTCTGCCGGAGGTATATTCAATCCTTATACTGGTAATAAGTTCATGATTAAACATATTTCATCGGATAATATTAATGAAAATCAGGTTCTTGAAGTAGATTGGCTCACCGGAATGGGAACATTAATCCCGAAAAAAGTGATAGATAGAATAGGATATTGGGATGCTAAACGTTTTCCACAATATTATGGAGACAGTGATTTTACATACCGTGCTAAATTGAATGGAATTAAAATCCTCATGAATCCACGTCTTAAGATTGTTAATGATTTATCAAACAGTGGAATAAAAAAAGTAACGCATTTGCGTGAAATTATTCCAACTTTAACCAGCATAAAATCAATTCATCATATTGGGAAGAATTTCATGTTTTACAGGCTTTATTCAAAATCCCCTCTGGCGTATTTGAAGTTTTTGGAAATCTATTTTTATTTTTTCGGAGGAATCATAAAAAGAATAATCTGGAACTTTTTCTGCAAAAACAGGTATAATGGTGAGTAATCATCAGGGATAAAAGTACTTATTAGTTGATCATATGAAAAAGGTACTGCTAATATCAAATTACGTTCATCACTATCGCATCAACAACTATAATTATTTCTATCATAAATTTAAAGAGGCAGGAATTGAATTTCGGGTTTTAACAAATGACTCACAAAAAGTAGAATTCGATGTTAATGTTCCAATTTACATTCTGAAACCGGGCATTATATCCTATATAAA
>Ga0299915_10001099_pt1 | contig 19922 bp, 20 predicted proteins | sample RVTome_13_FD_200263 | JGI IMG/M metagenome (GOLD analysis project Ga0299915, IMG submission 200263) | Soil microbial communities from uranium-contaminated site in the Upper Colorado River Basin, Wyoming, United States - RVT92D227 (version 2) ... | reverse complement strand
GGGCTGGCGCGGAATCCGCGCGGGGTCGTATAACCAGAAAGTTCGCGATCGAAAGCCCCCACGACTTCATAGCCGGCCACGAGGGCCTCAAGCACTTCTTTGCCCGTGCGCCCTTCCCTCTCAGCAATCGCCAAGGCAGCTGGAGTAATCACCGTTCCGGTATGCGAACTTCCCAGGGTATCCTCCTGGGCCCGGCCGTGAAAGAGGGCGGCATTGGCAAAGGCCGCGCCCATGACCGAGACCTTGACGCCATCACAGAAGATCGTGGCCGACTTTTTGGGGGCGATCCCTTTTTCTTCGGCTTTGATGGCCTCCCGGGCGATTTTGGCAAATTCCATGCTGTGGCAGGAAATGCCAATTCCAATTCCATTGATCATACAGGTCTTGGCCTTCTCGACGACCTCGGGGGGCATTTTCCTCAAAGAGAGGCCGTGCACAAACTTTCCGAGTCTTGCGGCAATGGTTCCGTTCATGTTTTCCTCCTTCGACGGTCTTTAAACATATCTTTATAAATTTTGGGAAGGCCAATTAAAAAATTATCCGGGGCGACCTCGCTATCCAGTGATATTAACGATTCCCTTTCCCCTTCTCACCTTTTTCCCACCCCCCGGGGGTGAAATAAGGGGGATTTTCTGGCCCAATCAATCCATTAAAATGCCCCCGTTAACATCGAGGATTGTCCCGGTGATGAAGTTTGAGGCCGGGGAGGCCAAAAACAGGACTGCCTCAGCTATATCTTCTGGTTCTCCCAACCGTCCTAAAGGAACCATCTCGTCTTTATATGGCTCGTCTTTTGTCATCGGCGTCCGGATGGGCCCGGGAGCAATGCCGCTGACATAGATTCCTATCGAGGCTCCTTTTTTGGCCAGACATTTGACCATGGCATGAATGCCCCCTTTGGAAGCACAGTAATCTGGGCCAGCAAGTACACCCCCGATTTTCCCCGCGATGGAGCCGACACAGACAATCTTTCCGAAACCTTGTTTGGTCATGACCGGCCACACGGCCTGGCAGAAAAGAAAAGTGCCTTTTAGGTTGATGTTGAGATGAAAATCCCAGTCTTGAAGAGTAACTTGTTCGATGGGGATACCGGTTTTTTTCATCACGCCCGCATTGTTGACCATGATGTCAACCTTGCCGAACTCTTTCAACGTGTGGTCAACCACCTGGGTCACGTCTTTCGGTTGGGTGACATCACATTTTAAACCGATGGCCTTCCGGTTCTTCTTATGGATCTCCGCTAGGGTTTCATCCAAAGATAAAACATCACAAGTCACGATATCAGCTCCCTCACGGGCCAAAGCAATACAAGCTGCCCGGCCAATTCCTCTGGCGCCCCCAGTAACGATGGCCACTTTTTCGGTTAGGTCAATCGGCCCGCTGACCGGGGCTTTCATCCCGCTACTCTCCTTTTTATAAAGCGTCATTTCAGAATTTAACCACAGAGGACATGGAGACCTTGTTGAATTTCGGTTATCGCTTCACAAAAAAACTCTTTTGGAGAACGCAGAGAATTTATCTGTGAACTCTGTGGTTTCATTGTTTTCCTATTTCCGTACCTTATAAATCGAATAGGTGCAAGGATCGTCGATGGGGTTTCCATCCCTGTCGTATTGAAACCCATATCGGGTTTCCACGGGGATCCCCACTTTTTGGAAAATGTCATTCATGACATAAGAATGAATGCAGTAGTAAGGCATCCCCTGTTTATGAAAGGACCAAGGGTAGGCCTTTTTGGTCGTTCCCCACATCACGGGATGCCGGGTGGTGTTGTCGTATTTCCCTTCCTTCATCATTCTGCCCCCACAGCCGCAACCCGTAATAGTAATCACCGTCTTTTCTTCATCCTCATCGACATGGAACTGGCTGTAATGAGAGCGGTGCATGCGTACAAAGGCTTCCACCAGCGATTGGTAGTTCAGTTTTTTCATTTCATTGAACCGCTCCGTATAGATCTCGTCCATCAATAGCTGGGTGGCTTTCAAGACAGCCTCTTCTCCCAAATGGGTCCCAATGAAGGTGAAAAGAGAGCTACACCACTCACTGTAACGATCATGCAGGGGGTGAAAATCTTCATATAATTCTTTAATCCGTCTTATCGCTTCTTCTTTTTTCTCCCCCTTTTCAACAGCTTCGATTGCTTTCTCCATCGGTCCTTTCAATAAGTCATCTCTTCGCTTCATGGTGTACTCTCCTTCAAAATCTTAAGAGTTTCCGTTTAAATAGCTTCGCCGGCCATATCGTTTCTTTTGGGAGATCTTTTCCAATTTGTGGGTCATTTCCCCTAAAGCCCAATTTCCTTCGCCACAATTTTCTTATAATAATTGGCATCCCCAAAGGCAAATTCGGCTCCTTTGGCTCGCCTGGAATACAATGGCATATCATGTTCTTCCATATAACCCGTGCCCGCCATGATCTGATGCCCCAGGCTGACAACTCGCTTGTAGGCTTCACTCACCCAAGCCTTGGCGGCAGCTATTTGCATCGTGCAGGCAATTTCTTTACTCAGCATCCAACCCGCTTTATAAGTGATGTATCTTCCCCCTTCTAGGTCTATGAGCATGTTGGCACAATGATGTTGCACGGCCTGGAAGGTACCGATGGGCCTGCCAAACTGTTCCCTCTCTTTGGCATAGCTCACACACATATCGAGAACAAACTGTGCCCCCCCGATCATTTCGGCGCATTTTGCCAGCGCTGCCTTTTGCATGATCTTCTCAATTTGTGCTGCCCCTTCATCCAATCTGCCAAGAATATTTTCTTGTGGAACCTTGACTTCCTTAAAAGCAACTTCACACTGCTTATCCCTGGCAACGGTTTTCAGCGGCTCCCATTTGATTCCTGGCCTTTTAGCTTCCACGAGGAATAGCGTAATGCCACTTTTTGAGTTTAACTCCCCTTTTGTCCGGGCAGCGCAAATCAGGTAATCGGCCACGTGGGCATCAGGAACAAAAAGTTTTATTCCTTCAAGCAGGTAATCATTTCTATCTAATTGGGCCTTAACCGTAATCCAGTAAGGATCGTACTGAGTGGTAGACGGCTCGGTGAGCGCCAAAGTCAAAATTAGTTCCCCGCCGGCAATTTTTGGCAGGAGTTCTTTCTTCTGGGATTCCTTTCCCGCCTCAAGAATCGTAAGTCCACCAAGAACAACCGTAGAAAAGAAGGGGCCGGGTAAACAGGCTCTTCCCATTTCTTCCAATAAAATAATCAGATCCAGGAAATCTCCCCCGATACCCCCATAACTCTCGGGAAAAATAATCCCCATCCATCCTAAGTCGGCCATTTTACTCCACAACTCGGGGCTGTATCCTTTTTCGTCCTTTTCCATTTCCCTCACGAATGTCTTGGGGCATTCCGTTTTTAAGAAACTACGAGCGCTTTCTTGCAGCATCTTTTGTTCATCGCTAAATTTGAAATCCATGGTTTATTCCTTCCCCAAAAATATAAACAAAAATCTATCAAGCAACTAAGCTCGAGGCAGACCTAAACCCCGCTGAGCGATGACATTTCTACCAACCTCACTGGTGCCAGCTCCTATCGTAGTCATAAATGAGTGCAGGAAATACCATTCGATCCTCCCTTTCAGGGGGACCCATTTGGAATGTTCTTCTAACTGGCTGTATAGGCCCAGAATCTGCATACCGGCATTAACTAACCGCTGCTCCATCTCGGAAACGAAATTTTTCGTTACCTCTGGTTCATAGGTCATGGGAATTCCATTACTCTCCATCCATCGCGAATGCTCCGCAAATACCTGAGCTACTTCCAGCTCTATGGCCGCCTGAGCTAACAAATCGTGAACCCGGGGATCCATAGCCAGGGGCTTCCCGTTGAATTCCGTTTCTTGGGCATAACGGATGAGGTCGTTGAGGATGGGCATCAGGCGGTATGGAGTAAATACATGGTTCCGTTCGGAATCGATGGCTTCCATCATGTAATAAAAACCTTTGTTCTTCTCCCCCACCAGCCTATTCTTAGGGACCCGTACATCCTCGTAAAAGACCTCGTTCGTTCTTTCTCCGGACATGGTCCACAAGGGTCGAACAGTAATGCCCGGGCTGTCCATATCAACAATAAAAAGGCTTATCCCTTTATGTTTGGGAGTATTGGGATTAAAGTCCGTCCTGGCGGCCAGCCAGTGATACTCGGCATAATGGGCTTCGGTGTTGAAGGTCTTCTGCCCGTTGATGAAGAAGACATCTCCTTCCTCTATCGCCCGCATCTTCATCGCAGCCAGGTCCGAGCCAGCGTTGGGTTCTGTATAACCCAGGCAAAATTCAATCTCGCCTCGGACAATCTTGGGTAAGAACTCCTTCTTCATCTCTTCGCTGCCGCGGCGCAAAATCGTGTGGCCCACCATGGTATAGCCTACATCTAAGGGAACATGCGCCCCCCACCGTTTTCCTAACTCATCCAAAAGGATGAAATCGTAAGTAGGCGATAACCCCTGCCCCCCGTATTCTTTCGGCCAGCTCATCCCCAAAAATCCGTTAGACGCTAATTTGCGGCTGAATTCGCGCGCTTCTGGCCCAACTCCTTTATCTTCCCAGTTTTGGCGGGCGATTTCTTCGGTCAGCTCTTGATCTAAAAAACCACAAAGTCTTTTGCGGAATTCTTCTTCTTCTCTCTTATATCCAAAATCCATACTAACTTCCTCCTCAACCTGGAAGATCCTTAGGGAAGATGCATGGCCCCTCCACTCAGAAGCATGGCGGCTTCGCCCAATGCTTCAGAGAGTGTCGGATGAGGATGAATGGTATGAGCCAGCTCCTCTACTGTAACTTCCATCTCTATAGCTAAAACGGCCTCAGCGATCAGGTCTGTGGCATGGGGTCCAATAATGTGGACCCCCAAAATCTCTCCGTATTTTTTCCCCGCCACGATCTTAACCATCCCTTCCGTTTCCTCTATCAGGGAAGCCTTCCCCACGGCCTTAAAGGGGAAACGGCTTATTTGTACTTCTCCTTTTTCAAGGGCTTGTTTCTCTGTTAAACCCACGCACGCTACTTCCGGAGAGGTATAGATGCAGCGCGGGATAGCGGAATCGGAGATAGAAAAAGAAACTCCTAAGGCGTTGCGAGCTGCGCATTCACCTTCAGCCATGGCCACATGGGCAAGCATGATCCCCCCGGTCACATCTCCCGCCGCGTAAATGTGGGGAAGGTTTGTTTCCATCCTTTCGTTTACAACAATTTTTCCTTTTTCTGTCTTGACCCCGATTTTCTCCAGCCCTATTTCGCCAATGTACGGTTTCCTCCCTACCGTTTGGGCCACCTGTTCAGCCTTTAGTTCCTTCCTTCCGTATTCAGTCGAAAAGATCACTTTCTTTTCTGCTCCTTCTTCTTGAATCTTTTCAACGTTGGCTTTGGTAAAAATATTTATTCCTTCTTTTTCTAATATTTTTTGCAACGCCTGGCTCGCTTCTTGATCCTCAGTGGGAATAATTCGGTCCATGGCTTCGATCAATGAGACCTGAGTCCCCATGCGGCTAAAAAATTGACCCAATTCGACCCCGATGTATCCTCCACCGATGATCACCAGACTTGGGGGAACGGATTTGATTTCCAGAAGGTCATCACTCGTTAGAAGGGAAACTTTTTCACTTCCCCCAATGGAAAGGTGGGCGGGTACCGATCCCGTCGACAGAATAAATTTATCCCCGGATAGGATTTCTCTCGTCTCGAGGATTTTTACCGTGTTGGAATCGGTAAATAAAGCTGTACCCTGGATTATTTTTACTTTTTTATTCTTTAAAAGAGAGTCTACTCCTTTGGTCAGGCGATCGATAACTGCCTTCTTCCGGGCTTGTAAGGTATCGAAATCGATCTCTACTTTCTGGACATTCACACCGAATATGGAAGCCCTCTTCATCTCCCGATAAAGAGAAGCCGCGTGGAGAAATACCTTTGTGGGAATGCATCCTTGATTGAGGCAAACCCCTCCTAAATTTTTCTTTTCGATGAGGGTGACCTCCGCCCCCAGCCTGGCGGCCCGGAGTGCTGCTGGGTACCCCGCTACTCCCCCCCCGATAACGATTAGCCGCAAAGGAGGCATGGGCCTTCTCCTATCCTGCCAAAACAAAGATGGGATCTTCCATCAATTCTTTTAATGTCTTCATGAATTCTGCAGCTTTGGCTCCATCGATCACTCGATGGTCATAGCTTAAAGTTGCTTTCATAATGGGGCGAACCAAGATTTCTTTGTTTATAACCACCGGTTTATCGATGATCGCCCCTACCCCAAGGATAGCGCTCTCCGGTTGATTGATAATTCCGCAAAACTCCTCTATCCCGTACATTCCCATTGAAGAAAAGGTAAAGGTACTTCCCTTCATGTCGTCGGGGATCAGTTTGCCTTTTTTCCCTTTTTCTACCAATTCCGCGCGAGTCTGGGCAATTTGGGATAGTGATTTTTTTTCGATGTCCCAGATGATTGGGACAATGAGCCCTTCGGGCAAGGCCATGGCCATCCCCATATGAATGTCTTCCAGCCATAGAATTCCTTCGGGCATCCAGCGGGTGTTGATGACGGGGTGATGGGTTATGGCTTCCGTGGTGATCTTCATTAAGATATCGGTAAGGGTCAGGCGAACTCTGGTATGTCTTTCAATAATCGGCAGAAGTCTTTCCCTAGCCTCTAAGATTCGGGTAGCATCGATGCCATGGCTCATGTAGATCTGGGCCGTCTCGACTTTGCTGGCCAGCATCTTTTGGGCGATGATCCTGCGCATGCCCGTCAATTTAACCAACTTTCCTTTTTCTGCCCGTTCAGGAATGGTTGAAACAGCCGGTGTCGGAGGCTGGCTAATAAGAAATTTTTCTACATCAGCCCGGCGGATCCTTCCTCCCATACCAGACCCGGGAACTCTCTTTAATTCCAAACCCTTTTCCTTGGCCATATTTCTGGCAAGGGGAGTGGCCCGAATCTTTTCTCCAGTAGATTTTCGATATTCCGCTGGCCGCTCTTCCTCTTTTCTAATAATGACCTTTGGCTTCTCCTCCGGAATTTCCGCCACTTCCCCTGGGGAAATGATGAATCCTACTACAGCCCCTACGGGTACGGTATCATCGACCTGAACCAGGATCTTATGCAGAATGCCTGACTCAGGTGCTTCCACTTCAAAGGTGGTCTTTTCGGTTTCAAAAACGAAAAGGATCTCTCCCTTTTCAACCCTCTCCCCTTCTTTTTTTCTCCACTCCACGACCTTCCCTTCCGTCATGGTAAGGCCGACCTTGGGCATTACGACTTGTATGGCCATTTCTATCGTCCTTTAAACTGGGGTTTTCTTTTCTCCAGGAAAGCGGCCGTTCCCTCTTTCATGTCCTCCGTAGAAAAACAGGTAATACAATTCTTCTGGGCATATTGGATCGCTCCATCCAGGGGAAGATTTTTTCCTACTTCAATGGCGTCTTTAGCTAAAGCTACCGCAATAGGTGCATTCCTTAGGATTTTCCTGCCAATTTCTTCCGCAGTGGCCATTAATTGTTCGGCTGGAACGACACGGTTCACTAACCCAATGCGATAGGCTTCTTTGGCGTCAATCATCTCTCCCGTTAGAATCATCTCTGCGGCCAAACCTTTCCCGATAAGACGGGGGAGTCGCTGGGTTCCCCCTGCGCCAGGAAGGATTCCAATCTTTACTTCCGGCAATCCCATCTTGGCCGACTCGGCGGCAATCCGGATCGTGCAGGCCAAGGCAAGTTCCAAGCCTCCTCCCAGAGCATAACCATTAATAGCCGCAATCACAGGCTGCCTCATCTTCTCGAGGGCGTCAAAGTTCTCCACCACTCCCTGGTTCCACTGCAGGATTTCCAGGGGGGACATTTGGCTTAATTCCTCAATATCAGCCCCGGTTTGAAAGGCCTTGCCAGTCCCGGTGATGATGACGACTCCAACTAACTTGTCATGATGGAATTCCTCAATGGCCTTTTTTATCTCTTCAATCATTTGATTGTTGATGGCATTAAACACTTTGGGCCGGTTGATCGTCAGATATCCTATTCCCTCTTTGCGCTCTAAGATAATAGTTTCATAAGACATTTTCTATCCCTCACCAAATGGTCTGCCCGCCATCGATCACCAGGCAGGAGCCGGTCATGAAATTGGTGGCCGGGGAAGCCAGGTAGATGGCTGTTCCCTTCAATTCCTCCACCCTGCCCAGCCGGTTCATCGGGATGTTTTTTTGGACAGCCTTCCGGCCGATTTCAGACTCAAAAAATTTCTGGTTCATGGGGGTGAGAAAATAACCGGGACAAAGCGCATTTACTTGGATGTTATATTTGATAAATTCGAGGGCCATTACTTTGGTTAACTGGACCAAGCCGGCTTTACTGGCACAGTAGGCCGACATGTTGGCCATGCCGATCATAGCAGTTATCGAGGTCACATTGATGACCTTCCCCCCTCCTTGCTTAATCATTTCTGGTACGGCTGCGCGAACGCAAAGGAAAGCTCCTTTTAAATCGATATTTACCGGGTAATCCCAGTCTTCATCGGACATTTTTAAGATCGGTTTTTCACTCCCTCCTACGCCGGCATTATTCACTAAGATATTTATTTTGCCCATCTCGGCGGCAGTTTTCCGAATAAGAGTTTCCACCTCTTCTGATTTCGTGATGTCACAGCGAATGGGAAGGGTCTTCACCCCCATTTTCTCGATCTCGGCGCAGGCTTCCACGCAACGTTCAAAATTTCTTGCACAAATGACAACATCGGCCCCTGCTTCGGCAAGTCCTTCGGCTATCCCTCGCCCTATCCCATGATAGCCGCCGGTGATGATGGCAACCTTCCCCGTTAAATCAAACATCGCCAATCTTGCCATTTCTCTCCTCCCGGAGTTACCAGGATCTTTAGGTGTCTTTCCGGGTTCCGGATCATCTCCTTAAGGCCTTTCTCAATAAAATCTTCGAGCCTGATCTTTTCCGTGATCATGGGTTCAACCTGAACTCTACGGTCGGCCAGAAAGGCCAAAGCGGCTGGATATTCATCCACATATCCTGTGCAAGTTGTAATCTCTTTTTCATGCCCCCACAACCTGAAGAAGGGGACCTCGATAGGTTTTAAGGCCATACCTACCATAACAATCATCGCTCTCCGGCCTGTGACTCGAACGGCGGTATCAAAAGCGCTCTGATTCCCAACGCACTCAAAGGCGATATTCGCTCTGAGCCCTTCAGTCCGTTCGGCGATTTCTTTCCCCATATCCCCCTGGACGGGATCGAAGACTTCATTGGCCCCCAAATGCCTGGCTAATTCCCTTCGATGTGGGATGGGCTCAATAGCGAAAACTCGGCTGGCGCCGGCCGCTTTGGCCGCTTGCAGGACCAGGAGCCCGATGGGGCCGGCACCGATCACCACCGCTGTGTCGCCTACTTTTAAGCGGCTCCTTCTCACCGCCCGCACGGCGACAGCCAACGGTTCGGCAAAAGAGGCCATTTCATAGGTTACTGCGTCCGGAATCTTGAGGACGGTATATTCTGGCACCACCGCGAATTCTGCAAAGGCCCCATCCCAGGCTAGACCTACGGTGGCCAGTTTCAGGCACATATTGTACTCCCCGAGTCGGCAGAACAGGCACTCTCCGCAATAAATGAGGCAGTTAATAGTAACCCGGTTGCCTACCGCAATTCTTTTAACATCCTCACCCACCTCGACCACGTCGCCAGAAAATTCATGGCCCAAGATAATTGGCGAACTTTTTCCTGTGAGAGGATGGGGTTTCTTGGAAATGATCATCGGTCCTTCGCGGTATTCGTGAACATCCGAGCCACAGATTCCGCACCATCGGACCTTGATCTTTACCTGATCCTTGCCTACAACCAGTTCCGGAAGATCCATGATTCGAATATCTTCCCGTCCATACCAAACTGCTGCCTTCATTTCCTTCCCCTACTTTCAGGAAAATTGAACATCCTACAGCGAAAATCAGATAATTCTTATTAGATCTACCCTTTTCTCTGATTCCCTTTGTTCTGCCGGTGCATTACCTTTTTTAATAGGCCAGCGCCTTTTTGACGGCTTTGATCACATCTTCCGCATTGGGAAGATAGAAGCTTTCAAGATTAAACGGTACGGGGGTAAAAGGTGCCCCGACCCTGAGGATCGGCGCATCCAGGCAATCGATCATTTCTTCGGCAACCATGGCCGCAATCTCTGCTCCAACCCCGAATGCTTTTACCGCTTCATGCGCAACCACCAGCCTCGAGGTTTTTTCCACCGATTGGAAGATCGTTTCTTTGTCCAAGGGAGATATCGTCCGGAGGTCGATGACTTCCACTTCGATTCCTTCCTCGGAAAGAGTTCTGGCAGCTTCTAAGGACTGATGAACCATTCGCGACGTTGCCACGACAGTCACATCTTTCCCTGGTTTTTTCACGTCTGCTTTACCAATTGGCAAAAGGTAGTCTTCCTCAGGAATTTCCCCTTGCAACCCATAAAGGGCTTTGTTCTCAACAAAGAGGACCGGGTTATCATCCCGGATCGCCGCTTTAAGTAGCCCTTTTACATCGTAAGGAGTGGCCGGCATCACAACTTTTAGACCCGGAACGTGGGCAAACCAGGATTCCAAACATTGAGAATGTTGCGGGCCCGCGTTCACGCCTCCCCCGCATGGGGTGCGAATCACCAAGGGCACCTGATATTGTCCACCGAACATATACCTCGTTTTGGCAACCTGGTTGACAATCTGATCCATGCAAAGCGGTAAAAAATCCATAAACATAATCTCAACCACAGGACGGAGGCCTTGCGTGGCCGCCCCCAAAGCCAAGCCAACTATGGCCGCTTCACTGATGGGCGTGTCCTTAACTCTTCTCCCCCCGAATTCTTCGAGGAGGCCTCGAGTGGCGCTAAAAGAACCCCCTGGGTAGGCTACATCTTCACCAATGACAAAAACCGACTCATCCCGGGCCATCTCTTCTTTGAGGGCCTCGGTAATCGCCCTAATATACCGCACCTCTTTCATTTTCCTGTTTCCCTCATAGAACGCCAATTTTTGCCCAAGCGCCCGAAAAAATATTTTCTAAAATAATAAACCCTGACCCTCTGGGTTCCCCTATGTGAGCGCAAGATTTACACATAGACATTTTCTAAGAGTCCTTCTATCCCTGGAATTGGGCTTTTTTCCGCAAAAACTACTGCTTCATCGATTTGTAATTTAATTTTTACCTCCGTCTCCTCAATATCTTTAGGGTTTAAATTCTTCTTCTCAAGCAATATTTTCTGAAATTTCAAGATGGGGTCAAAACTTCTGACTTCTTCGATCTCCTGGGCCGATCGGTATTTTTGAGCATCCCCAGCAAAATGGCCAAACCAACGGTTGGTTTTACATTCCAGAAGCGATGGCCCTTCCCCTTTCCGAGCCCTCGCGATCATTTTCTCTGCCTCTTCCTTAACTTTTAGGACGTCATTCCCATCCACGGTCACTCCCGGTATCCCATAAGATTCTGCCCTGACACTTAGATTTTCCAGTTTCGTATGGACCTTTTGAGGCGTAAACTCTGCCCATCCATTATTTTCACAACAGAAAACGATGGGAAGATTCCAGAGGGCAGCCAGATTCAGGGATTCATGGAAAGTCCCCTCATTCGTCGCCCCGTCCCCAAAGAAGCACACCGTCACTCGGTCATTTCCTTTATATACCGAAGCAAACGCCGTCCCAAGAGAGATAGGAATTCCACCTCCCACCACCCCATTCGAGCCTATAATTCCCAAATCGTTACAGGCAATGTGCATCGAACCAGCTTTTCCCTGGCAATAACCATCTTTTCGGCCATAGATCTCTGCCATAAATCTTTTTAAATCAGCCCCTTTGGCTAATGCCTGTCCATGCCCTCTATGGGTATTTGAAATGTAATCGTCCTCTCTCAAGGCAGAGCAAACTCCAACCGGCACGGCTTCTTGGCCGATGGATACGTGGATAAATCCCGGGATTTTCCCCTGGGCAAATATTTCTAGGATTCGTTCTTCCACCCTTCGAATCTTCAACATCATGTAATACATCTGTAATAAAGTTTCTTTTTTCATTTCCTTTCCTTTAATAGAGCAAACGCTCATTCAGTTTTGAAAAAAGATTTCAGGCCCGTAAACTAAACAATCATCTTATTTTTTTCTTTTGGATATTCCCAAGGCTTGAATGATAAAATCGATAAGTCCGGATTTAATTTCCTCTTCCCGGAACTTTTTCTTGAGATTCCACCGCCTCAAGGGAATGAAAGCCAGAAGAAAACCGATGATGTCCGCGTCCATTCGGGTTCGCCTGATGATCATTCCCTGCTTCTCTCCCCGCTCAAGGATTCTTTCCCAGAGAGCGACATAATCGCTTTCTCTCTTGAGGATGTTATGCATGGATTCTCTGTCTAAGGAGGCTGTTTCCTGATACATTAGAAGGATTAAATCTTGATAATCCCATATGATATCTATGGTCTTACTCAATGCTTCTTTTAATTGTTCGTAAGGATCTTTCTTGGTATTTTCGATAGTCTCCACTAAGCACTGAGTGAGCATCATGGTAAGTTGATTGTAAATTAGGTAAAGGATATCTTCCTTTTTTTTAATGTAATTATATAGGGTTCCGGGACCTAACCCTGAAGCCTTACAAATGTCGCGGATGGTTGCGAGATGATACCCCTTCTCTGTAAATATTTTGCTCGCGGCCTGGATAATCTCTTCCCTTCTTTGTTTTACAAGGGCATCATCTTTAACGTTTGTCTCAATTTCACGCTCTTCTAACTTTACTCTCATGAATGAATACTCATCAGATTTATTCTTGCCATTTCCTAAAAACTATTACTGACTGAACATTCACTCTCCTACAAAATTTTATAAAATTTGTCAAGAGAAAAATTTGAGGAACTCAAATCTCTTGACAAACATACAGTGGTGCTGTATATTTTCGATAAATAATGACTGATTTGAATATTCCTTTTAAAAATTTAATAGGACGCAGATTTGCGCAGATAACCGCAGAAACAAAAAAGACGCTATGCGCATAGCGCTAAGCGCTAAGCAACTTTCTGTGAACATCCGTGTCCAAAAAGGAAATTCCTATACAATTGATTACGAAAAGGGGCTAAAGATGGAAAGGGGGCATTATACGATTGGTGAGTTTGCCCGGTTGCTGGGGGTTAGCCCCAGGACGGTCGATTTCTATACCCGGCAGGGTCTCCTTCATCCCGAACAGCCAGGTCGAAATCATGGATACCGTCATTATACGGAAAGGGACCTCAACCGTATAGCTCTGATCAAACAGCTCCAGGCGCGCAAATTTTCGTTACAGGAAATCCACCAGATTTTAAATTCCCCCCATGGGCAGAAAGCAACATCGGCGGTGGAAATCTTGGAACAGGTGATGATCGATCTGGATCGGCTTCAAAACCTTATCCAGAAAACCCGTTCCTCGACTTCTACCGCAAATCAACCCGCCATGCGCGTTGTCGCTACCGAAGCCTTACAAAAGGCTACAGGCCTTTGTTCTTTGCTGGTGACTTTTTTGCAAGATATGCCACTTTTATAGTAATGGGCAAGAGGAGGAAAAGAACATGTCAACCAACACTTTTAAGACTTTTATTTTGCTCGCCGGACTGAGCGCCCTCTTATTATTTATCGGCCAGGCTTTGGGCGGCCGATCTGGTCTTTACTTTGCCCTGTTCATGGCTTTCATTATGAACATGGTAGGCTACTGGTTCAGCGACAAGATCGCCCTGGCCATGAGCGGGGCCAAGGAAGTCTCTGTTAACGAGGCTCCTGAACTTCACCAGATGGTGGAAAAACTGTCCGTTCAGGCCGGCCTTCCCAAGCCCAGGGTGTATATCATTCCTCAGGAGACTCCCAATGCCTTTGCTACCGGCCGCAATCCGGAGCATGCCGCCGTCGCCGTAACCGAAGGCATCTCGCGCATCCTCAAGCCTGCTGAATTAGAAGGTGTTTTGGCCCACGAGTTGGCGCATATTAAAAACCGGGATATCCTCATCAGCTCCGTGGCCGCGGTTATTGCCGGGGCCATCAGCTATATGGCTACGATGGCTCAATGGGGAGCGTTCCTGGGTATGGGCAGGAGTGATGATGATGAAGGAGGCGGCAGGGGCAATATCATCGCCGTCGTGCTTATGGCCATCATCGCGCCCATTGCCGCCATGCTCATCCAGATGGCCATCTCCCGCAGCCGGGAATATCAGGCGGATTCTACGGGAGCCAAAATCATTGGCGCCGGCCGCCCGCTGGCCAACGCCCTGATCAAGCTGGAAGAGTACAATAAGCAAGTGCCCATGCAGGTAAACCCGGCCCAGGCCCAGATGTATATCGTCAATCCCCTCTCGGCGGGAGGGTTCACCCGGCTCTTCAGCACCCACCCGCCTATCCAGGAAAGGGTGGCTCGCCTGATGGCCATGGGGCCCATTCATCCTTAGCGAGGATCTTAAAAAGATAGAGTTCCCTAACAGCGCCAAAGCCGGCTGGTAAATTGAGCCGGCTTTTTTCTTTCTCCCCTCTCATCAGCGACTTTTTTCCAAGGCCCTCTCCAGGTCTCCGATAATCTCCGCGGCCTCTTCAATACCCACAGAAAGGCGGACCAGCCGGTCGCTGATTCCCACTTTTGCCCTTTCTTCCGGGCTTAGGGCCCGATGGGAAGACATGGGCGGGTAAAGGACTAAGCTGTAAACATCCCCGAGCGTGGTCGCCGGGATGATGAGTTCCAGGGTTTCCATGAACCGGAAGATCTCCTCTTTGGCGGCGTCTTTAACCTCAAAGGAAATCATCCCCCCATAAAATCCCGGCGGAAAGAGGTTTTGGGCCAGTTCGTGCTGGGGATGGCTCGCCAGGCCGGGGTAATTTACCCGCGCGATACGCGGATGGCCCTCCAGCCATCTGGCCACCTCCAGGGCATTCTGACAATGCTGACGCATGCGCAGAGGAAGAGTCTTTAATCCCCGGAGGGTCAGCCAAGCTTCGGTGGGTCCCAAGTTCCCCCCGGTCATTTTGATGATCTCGTGGAGGGGGGCGTGATTCTCCCGGGATGTCACCACTGCGCCCCCCAGAACATCTCCATGCCCTCCGATGTACTTCGTAGTGGAGTGTAAGCAAAAATCTGCACCGTGCTCGATGGGCCGGAAGAGGAAGGGGGTGGCAAAGGTATTATCTACGATGACCTTCGCTCCGGCCCGGTGAGCCAGATGGCTGATGGTGGGAATGTCAGCAATTTTCATCAAGGGATTGGAGATGGTTTCCAGGATGACGGCAACCGGTTTGGCTGTGGAGAGGGTTTTAGCGAATTCCTCAAGGTTGGTTACATCCACGAAATGGGTCCGCACCCCCAGTTCAGGGAAAAGGCGCGAACAGATTGCGTACGTAGCCCCATAAATATCGTAGGCCGCCAGAAGCGAAGTTCCCGCTTTGACTCCGGCAGCAAGCAGGCTGGCGTGTACAGCCGCCATTCCCGAACCGAAGGTTAAAGCGGTTTCTCCTCCCTCCAAGTTCGCCAGGGCCTCCTCCAGGGCGGAGTTCGTCGGGTTCCCATACCGGGTGTAAACGTAGCCCTCGCGCTCATTGGCAAAAACCCCATCCAGGTCTTTTATGTCCTCATAAAAAAAACCCACCGTCTGGTAGATGGGCGTGGAGACTGGCTGGAAATCCGGTTTGGGTCCCCGCTCCCCGGCGTGCACCGCCCGCGTAAAAATGGACTTCCCTTCGATCATCGTCTTTCTCCTTTAATTTATACGGACGCAGATTTCCGCAGATAAACGCAGATAGAAATATTTCAAGATATTGATTTTAATAATAATCCTGAAAATCTGTGTTTATCTGCGTCCCAATTAAATAAATGATAGTTTTTTCCTCAGCTCGTCAGCCTGATGGACAATTCCTTCGATGATGTCCTTCATGGGCATTACTTTTTTCACCAGCCCTACCCCCTGCCCACAGGAAACGACCCCGGCGTTCAGGTCTCCATCCTGGAACATTCTCCTGGCTTTTTCTCCGGCAGCCACCTCGACGATTTCCTGCAGCCCGGCCTGTCGTTTTTCCAGTTCGGCCACTTTCTTGGCCACTTCGTTGATCCATACCCGGTGGGAATTCTGGATGGACCGCATGACGATCATGGTGTCCAGCTCGGTGGCCTCGATCAAGGCTTGTTTTAATTGGGGATGAATGGGACATTCTTCGGCCACCAACAGGGGAGTTCCCATGATCACCCCTTGCGCCCCTAAGGCCAGCAGAGCTAAAAAGCCGCGGCCATCCGCCACTCCGCCCCCGCCGATCACTGGGATTTTCAAGGCATCCACCACGCGCGGGACGAGGCAGAGAGTCGTAATATCCAGGGTACCAGTGGCACCCCCATTTTCATATCCCACCACGGTTACGACATCCGCTCCGATCGATTCGGCTTTCAGAGCATAGCGAACTCCCACGCACTTATGAATGAGGGTGATACCCTGGGCCTTGAGATCTTTAGTTAACTCTTCCGGGGCCTTGTGGCCGGAGGTCTCCACGATCTTAATCCCCTCATCGAAGATGACCTCCAGATATTCCCGATTGTCAATCGGCCGCATGGCCGGGAATAAATTTAAATTGACGGCAAAGGGTTTATCGGTCATTCCTTTGAGCTTTTTTATTTCCAGGCGAAATTCTTCTTGGGTCTGAAAAATGGCCGAAGCCAAGACACCGAGAGCCCCGGCATTGGAAACAGCCGCCACCATCTCGGCCCGGGAAAGGTGCATCATGGTGCCGACCACGATGGGATACTTGATGCCGAACATGCCAGTGATCTTTGTCTGAAACATTTTCTCCTCCTTCAATTTCTTTTATCTTTTGGACGCAGCTTGGCGCGGATAAACGCAGATAATGCCCAGATACGCTAAGCGCTTAGCGCTATGCGCATCGCGTCCCTAAAAACCTAAAACTTCATCGCATGTTTTTAAGCAAACGCTGCAAGTCAGCCCGGCTTGGCGGTAGGTTCGGCAGGCGAACTTGTTCATGGAGTAGGCCTCATCCGGCGCAGGCACTTGGAGAGCTTGTGCCGGACAGGCCCGGATGCAAGCCTCACAATCGAGGCAATACTTTTTCTCCAGGGATGGAGACGCTTCCAAGGGTGCCTCGGTCAGTAGGCAGGCCAACCGAACCCGGGGGCCGAAATCCGGGGTGATCACCAAACTATGCCGTCCGATCGTCCCCAGCCCGGCAAGCTGGGCCGCGTGCTTGTAGGAAAAGACGGCCTTCAAAAATCTCTGGTCCGTCGGGCAGCCTGCCGCCGGCAAGGGCAACGAACGATATTTTTCCTTGCGGAAAATATCAGCCAAGTCATACACGGCTTTCGTTAAGCGGCTGTTAACATAATCACTGTGAGGTCCAAATAATTCTCCAGGCTCTGCTTCCCCGGCGCTTTTGGAAGGTCCCAGCAAAGTTACCACTTCTTTGTAGACTTGCTTGCCCAGGACCACCACGGACTTTACTCCCGGTAAAAGAGAAATGGCTTGCTTTCTTAGCTCTTGGGAATTTGAACTCTCCACCGAGGCTACCCCCAGTAAATCTATGTCCAATTTTCCCCTCATCTCCTGCAGGAAATTTTGGTCGCTTTTTTTCATTGCATCCCTATCCTTAGTGTTAAGTGTTTAGTGTTGAGTGTTAAGTCTTTGTTAGCCTATTGCCTATTGCCTATTCTTCTGTGGGAATCTTAGACTCGCAAGGAACCCCCGTCTGGCAGAAACCACAACCGTAACCCTCAAACCCAAAATTGGCCTTTACATACTTGGCGGTTATCTCCACGTAGGCTTTACATTTTATCTTATCATGGCCCGCTTCGGTCACCGCTCCCGCCGGGCAACGCTGGATGCACTTTTTACATATCCCTCGGGAGAAAAATAAGCAGTAGGCTTGATGGTCCTTCCGGGGTACCGTCCTCCGCGTTGGGACATCACTGCGCACAACTTTCGATATCCTTCATCACTCATTTTCCATTTCCATCCTTTTTTTGCTGGATTTTACTCCGAAAACTCGCCGATCCAGATGGCTTTAGCCGGATTCCGGTAGACCATGCGCAAGAACTTGACATCCGGATACCCGACCGTGAAGGCTACCAGGGATCGATGATCCGTTGGGATCTTCAGAAATTCTTTTAGCTCCTTGGAGTTCTCGATCGCCCAGATAAGGAAACCGATATAGCAAGTCCCCAGGCCCGAGGTCTCCGCCAAAAGGACCATTTGGGTGGAGGCAATGGCCGCATCGATCTCTGGAGTCGTGGCCAGGCCCTTTTTCATGTGGACGATGATTAAGGCCGGCGCATGGTGGAGAAGCTGATCCACCCCTTCCTCCCACTTCTTAGCGATCCGTTCCCAGACCGGGGGGAGAGTCTGCCTGGCAACCAGCTCTTCGGACAAGGGCTTTTTCTCCCGGTTGAGCTTGTCGATCACTTTTCGAATCCCTTCTCCCTGCGCCTGCAAATTCCCAATGGCGATCTTACATACCTTATCCAGTTTTTTTCTCCCGCTGACCACCACGTACTCGCAGGCCTGCCGGTTGGAGCCGGTGGGCGCAAACCGACCCGCTTCCACCAGCATTTTCAATTTTTCTTTTTCCACGGACTTATCCTGGTATAACCTCAGGCTGCGCCGGTTGCGCAGGAAGCGCAAGAAAGGAGCGGCACTGGGAATCTCCTCCTTGCTCGGTACGGTTGTAAACTCCTCATTCCCCTCAGAGAACTGGGGGGCATCCGTTGGGCAAACCGCCTTGCAGTGGCCGCAGTAGAGGCACATGGCGGGATCAATGATTTGAATCGAGTTCTCCCCTTCTTGGAGAATTCTCCGGACGCATACGGGTATGCACATTCCGCATTTCGTGCATTTTTTCTCATCGATTGAGATCATGGCCTCTTCCTCAATTTCGTCATTGGTATAAAGATCGCCTTGTTTTCTCCATGCCGGTCACGTACTCTTCGGCTTCTTCAGGAGAGACTTTCTCAAGTGATCCATCCGACTTTTGAATTACAACCCCCGATGAAGTCAGGATTTTAAAATTTTCCTTGCGGTCTTCAGGATCGGGCCAGCAGATGAGCTGGCAGTTCCCGCAGGTGAGGTAAAGTTTGGAGCGCATAAGAATATGGGGAAACCCTCCTTCCATAGGGGGGCGGCGATCATAAGCTTTTATCCCCTGGATCATAGCCTCGCGAAAGGCCCGGTCATCCTCCGGAATGCAGAAACGGCCCGGGGACCAGGTTGACCATTTCTTGGTAGGATGAAGCCCCGTCATCCCGCCGCAGACAAATTCACAGCGGAGGTAGTCTCTTCTTCGGGCGTAGGTGAAATCCCGCCCTCCCAGAGTTACTTTCGTTTCTTTCTCCGGGTCCATCAATCCTGAGCAGCAGGAAGCCAGGCAGAGCTTACACCGGTTACAGTAGTTATCTTCCGGAGGGAGAGGATCCGTCGGCTCCAGTTCCGCCGAAGTTACGCAGGTCCCGAGAATCACTGCCGCCCCATACTCAGGGGTGATCACGTTTCCCGAAAAACCAAACCAGCCAACCCCTGAACGAACGGCAAGATAGCGGTGGGACAGGTCGGGATGCATGCCTAACCTGCCTATCCCGGGCTCATCCCGATAAAACTCGTTGGCCACCACGCCTTGCGAGGGGAATCCCTTCTGCTCCAGATGCTTGGCCAAGTGAGCGGCGATTCCCGTCACCAGCATGTTGGCCTGCAGGTTGTCCCGTTCGTGGCTGAGACGATCTTCCTTGGCCAGGAAAGGGCGAATGTATTTTTTATTCAGCGGGATGGCAAAGGTTATGGCTGACCGTGCTTCGGGCATGATAAAAGTGAGATCCGTAGAGGGAGGGCCTCCCTCCAGGGTCTGGCGGGTTGCAATTCCCACCCGGACAGTTCCATAAGATCCGACCATCTTTTTAACTTGTTCGGTAAGGGAATCCATGTTTCCTCCTAAATGAA
>Ga0299915_10001098_pt1 | contig 19926 bp, 13 predicted proteins | sample RVTome_13_FD_200263 | JGI IMG/M metagenome (GOLD analysis project Ga0299915, IMG submission 200263) | Soil microbial communities from uranium-contaminated site in the Upper Colorado River Basin, Wyoming, United States - RVT92D227 (version 2) ... | reverse complement strand
TTCAATTCACATCTTCAACGGGTCAAGGCCACGGTGACGCTTTTGTATTCGATCCTCTATATAAGCTGTTCCAGCCTGGAATTACAAGTACGGTAGTGGGCTATTTGAATACCTGCCTTATGATAGTCTTCGTTATATATGCCGTCCCCAAATGGCTGACTTTTCGAGAAGATCTCTCTGCGCGGTTGTCCTCATTTCTCTCGGTTGCCTTTTTGGGGGCGCTTGCCTTTTCCCTCATGTTCCATCAGGAGAACACTGGAGCCGGAAACGAGCTTTGGGGGTTGCTGGGTGTTTCCATTCTTATTGTTCCAATCTTTCTTTTAAGCCTGCTGGAAAGAGTGTCGAACAATTTTAAGAAACTGGTCATAATTTTATCTATAATGACCGTGACTTCCGGCATAATTTATGCGATCAGTTTTCCGGCAGGAAAGATTGAGAGTATAGACGCAAAAGTAGCTCATGATTTAAAACGATTTGGCAAGAAATGTGATGTGCACGCCACGCTTGCGCTTGATCCGGACCTCGGTGAAAATAGAATTACGGCTTCTCTGACGGGTCGGAAAACCCTTATGGATCGGAAAATCCGTTCAGGATTTGATTCTGTTAATAGGCCGTCTTACGACGCATCACGAACAACCCTCAGTTATCTTAAGTGGTTTCTGGGTATGCCCTGTGACAGTTTATATGCCAAGACGGATTTATTTAAGAGAGATTATCTGATAATTACCAATAAACACGCACAAGCCATAGTGTACATGCAACAGCATAATTTTGTCATTAAGGAAACATTAGACTGCGGTGCCATCGTCCTTAAGAACAATTCTCCTGGCAAAGAGTAGGTGTTAAAAACCATAGTCATCGGGAAGTTTTACGGGTTCAAGAATGCCGGCAAGAACTCATCGTCCGACGCCGTCCCATGTTATTGCCGAGGTCGCCCTGATGGAGACTGAGGGGAACGGGAGCCTCAGCGCCCGCCTCTCCAACCGATTTCGATGCCCTGAAGCCCTGTCGGAATGGAGGCGTTCCAAAACTCAAGTGAAACCGGCCTGATCGAGACACTCCTCTTCAAACCAATCGATCGGATCGAGAGCTCGAGCGGGCCTCTGGGGTCGCGGGCATAAACCGTGAACGCAATCCGTTCTTTTTCGGATCGGAGGGAAATCCCTGAACGCGATCCGTTCCTTTTCGGATCGGAGGGAAATCCCCGCCGCGTAACGCTTATTCGCGGATCAAAGGAATAATCGCTGCCGGCACGATTGACTATCGTCACCGTCAACGGGTCCGCGTTCCGCAGGGTGAAGGTGTCTGCGAAAAGAGTGGCCGTCCCGGACGCGTGGTCCAGGAGGGAGACCGACCTCGCATAAAAACTGCTCGGGCGGAGCTTGTTATGGATGTGGTCCGGATAGCTTCGAAAGAACAGCGCGCCGGAACATAGAATCATGAGAGCCGCGATCGGGGGGAAAGCCCTGCTCCTCTCCCGGATATGCGCCAGTCCGAAGCCGGCCAGCGGAAGCAAGAGGGCGATCTGGGGCAGATTGAACCGGGTGTTCCCGTACGATGCCGCGTAGGGCAGCGCCCCCCCCAGGACCAGCGCCAGGATAAGGGACTTGTGCTCCAGCCGAGCCCCGCGGACCAACAGGCCCTTAAGGACCAGCAGGTAGAAAGCGAGGGCTCCGACAGCGAAAGCCCCCAGGGAAACGAGAACGACGGCATCTGATGTCGGGGGATAGACCGCGTTGACGATATGGCGGAGCGGAAAAAAATCGAACGTCCATAGGAACAGGAACGTTTTGATCCCGATCCGCACGGACGCCGCCGGACGCGCGGCGATCTCCTTTAAAACCAGCTCCCTGGCCGCCCGTTCGGCGGAAATCGAACGGGCGGAGGCGTACTCTTTCAGCGCCTCCTGCCCCCAGCCCTCCAACCCCTCGTCGTCATCCGGCTTTTCAAGGTTCTTCCAGATTTTGTCTCCCTTATAGAGATTCCGGTACGTGAAGGTCGTGATCGGGACGAGGCGCCCTTCCCGGCGGAAGAGGCTGAGCTCCCAGGGGAGCATGGTCACAAACGTGGCCAGCAGGATCATCGCGGATCCGCCGATCTTTGCCCGGATCGTTTTCGACCTGAAGAAAACCCAGGCTGGAACGATGAATATCGTCAGCAACGCCGCGGCGCGGGTCAGCGCCAGGCACCCCAAAGCGGCGCCCGTCAGAATGGAGAGCCCTGTCCGACTCCGGGACGGCGGGAGCTCCGGAATGCGCAGCGCCAGGAGAAAGGCCAGCAGAAGCAGAAAAATGAAGGTCGTCTCCGACCACAAGTAATGGGAGAACGCTAGGAAGCTCGGATGGACGAGATGCAGGGAAGCGGCCAGGAGCCCGACCCTCGGGCCCGCCAGCCTGCCCGCCAACAAAAAGACTAGGGCCGTCGTCAGAGCCGAGATCAGGACCACCATGAATCTGGCGACGGCGACGGTCTTGCCTAAGAGGAGCATCCCCAGCGAAAGGCAGATCGGATGGAATGGAGGCTGAAGCCCTTTTCCATAGACCGTGTCCCTGTCCTTTTCTTGGGGGGCCCTGAAGCGGGCCAGGTCCTCCACAACAAAAGCGAAAGCAACGGCACGCCGGAAATAAAAGCTCTCGTCGAACTGGGGAGGCATGTCGTTCTTCAACACCGGAAAAAGGAGGAGCGCCCGGACCAGGAAGGACAGGAAGAAAACGAGAAAAAGCGCCCGCGGCCCCCGGGGGGCGCCGCGGGCCGTGGATCCGTTCGCGTCCGTTGCGTGGTTCATAGAAGCCATCTCTTTTGAGGAGCATAACGCAGGGCGCCGGCGGGCGTCAAGAAGGTCTAAAACTACCAGAGACTGTTTACACTTAGGCTCCGTTTTTGGGGAGTAGCTCAATCAGAGCCATCTCTACAACAATGAGATAAACAGAAACGGTCTATAAGAGAAGGAAACGGAGTTTATTTTTGTCCGTGATGCGCATCATTCTGTAGATACTCTTACGCTTTCCTCTCTTAATCTCCGGATTATAAAACTCCCAAACGATCTCCTTGTCCCTGGTCACTTCAAAAGCGCGGCCTTCTTGCGATTCGCATATGAGAGTATTGCCGTTAGGTAGGCGCTGGTTTGAGCCTTTTATCTGGGAATAGAACATCTCTGGCGGACTGGCCCTATATTCCCATTCGATCGACCCGCTCATTGGATTTAGTTCTACTATTCTGGAATACGACCTGTGCTCACCGTTATCATAAACGAGAATATTCCCGTTCTCGAGGAGGGTCGGCATATGGGGCCAATCCAGCATGCGCGGACCCCAATGCCAAACCGCTTTTTTCGTGTCTTTGTCTAATATCAAGATTAGATTTGCATTCCTGAGGCAAATCAAATAGTTCCCCTGCTGAAACCGTGCGTCCCTCATCCCTAAAGCTGTTTTGGGAAGGACTTCTATGGTGTTGAGATGGTAATAGTCATAAGAAATATTCAAACCCATGATCTTCTTGATCTTATCGCGTATTTTCGCGACGATTCTCTCGGAAAAGACCGGCTCTTCCATTATGGTCGCATCATTATTCCGCTGATGAAGACGTCCGAAACGTGAGATGACATTCCTTCGAAAAGCATTGGTAAAAGTGTAGATCTTCTTGATGAATAAATAAAGTTCTCTCAGCGCCGTGCTCAGGCGATAAACTCTTAAATCTACTGGTAAGGGGTCATGCAGCTTTTTTAACGCGGGGAGTTCGTCGCGGGTTGACCATTTCTCAAGAATCTCTCCATCACCCGATAAGCGAACCACCGCATCGAATTTTATCAGATGAGAGCGGTAGCCAACTTCTGGTTCGGCAACCGGTATGAGATACCCTCCGTCCGGCAATATCGCGACATCGTGATGGGCGCTAATATCTTTTACCCAGATAATATTTGAATTCCGGTCAATCTTGGCAACACACTTTTTTACACAAATAGCAACGATGCTGCCATCATCTAAGAGTTCTGCATATGTCCAGTTGCCTCGTATAGAAGGTGGAAATTGCCAGCGGTAAACGATATTGCCGTCCATATCCATCAAATAGGCATAGCGGGCCCTGTCGGCATATAGATTATACCCCGGGAAAGCTTTCTTAAGATCATGTTTGGTAACGCCTCTCACGCCAGCGTTGGCTTCATTCTTTGACCAAGACACATAGGGTAAAGACTTGAATTGCTCAAGGGCCAGCGATGGATGAGCCGCATTTCTGCCGCTTGGGTCTATCTTTTTAAAAAGATAGGAGTAAATGACTTCGCCGGAGCCGTATAAGATTATTACACAGAGCGCGGCCGCGGCGAGGAGCTTAGGTCGTTTGGACCTTTTTGCTAACAACAAGAATATGTAGAGCGCGGCAATGAAGATAAGCGCTGAAGAGACAAAAAAGAAGAGAACAAAGAAAAGAGGGCTGGAGAAAAATGCCAGGATATATCCGAACATTCCTAGAAAGAATAATATGCGGATCCTCTTTTTTGCATTCATGTTAAATGCGAGCCCGTTCATCTCTTCACTGCCTTGATCATGATATCTTGTTCATTTGGTAACAATCAAGCCCTTGTTGACGGTGCCGCGCGGCCGGAAGCATGTTACCGGCGTGGTCAAAAGTGGAATTCGGTCCGACGGTCCAAGAGAGGCGGGCAAGGCCACGACGGCCGGGTGTACGACAACATTTTCGTCGAACAGCTTTGGCGCCGGCTTCGGGGGCCGTGGTTTGACATGGACGGGTTCGAGATCGTGGCTCCTGAGGCTTCCGGCGAAGCCGTTTTTTCGGGGTTCACGTTAAGATGGCTCTCGGCCCTTATAGAGGGATAATTACAAATATCCCGCACCGGGCTCGGCCGCCATCAGGGTGACCTCGGTGAAGACACATGAGGGCGGCGGTTTCTCAGCCACGAACGTCAGCTTCAGATGATCGATGATCCGATCCATGACGGCATACTCTGTGATGAAAACGACGACCTTCATCGTCCCCCCGCACTTGGGACAGACCATCGGATCAACCTCGTGGACTTCCCGGCCTAAGCTCCGCCCTAATGTACCGCCGGGTATACAAGGCTTTATTATGTAGCCTGTTATTGACTAGTGATACGGCGTCCCGACCCGGTCGGCAAAAATCATCTGAGCAGCCCATTAAAGCAAAAAGAGGCATGGTCTGCGCAATTCCAGTCACTCAAAGTCCGAATTTTATGGACGTCAAGCACCCGGATGTATTAATTCGGAAATTGGCATTGTGTCCCCGATTTAGATTATACTCAAACGGTGACCGGGTGGATTCAGGGGAAAGAAATAAAAACCCGAAACATCATAAAAAGGCTTTTGAATCGAGGTGTCGATGTGGACGCCAGGGACGCAGAGGGCTTGACGCCGCTTCACGTGGCCGCAGAGGAAGGCCACAAGGACTTGGGCGAGTTGCTGATCGACAAGGGCGCAGACGTGGACGCCAGGGACGCAGAGGGTTTGACGCCGCTTCACGTGGCCGCCGTTTATGGCCAAAAGGACGTGGCTGAGCTATTGATCTCCAAAGGTGCGGACGTAAACGTCAAGACCGCCAAGGGCGTCACGCCGCTCCACTGGGCTGCGAGCTGGGACCACTCGGAAATAGCCGAGATGTTGATCGCCAAGGGTGTGGACGTTGACGCCAAGGACAAAGATGGCTGGACACCGCTCCACTGGGCTGCAGATGACGACCACGAGGACTTGGCCGAGTTGTTGATCGCCAAGGGCGCGGACGTGAACTCCAAGACCGCCGAGGGCGTCACGCCGCTGCATGGGGCCGCTGTTAATGGCTCTAAGGCCGTGGCCGAGTTGTTGATCGCCAAAGGCGCGGACGTCGACGCCGAGGATAAAAATGGCTGGACGCCTCTCCAATGGGCCGCGAGCTGGGGCCACTCGGAAATAGCCGGGTCGTTGATCGCCAAGGGGGCGAACGTGAACGCCAAGGGCGCGATGGGCCGGACGCCGCTCCACTGGGCTGCTGCCAATGGCCATAAGGACTTGGCCGAACTGTTCATCGCCAAGGGCGCGAACGTCGACGCCAAGACCGCCAAGGGAGTCACGCCGCTCCACTGGGCCGCGAGCTGGGGCCACTCGGAAATAGCCGGGTTGTTGATCGCCAAAGGCGCGGACGTTGACGCCCAGGACAAAGATGGCTGGACGCCGCTCCACTGGGCCGCCGCTAATAGCCATAACGACCTGGTCGAGTTGCTGATCGCCAAGGGGGCGGATGTCGACGCCGAGGACGAAGATGGCTGGACGCCGCTCCACTGGGCCGCTGAAATGGGCCATGAGGACCTGGCCGAGTTGCTGATCGCCAAAGGCGCGGACGTCGACACTGAGGACGAAGATGGCTGGACGCCGCTCCACTGGGCCGCTGAAATGGGCCATGAGGACCTGGCCGAGTTGCTGATCGCCAAGGGCGCGGACGTCGACGCCAAGGACGAAGATGGCCGGACGCCGCTCCACGCGGCCGCTGGCAAGAGCCATAAGGCCGTGGCCGAGTTGCTGATCGCCAAAGGCGCGGACGTCGACGCCAAGACCTCCAAGGGTGTCACGCCTCTCGACGATGCCGAATTAATGAACGACGACGCCTTGGCCGTGCTGCTTAAGAAGCATGGGGCCGTGGAATAGGGTTTATTCCTTGACCGAATCGTCTTCCTTGATATTGAGCGCCTTGTAGAGATCGCGCCGTCCGGCCTTGTCTCCGTCCATGATCTTCCGGGCGTACTCGGCCACGGCCTCCGCCTTCGCCCGGGGCACGACAAGAACGCCGTCGCCGTCGGCGACGATGACATCGCCCGGCATGACCAGGACGCCGCCGCAAACGATCGGCCTGTTGACGGATTCGAGTTCGTTCCGTCCGGGCCGGATACCGCGTCCCGGTTTCCGGAAGTAAAGAGGAACGCGCTGGGTGATGATCTCATCGGTATCCCTGGCCGTGGCGCTGGTGACGACACCGACGCAACCGTGTCCCTGCCATTCCAGGATGTTGTAGGAGCCGATCGAGCCGACGTCCGCGTTCGGAGCATCCTCGATGACGAGCGCCGTCCCCTTGCGGATGAGGTCCATGTAGGCTTCGGTGGAACGCTTTTCGTACCAGTCCGCCGACCAGGCGTCATAAACTTCGACGGTCATCTTCCCGGCCGGCGCGTCCTGGGTGGGGACGTACCTGGCTGTGACCGCAATCCCCACGAACCGGTGTCTGAAGTGCTCCGTGTCGCGCCAGAGGGAGTGGATCTCCGGGTCCATGAGGCCGATGTTCTGCAGCCCTACGGCATCCATCCCGTCCGTGACATCCGCTACGCGCAGTCCCTTGAACAAGGCCAGGAGCTTCCCGTCCTCGGCTTCGGAGTAAACTTGGGTGGCCAAGAGATTCTTGCCGGCTCTGAGGTCCTCGGCGCCGGGGGCCTTTTCCTGCGCGGCAGGCCCTGCGCCCGCAAGGGCCGCGAGCAGCAGAACGATGGCCAAGCCTATGATATGAATTTTCATGCTTCGTCCTCCAACGTCATTTAACGTTCACGAAATCCTCGATCGATCTACGTGCCTATTCTTATGATTCCCAACGACCGGTGTCAAGGGCCGGACGCCGAATAAGAATCGGTTTTTTGAATTTTCGTTCAAAATAATGTATCGCGGCACTCCGCGGATGATAATATGACTTCATCGAGGAGGTCCAGTTCAAGTCGAGCGGCTACAACGCCGAGTACGGCGGCTCCCTGGGCGGCGTCGTCAACGTCCTGACCCGTTCCGGGGGCAACGAGTTCCATGGCGAAGTCCTGGCCTATTATCAGGACGAAAAGTTGACCGGGCGGCGTCAGGACACCCTGAATTTCAACAATGCGAACAATGCCCGGGCATCCTACTATTCTTGGAATGAATATGAAGGCAAGGATACATGGCAGAACCTCGAAGCCGGATTCAACCTCGGCGGCTACATCATCAAGGACAAGCTCTGGTTCTTCGGTTCCGTCATCCCCAATCACAGCTATGTGAACCGGACGCTGGATTACAATGTCCAGAACGCCAACCTCATCAGGGACGTCCAAACAAAGCAGACTTCCTGGAACGCCCAGGCCAAGCTCTCCGCCCAGGTGTTCAAGAACCTGCGGGTGACCGCGAGCTTCGTGAACGGCCTGACCGTGGTCAGGGGGCCGGGGCTGAGATTTAACGCCGGGGAAGTGCCGACCGGGTTGCCCGTGATGCCCCTCTCCTGGAACGCGAGCCAGACGACGAACTATAACGCATTGGGCTTCAATTACCCGAACATGAGCGCCAGCATCACGGCCGACCTCGTTGTGAGCAACAGCTTCCTGGTTAATGTCCGCGCCGGCTATTTCATGACCGACCAGAATCATCAGCTCCCGGGGCCGGAATCCACACCGCGGTACGTGTTCCAGATGGAACAACCCTACAGCTACGCGCCCACCACTAATGACCTGACCCAATGGCCCGAGATCCCGTCCGCGCTTCGGCACGGCTCGAATTGGTCGAGTTATCCCCTCGCCGGCTTGAGTAACACAAAGAAATTTCTCGCGGAAAAGTACAACGCCAATTTCGACGTGAGCTATTACCTGAACCTGGCCGGCGAGCATTCCTTCAAGGCTGGGTTCCAGTTCATCCGCCAGGGTGAGGACGTCGACAGCGCGGCCGTCAATCCCATGATCTACCTGGCCTGGGACCAGACATTCGATGCCTACGGCACGAACTACGGCCGCGGCAAGTACGGGTGGTACGGCGTTCGGAACAACGATGTCACGGGCGCTTATGGAAGCCTCTACCAGGCCTTCAGCAATCAGTGGGCGATCTACCTCCAGGACAGCTGGACCATCGCCAACAAGCTGACGATCAACGCCGGGGTCCGCACGGAATCCGAATACATCCCCAACTACAGCAGCGATCCTCTATACGCCGACGTCAAGAAGCCCGTCAACTTCCGGTTCAAGGACAAGATCTCGCCCCGCCTAGGCTTCATCTATGACGTCTTCGGCGACGCGAGCCTCAAGGTCTTCGGCAGCTTCGCCATCTACCAGGACGTGATGAAGCTCAACATGGCGGCCAACGCGCTCGGCGGCTTCAAGTGGAAGAGCGCCTATTACTCGCTGGACGAATACGACTACACCAAGATAGGCGTCAACGGTTACTATCCCGGCACCCTCTACACGATTCTCGATCACCGCTCTCCCGTGTTCGACACCATTGACCCGAACATGAAGCCATTCACCCAGAGGGAGATCTCGCTGGGTCTGGACAAGAGGCTGAACGACAACCTGTCGTTCTCCGCCCGCGTCGTCAACAAGTCCGTCCTGTGGGGCATCGAAGATTGCGGCGTCTACGTCCCAGGCATCGGGGAAGTCTATTACTACTGCAACCCCGGCGGGAGCTTCATCAATCAGAAGTACGCGGAGTCAAGGGCGGCCGGCCTCATGGAACCCGGCACTCCCGATATGCCCAAGGCCAAGCGCGAATACTGGGGCATCAACGTCGGGTTCGACAAGAGGCTCAGCAACCACTGGCTGTTCGGCTTCTCCTACACCTTCAGCAGCCTGCGCGGGAACTATTCCGGCCTGGCCAATGCGGACGAACAGGGCCGCAACAGCCCGAACGGCGAACGCGCCTTCGACCTTTGGCACTTCTCCTTCGACAAGAGCCTGAACCCGATCGACGGTGTGCTTCCCACCGACCGTCCGCACTTCTTCAAGCTCTACGGCAGCTATGTCTTCCCGTTCGGCCTGACCGTCGGCACAGTCATGCAGGCCATGAGCGGGGTCCCGCTCACCGAGGTCTGGAACGTCGACGGCCCGGGCTTCTTCCCTTACAACAGGGCCAACCTCGGCCGCACGCCCTTCCTGTTCACCGCCGACCTATACGCGGAATACAGCCTCAAGCTGGGAAGGTACTCGGTCCTCCTCAGCGCGAACATCTCCAACGCGTTCAACGCCCAGACCGCGACGAACGTCTACACGCAGCGCTACCGGTACAATATCAGCCCTGGAGACGCGGCTCTGGTCGACACGAATTGGGAGCCCGCCGCCAATGCCGCCCTCCATCCCTGGTTCATGAAGGACTGGACATTCCTCGCCCCGCTCCAGGCCCGTCTAGGGATCAAGTTCGTCTTCTAAGCAGTTTGCAGAAGCAGAGTTCCGTCCGCCCCGGCCCCGCCGGGGCGGGCTTTTTTTATCGCTTTCAAACAGGCCGCTGGAGGCGTTGGCGCAGATCGGGCGCACGAGACATAGGAGTGGTTCATGGCCGGCCGGCAGCCGAAATTGTAGTTCCTGGAAATAATCGCCGCAGTCAACGGCCCGCCGCCGGCAGGTGACATCCTCCCCAAAATAAGGTAAACTTTTAAAAAAGGAGGTCAGCGATGACCAAGAAAACCTGCCGTAGAGAATTCATCAAAACAGGCTTAGCCCTCGGGGCCGCGGCCGTCATCGGGGGCAACCGGGTCCAGGAGCTTATGGCCCTCGAGACCGAGGGGGCCCCCGACATCGGCGTCGTTAAGGGAACGGACTATTTCGCGAACACGGAGAAAGCGGTCCGCCTCGTGGGCGGCATGGCGAAGTTCGTCCCGAAGGGGGGCCGGGTGGGGCTTCTCGTCAACGCGCCCCAATGGTGGAAATTGCCGGGAAGCCACGTCAACACCGATATCGTCCTGGCCGCCGTCATGATGATCCTTGACGCCGGGGCCAAAGAGATCGTCTATCTTTGGGACCCCTCGTCCGACATGTGGAGCCGCAGTCCCCTTTCGGCGAAATTCGACGCCGAGGTCCGGGGCATCCGGCCGCACTCCGGGAATTACGTCGAAACGCCCGTCAAGGACGGGCTGGCCCTGAAAAAGGGCAGGATCATCAAGGACTTGTTCGAGTGCGACGCTTGGATCGACATTTCGGTCGCCAAGGACCACACGGGCACCCGGTTCAGCTGCTGCCTGAAGAATTACATGGGCGCCTGTCAGGGGGATACCAACCAATACTTCCACCTGGGCTCTGGAAAGGGTAAGGGGGAGTACGACGACGTCGACTTCCTATCCCAGTGCATCGCCGACGTCAACACCCTGCGCAAGCCCGACCTCTTGATCGCCGACGCCACCGTCGTCCTGGCGACCAACGGGCCGGCCGGGCCGGGGGACCTCGCCCGGCCCCAAAGGATCGTTGCCGGCCGCGACATCGTGGCCGTGGACACGTACTGCGCGGGCCTGCTGGGGCGAGAACCTGCCGAGATTGTCATGCTCAAAAAGGCCGCCGACCGGGGCCTCGGCCGCACGGATCTCGGCGCGATATCCATCAAGGAAATTCCGGTTTAAGAGCTCCGGCCCCAAGGCCCCATCAGTCTCTTAATCCCCCAGGGACACGGCATAAAGGAACCAGGCGGCATGGGGCAGCCATTGCTCCGCCCACCTCCAATCATCGTCCTTGCCGGTCACGGAAAAATGCAGGTTGAGGTCGATGTCCTCTTCGTCCTTATAGCCCCCCGTGATCCCGTTGACGATCCCGCCCGGAGCGTTCGTGTATTCGTAGGATTCGAAGAAGATGTATTGGGGATTGTTCCTCCCCCTGCCCTGGAGCATGCAGGCGTCGAACGGGTTGAGGCCCAGGATCCAATTCAGCTGGTCGCGGCCGAAGGTTTGAAGCTTGTCCCCAAGGTCCTCATCCTCGGGGAATAGCCTGGCGGCGAGCCGGGCGGCCGCGGCCATCGAGCCCAGCCGGGCGTTCTCCCCCTGCCACCAGGGCGCCGTTTCGGTATCATGCGGGAAGAAGAAGCTTGTCCGCCGGGCGCCGTTTTTGCTCTGGACGAACTGGCGGCTGTAGCCGAACGGGTTGACCACTTCTCCGGTCACCCCCAACTCGAAAGCCATGGACCTTCTAATGGCGTCCCGGACCTTCTTCTGCATCTCATCACCGGCGATCCCGGAATAATCGACGAGGCTCACCACGGGCATTCCGGCGTCGGCAGGATGGAAGAACGGCCGGTCCTTGTCGTCGGCCCGCCAGTAGTCCTTGAAGTTCCCGCTCGCCGTCAACCTGGCCATGAGGTTTCCGGCCCTCTTGTCCGCGGCGGCCTTGTAGACGGACTTTTTCGTCGCCCGGAAGAGCTCCGTAGCGGCCAAAAGGGCGCAATAATCGTCGACAATGTTCTCCTGGCCGTCGTTGGCGAAAGAAAGGTTGTTCTTTTCGAGGTAGGCGAACATGTCTTCGGCCGCCTTAAGATAATCGGCATTGGCGAAATCGCCGGAGACCGTGTACGTCGAAGCCATTGCCAGCGCAGCGATGCACATCCCGGCCCCCTCTCTATAGCCGGCCTCGTAGGCTGCATCTCCCTTGATGTTCTCTTTGCCGTAATCGCGGATTTTGTCTTTTGTCTCCGGGGTCAGGATGATATGCCGCTCCGCTTTGGCCGAGATGATACGGTCCTCGGGCTTCTTCTCTGGGCCGCGGCCCGACACGGTGATATAAATGGACCCGGCCGGGTTCTTCGTCCGCACCAGATAATCGGCGCCGAACATGGCTTCATCCAGAAGCCTTTTGTTATATTGCTTGAAGGAGGGATCTTTCCGCCTGTCGAGCTCCTGGTAGGTCTTGAAAAGGCTCCAGGCCGTCATCGAGATCTGCTGGGGATTGAAATACGTCGAAAACGAGAGATGGGACAAGTGCTTTCCGTAATCCCCCGTCGCATCGAACCAGCCGCCGTGCGCGTCGATCGTTCCCTCTTTTCCATCGAATTTCAACTTCCGGTCCGCTTTGTCCCAAAGGCCGGAGCTCCTCTGGCCCTTGAAATAGTAAACGACATCGGAGAGCGTGTTCCGCTCCAGGACATTCTTTTGGACGAGGAACGGATAGGACCGGATGGTTCCCTTGGCGGACGAGCATTCAATGATATAGGTCCCTTCCTCGAGGACCGGCGCGAAATCGATCGTCCAGAAGCTCCAATCCTTCCACTTTTGGACAGGGCCGGCGGGCTTGGGGACCCCGGAGAAGACCTCTTTCCCCGTTTCGAACTCCTTGATCTTGAAGGCGTCGAAAGCGTCGCCCGGCTTGCCCTCGATGACCGCCCGCTTGGGCCCGGCCGGATCGTAACCGACATGGTTGATCAGGACCTTGGCCGTCTGGGCGAAGCCCGATGAAACCAGGATGGCGCAAAAGAGCAGCGCCATGAACGCTCGGGGCTTTCTCATGATTGTTCTCTCCTTTTTTTATTCCAATACAGGTACGCTGGGACGCCGAGGAGGATGATCAGGAGTCCGGCCATCGACTGTTTGAACTGGTTGATGATCGTGTTCACGGAAATAAAAACCGCGGACAGGATGAACAGGACGGGCGTCACGGGGTAACCCCAGGTCCTGTATGGACGCGGCAGGTCGGGCCGTCTGCGCCTCAGGACGACGACAGCCGTGATCGTGAGCCCCATGAAGATCCACAGGCCGAAGATCACGTAAGTGTAGAGCTGCTCGAAGGTCCCCGTCAGGCTGAGGAAAGCGCTCCAACCGCCCAGGGCGATGATCGCGAAATGGGGGGTCAGGAACTTCGGATGGACCTCGGCCAGCTTCCGGAAGAACAGGCCGTCCCTGGCCATGGCGAAATAAATCCGGGGGCTCGTCAGGCAGTGGCCGTTGGCGGCGCCGGAGATCGAGAACAGGATGATGAAGGCGATGATGGAGGCGCCCACGGGCCCGATGGCGTAGTTCATGGCGTCGGCAGCGATACGGGCGGAACCTGCGATAGTCCCGGCCGGGAAGGCGTACAGGTAGGCCAGGTTGGCCAGAATATAGAGGGCGATAACGAGGACGGTGCCGATGAAGATGCCCAAAGGAAGGTCTCTCGTCGGGTTCCGGAGTTCGCCCGAGCTGAATGACGAACTTTCCCATCCCTTATACGCCCAGAGGGCGGCGACGAGGGCCACGCCGAACTTGCCGACCAGGCCCATCGAGAACCGTTCGGGCGCCGGCGAAAAGAAGTTCGCGGCATTCCCCTTGGCGAAAACGAACACCGTGGCGCATAGGCCGGCCAGGGCGGCGAACTTGATGGACGTCAAGACGTTCTGGAGCAGGGCTCCATACTTGACGCCCAAGATGTTGACCGCACACAGGAGGGCGATGAGAGCCAGCGCGGCCGCTTTCGCCTCGAGCGGCGAGAGCTTGATGAAATAGGGCAGGTATTTCGTCGAAAAGCCCACGGCCAGAGTGGCGATCGTTCCCGAATCGATGACCAGGAAGAAGGCCCATCCGAAGAGGAAGCCGGTGAGCGGCCCGTAAGCCTCCTTGAGATAAACGTACATCCCGCCCGCTTGAGGGAAAGCGGCCCCGAGCTCAGAAAGCGACAAGGCCCCGAAAAAGGTCAGGAGTCCGCCCACGACCCAGACTGCGAGCATCAAGACGGGCGATTTGAGCCCGGCGGCGATGGAAGCGGGCACGATGAAGATCCCCGATCCGATCATGGTCCCCATGACGATCCCGATGACGCTCGTGACGCCGAGCACCCGCGGGAGGTCGGCTTTTTCGGGGGCGTTCTGTTCCATGGCTTGTTCTTACGTGGGCGTTCTGGCCGATTCTAAGCGAGGAACCGGATAAAGTCAACGCGGCCGCCCGGGAATGGTCCTAGCTGATCAGGCCGAACTCCCGGCCGGTCTTGTGGAACGCTTCGAGGATACCGTCGATGTGTTTTTGTTCGTAGGTCGCGATGAGGCTGAGCCTGATGAGTTGGAGGCCCTGCGGAACGGCGGGCGAGACAACGGCGTTCACAAAGACGCCCTCCTCCAGGAGCCTCCGCCAGAAACGGAAGGTCATCATGTCGTCCCCGATGATCACGGGCAGGATGGGGGTCCCCCCCTCCATGAGCTTGAAGCCTTGGTTTTTCAACCCTTCCCGGACCTCATCGGCGATGCGGCGGAGCCGTTCGATCCTTTCCGGCTCCCGCCTGATGATGGCCAGGGAGGCACGGACGGCCGCGACATTTCCGGGTGCCATGCTGGCGCTGAAGATAAAAGCCTGGGAATTGTATTTGACATAATCGATGACCTGTCTTTCGCCGGCGATGAACCCGCCCAGCGAAGCGAAGGACTTGCTGAAGGTCCCCATGGTCAGCTCGACGTCGGGCCCGTTCCTGAGACCGAAGTGGCTGCAGGTGCCGCGGCCGCCTTGGCCGAGGACGCCCATGGCGTGGGCCTCGTCGATCATCACCCGCGCCCGGTAAGCCTTGGCCAGCTTGACGACCCCGGGGAGGTTGACGATCCGGCCGGACATGCTGAAGACCCCATCGGTGACGATGAGCTTCGGGGCGTCCGGGGGAACGCCCTTCAAAACATCCTCCAGAGCAGTCATATCGTTGGTCTTGTACCTGAGGACGTGGGCGCCCCGCGCCCTGGCGATCCAGGCACCGGTAACGATGCTGGCGTGGTTCTCCTTGTCGGAGATCAGATACTCGCCCTTCTGGACGAGGGTGGGGATCACGCCCTGGTTCGTCAGGAAGCCCGTGGTGAAGGCCAGGCAGGCCTCGACCCCCAGGAAATCGGCCAGCTCTTTCTCCAGGGACGTGTGGAGGATGGAAGTTCCGTTGAGATACCGCGAGCCGGAGCAGCTCGACCCGAAGGCCTTGATGGCCTCGACCGAGGCCTCGATCACTTCGGGGTGCTGGGACAGGCCTAGGTAGTCGTTGCTTCCGGCCATGATGACCTCCCGGCCTTCCATCCTGACGACGGGACCATGGTTCTCCTCGATGGTCTGGAAATAGGGGAAGACCCCCGCGTCGATGACGTCTTTTGCCCTCGAGAACTGCCGGCATTTTTGGAACAGGTCCATGTCTATTCCTCCGTGAAGTCATTCGGTCTTGCGCTTGAGACCGCCGAGGACGATCTCGAAGCCCACGCCGATGAGCGGGTCGAGATCCTCCTCCTTGAACTGTCGTGATTCGACGAGCTGGATGATCCCGTTAATCATCCCCCACATGACCAAGCTGACCTGGGCGTCCGGGCGGCCCGCCTCGAGTTCGCCGGACCGCACGCCCGCCCTGACGACGTTCTGGAGCTCGAGGAGACAAGCGATCTTCAGGGTCCGGATCTCCTTCAGCAGGGCGTCCGGGACCCGGTAATGGTCGCTGACCAGGTCGATGAAGAACAGGAGCTTGAAGTACTCCCTGTGTTCGCGATAGAAACGGACGTAGGCCTTCATGGAGTTTCTGAGCTTCTCAGGCGTGTCCCGGCCGGTCCTGGCCGCCTCCTTCAGGCAGAAGAGGAGGATGTTCAGGTGCTCGACCAGGATCGACGCATAGATCTCCTCTTTGCTCCCGAAGTGGTTATAGATCGTTCCCTTGCTGAACTCGATGGCCGACGCGATGTCGTCGAGCGTCACGCCGGCGAAGCCGTTCTTCTGGAAGAGGTCCATAGCCGTGGCAAGGATGAGCCTCCGCCGCGTCTCGAACTCCCTTTCCTTTCTCTCCCGGGTGCCCATTTATGACCCTTGGTATTATTTTGACTATCGGTCAATATCGGATAGTATTTTAAAGCCGGGCGTTTGTCAAGCCTGATGGGAGCGCCTAAAATTGCCGAAGGTCTCGATTTCGCCGTTGAGGACCCGGGCGGCGATCTCCTGTGTCTGCCTCTTTTTTATTCAATAACATACCGGATTATAAACAGCATCGAAAACACATATATCAGCCAGTGGACCTGCTTCCCCTTGCCCGTAGCCAGCTTGAGGAGCGAATAGGAGATGAACCCGAAGGAGATGCCCTCGGTGATGCTCAGGGTCAGGGGCATAATGACGATGCTCAGGAAGGCCGGAATGGCCTCGGTCAGGTCCTCCCAATCAATCCGGATCACGCTCTTCATCATCATATACCCGACGATGATGAGGGGCGGGGCGATGACCGGGCGGAGCGTCATGCCCTTGAATCGGAACTCGCCGCTGATCATTTCGGCCAGGGGACTGAAGAAGAGGGCGACCAGGAAGAGGGACGAAGTCATGACGTTGGCCAAGCCGGTCCGGGCGCCCTGGGCGATGCCGGTGACGCTCTCGATGTAGCTTGAGACCGTGGACGTTCCCAGGACAACGCCGCCGACTGTGCCCACCGCGTCGGCCATCATGGCCTGGTTGGCCCGCGGCAGTTTTCCGTCCTTGAGGAAACCTCCCGAGCTGCCGACCCCGATGAGGGTGCCGACGGCGTCGAAGACGTCCAGGAAGAAGAAGATAAAGACCACGGACAGGAGCCCCGACCGGAAGGCGCCCGCGATGTCGAGCTTGAGGAACGTGGGCGCGAGGCTCGGGACGGGCGCCAGGAGCCCGTGGTACTTGACGATGTCCAGAGGGACGCCCGCGACGGCGGTGGCCAGGATACCGATGAGGATGGCCCCGGGGACCTTGCGGGCCATCAGGACGGCCGTCAAGGCCAGGCCGAAGAGGACAAGGACGACGGGCTTGCTCGTCAGGTCGCCGATCCCGACCATGACCCCCGGCGTGTCCACGACGATCCCGCCATACTGGAGGCCGATGAGGGCGATGAGGAGCCCAATGCCGACGGCGATGCCGAACTTGAGACACATGGGCACAGCCTCGACCACGGTCCCCCAAACTCCGATGACGGCCAAAACGATGAAGATGCAGCCGGATATGAAATTCGCGCCCAGGGCGACCTGCCAGGAATAGCCCAGGGTCCCGCAGACGATGACCGCGAAGAAGATATTATGACCCATGGCCGGGGCCTGGGCGATGGGATACTTGGCCAGGAGACCCGTAAGGAGGGTCGCCAGGGCGCTGGAAAGACAAGTCGCGACCATGACCGCACCCTTGTCCATCCCGGTCATGGACAGGATGGCCGGCTGGACGAAGATGATATAGGACATGGTCATGAAGGTGGTGGCCCCGCCGAGGAGTTCGTTCCTGACGGTCGTCCCGTTCTCCCGGAGCTTGAAATAGCGTTCGAGCCAAGCTTTCATGTGAGACTAGAACGTCACCAGGCTCAGGACGTCAACCTCGGGGTGGGCTTTCCTGATGTTCTCGACGCCCTTGAGGAACGAGAGATCGACCACGGCGGCGAATCCGACGACCTTCCCTTCCAGCTTCCCGACGAGGTCGATGGAACTGATGGACGACGAGCCGGTGGCTATGAGGTCGTCCACGATGAGGACCCGCTGGCCCGGGGCGACGGCGTCGGAGTGCATCTCGAAGTGCTCGACGGCATACTCGTTCGGGGCGATGACGCAAACGGACTTGCGGGGGAGCTTGCCCTTCTTCCGGATGACGGCTAGACCGAGGCGCAGCTCGCGGGCGACGCCGGCGGCGAACAGGAAGCCCCGCGCCTCGATCCCGGCGATAGTCCCCGGCTCTTTTGTCCGGGCCCAGGCCGCTATCCGGTCGATCGCCTGGTTATAGGCGGTCGCGTCCTGGATGAGCGGCGTGAGGTCCTTGAAGACGATCCCCGGCTTGGGGAAGTCCGCCACGTCGCAGATTTTCGTTTTGAGATCGATGGCCATGCGTTCGTCCTTTCTTCTGATTCGCCCTCATTAAAAAATAAAAGGACACCAAAGTCAATCAAGAAGCCGGCAGAATTAACGGCCGTCGATTTCCATAATTAAGAAGCGCTTATATACGAAGGGAACTGGATGCCGCCCTCACTCCCCCGGACCCCCAAGGAACCAGTCCCGTCGGTTCCCCCCGTCGAAAAGCCGACGGGTCCCCCCTCCGCTACGGGGGCTTGAGGACGGCATTCAGTTCCCTTAAATCAGATTCAGACTATTTACCCATCATGAAAATCGAGGCCCGCTCAAAGACAACGAAAGAGAACCTGCTGGACAAGCCGGACAGGCTGAACGATAAGAACAAAGAAAAGCGGTATGGAAAAACACGGTTCACAACGGATGGCGATGCCGTTATAATTGGGAAGATGAGCCCGTTGAAGAAGATCGACTGGTCGCTGTATCTTGTCGCGGACACGGAATTCGCGGCGGGCCGGGACCTTGTCCGCCTCGTCCTGGAGGCCGTCCTCGGAGGCGTGACCGTCGTTCAGCTCAGGGCGAAGGACCTCGGGACGCGGGATTTCCTCGAACTTGCGTCAAGGATGAACGAACAGCTCGGAAAATCCGGCGTCCCTCTTCTCATTAATAACCGCGTAGACATCGTCCTTGCCTGCGGGACCGCGGGGGTGCATCTGGGGCAGGACGACATGCCCCTCCCCAACGCCCGAAGACTCCTCGGCCCTGACAAGATCATCGGCATCTCCGTCAACAGCCTCGACGAGGCGGCCGAAGCCGAAAGACGCGGCGCCGATTACGTCGGTCTCGGGCCCATTTACGCGACGACCACTAAGGATACGGACCTTCCGCTTGTCGGCTCCGAGGGCATCCGGAGGATGCATAAGCTGATCGACATCCCTATCATCGCCATCGGCGGGATCAATGCGGGCAACGCTGCGGACGTCCTGAGGGCCGGCGCAGCCGGAGTCGCCGTCGTTTCGGCCATCCTGGGTGCCGCCGACGCCCGCAAGGCCGCTGCGGAACTGAAGAAAAAAGATATCAGGCTTGGATAACGCCCTTAAGAGACGGCCGTTAGAATCTTTTCTTTGATCTCGGATTCCAATAACGGTTCCAGCATGGGACCTCCTTGCTGACCAATGGCATTGGTCATATGACCAACGCCATTGGGTATGCTTGGCAAGAAAGTGATCAAAGCCAACGGATCCTGATCGTCCGCTCGTCGTCTTCTCCAAACTCGATCGTGACCCGGATGCCGTCGGGCGGGAACGCAAGTTTCTCGGCCCATTCGATGACGACGACACCTTCACCGAGGCAGTCCTCCCAGCCGATGTCCTGGATCTCAGAATCGCTGTGGAGCCGGTAGAGATCGATGTGGAAGATCGGAAATCTTCCCTTATAAATGTTGATCAGCGTATAGGAGGGGCTGCAGACGCGGGTTGTATCCTTCACCCCGAGC
>Ga0299915_10001097_pt1 | contig 19929 bp, 18 predicted proteins | sample RVTome_13_FD_200263 | JGI IMG/M metagenome (GOLD analysis project Ga0299915, IMG submission 200263) | Soil microbial communities from uranium-contaminated site in the Upper Colorado River Basin, Wyoming, United States - RVT92D227 (version 2) ... | reverse complement strand
ACGCCGGTGATCTTTGCCGGATGAGGCCGATAACCTCCTTGAGAGGCACGATTGATCCAAACCCGTTGGAGGCCATGGTCACCGCCACGATCCCGGTCTCGCGATCAACCAGGGAAAGGAGATTGTCGATGTCCAGGGTCCCTTCAGGGGTGACCCGGGCCCGCCGGACTTCGCAGCCGCGGCCGCGGCCCCAGACGTCCTCCCAGGGAGAGATGTTTGCCATGTGATCGAGGTCGGTAACAACGAGGTTACTGTGCTCCGGGAACCAAACGCGCATGGCCACCGCCAGGTTAAACAGGGCATTGGTGGCGGACAGGTGAAAGCTGATCTCCTCAGCGCCCGCGGCATTAAGGAAATCGGCGGCGATCCCGCGCACCCGATCGTGGAATTCGGCAGTGGACTTCTCCCCAGGGGTGACGGCCCCGGGCATGGGATTGAGCGATCGGGCGGCTTCAAACGAAGCAGACATGACCGAATCGACCATCAAGCTGCCGGCGCCGCTGTTAAGATAGACACGTTCGTTCCCGAACTGGTCCCGCTCAAGCTGGGGGAACCGGGCCCGTATCTTATCGTGGATTGAAGGAATGGATTTTGGTGTTGTCATAGAGTTGACCTCGCAGATTGGACTCTCCCCTCGAAGAGCTTAGTGTATTCAATCCCAGGGTCGATTTCAAATCTTTTTCCGGGGAAGGATCCCGCCTAAATCCTGGATCGCGGAACTCCGGGCGTCCTTTTCGACCGTGTAGACGACTGCGGCGTGCCGGAGATCGTTCCCCGCGAGCACGACATCCTCCGTATCCTTTCCCCGAAAGCCCAGGAACGTTTCCGTCCCTTGCTGCGCCCGGCAGTTCCGGATAACGGCGTCCCGGACGCCGTCCAAGGCGACGGCTGGGGCCTCGGTTTCCGTCATGGAATGGGCCTGCCGTCCGCTGAACCCTTCGAGCGTCAGCCCGTCGATATCTCTCAGGCTGAGGGCGCTCTTCCATCGCCTTTTTCGGTAGGTTTCATTATAATGGCGCATGTTCCGCGAAACATAGGAAGGAGGGAGCATGCGTCGAAGAGATTTCATGCAGAAGACGTTGGCCTACGGGGCCGTGGCCGGGACGACACTGGGATCAGCCCTAGGGGAGGGGGCGGACCCGGCCATGATTGGCGCAGATACAGATCCGCTTATCGAGAGGGTCAGGACCGCGATGCTGACCATGCAAAGGCAGGCTTGGGAACAGGGGGTGGCGTCCCAGGCCCTATTGGAGTGGGGCGACCGAGACCTGGTCGTCCTGATGGCCAAAGAGGCCGTCATCCGGATCTCTGACGACGGCAGGCTCGGCCAGGTTTGCGATAATCATGGCGTCACGGACCCGGGGTCGAACGGGGAGCCGGTCCTCTACGCGGCGAGGCTGACGGGGGATCCCGTTCTCAAGGCGGGAGCGGAGAGGATGTTGGACTATTTCCTCCACAAGGCCCCGAGGACGAAGGACGGGACCTTCTATCATATCGACGACAAACCGCAGGTCTGGATCGATTCCATGTACATGGCGCCTCCCTACCTCGCGGTCGCCGGAAAGCCCGCAGAGGCCCTGAAACAGATCGAAGGGTTCCGCAAGCTCCTCTGGAACAAGGACAGGAAGCTCTTCTCTCACATCTGGGATGACAGCCTGAACGGATTCGCCCGCGAGGCCTTCTGGGGTGTGGGCAACGGCTGGGCGGCCGCGGGCATGACGCGCGTTCTTCGTGCCCTGCCGCAAAACATGACGGCCGAAAAAAGGAAACTTGAAGGCTATATCAAGGACGTCATTGACGGCTGCCTGGCCTATATGCGCCCCGACGGATATTATCACGACGTCGTGGACGATCCGAAGTCCTTCGTCGAAACTAACCTATCCCAAATTATGGCCTATTCCATCTATAGGGGGATCAAGGGAGGCTGGATCGACATCTCTTATAGGCCGGGCGCGGACAAGATGAGGGAAGCGGCCCGGGCCAAAGTGGACCGGATGGGTCTTGTCCAGGACGTCTGCGGATCGCCGACGTTCGAGGCGCCGGGCACCGCGACCGAAGGCCAGGCCTTCTTTATCCTCATGGAAGCGGCGCATCGGGACCTCATCGGGTGATATTCGCGGGGAGCTCAGTGCCCGTGCCGGTGATGGGTGTCGGGCCAGTGGACGTGGACATGGTCCATCTCCTCGTGCGCGTGTTCGTGGCTGTGGGGCCCGCGCGGTTCATCCGAGTGAACGTGGGAATGGTGGATGTCGTCATGAACGTGCATGTGGTCGTGGACCATCCGCAGGTGTCTGTGGTGGTGGCCGTGCTTCTCCCGGATGATGATCGCGACGCCCAGGGCCATGAATGCGGCGGCAGGAAGCATGAACCACTCCGGTGTCTCCCGGAGGATGACGAGTGAACCGACCCCGCCGATGAACGGCGCCAGGCTGAAGAGGGCCCCCGTCCGGAAGGCCCCCAGCCCTTTGAGAGCCTTGATAAAAAGAACGAGGCTCGCGCCGTAGCCGGCCGCACCAACGAGCAGGCCGAGGATCGCTCTCCGGTCGAGAGGGACCTCACGGCCGAGGGCGAGGGCCAGGCCGAGCGAGGCCGCTCCCGCCAGGAGCCCCTTGACCTTGGCGATCTGGACCGGGTCCTTTTCGGAGATATTTCGGATCAGGTTATTGTCCAATCCCCAGCAGGCCATGGCGAGGAGGATGAAAAGGGGCCCTTCCGGACTGAAGCGGCTCCGGGCGGGGTCCCAGGCCGTGAAGACCCCGGCCAGGGTCATGCAGCCGAGCGCCAGCCACAGCTTTCTTCCGGCCTGCTCTTGGAAGACGACAACGGCGATGAGCGCGGTGGCGGCCCCTTCGAGGTTGAGGAGGAGCGAGGCCGAGAAGCCCGTCGTCCGGGCCAGGCCGGCCATGAGGCTGATCGGGCCGACGATACCGCCGGCGAGGATGGCGCCCGCCAGCCAGGGCAAATCCCTTTTGTTCAGGGGCGGGTCAATGGTCCCGGCGGAATTCGGGGCGCTTTTCCTCGTCCGCGATCCCCGGGCGCTTGAATAAAGGACGAGGGCGAAGAAGGCGCCGAGATAAAGAAGCCCGGCCAGAACGACCGGCGACAGCCCCTTGAGCAGAAGCTTGCAAAGGGGGGCGCTCAACCCGAAGAGGAGGGCCGAAAGGATGACGGCGATGACCGGCCGCTCGCGCATGGGCTCAGACGCTTATTCCTCGACCTCCGCGCAGCGGATGCCGCGCGGGTTGAAGCATTTGTTGCAGGAGATACATTCAGACGCGGTGACTTCGCCTTCCCGGAACCTGCGGACGAGGCAAGGGTCCCGGATGAAGGGGCGGCTCATGGAGATCATGTCGACCCGGCCTTCCGAGACGAACTTCTCGGCGACGGGCAGCGTCCGGATCCCCCCCAGACCGGAGACCGGTATGTGAACGGCATTTTTGATGGCTGCGGCATTCTCGACGAAGTATCCTTCCTGGTCCTCGGAGCGAGGCCCTTGCCAAACCGATCCCCGGCCGGCCTCGGCCATCCCGCCGCTCACTTCGACCGCGTCAAGTCCTTCGGCCTCCAGAATGCGGGAGATCTCGACGCTCTCGCCCGGGTTTACTCCCCTTTCCAGAAAGTCGGTCGAATTCAGTTTGGCCATCACGGGAAAATCCTGCCCTGTTGCGTCCTTGATGCCCCGGATGATCTCGACGACCACCCGGACGCGGTTCTCAAGCGGACCGCCCCACTCGTCCCGGCGGCGGTTCGTATGGGGCGAAAGGAAGCTTGAAAGAAGATAGCCATGGGCCGCGTGGACCTGGACACCGTCGAATCCCGCCCAACGGACGCGGCGGGCGGCGGCGATGAAGTCGTGAATGAGGTTCTTGACATCGACCGGCGTCATCTCCCTGGGCATAGACCTGGAGGACGGGTCATAGACGGCGGAAGGGGAGATCGGTGTCGAGCCGCAGACCTTTTTCTTTGTTTGTCGTCCGGCGTGGGCCAGCTGGATGAAGATCCTCGAGGGATGTTTGTGGACGGCTTTCGCGACCCGGGCCAAGCCTGGGATGAAGCGGTCATCGTGGATGGCGATCTGCCGGGGGCTCGCCTTGCCCGAGGGCTGGATGTAGGCGTGTCCCGTGATGATCAGCCCGACCTCACCCTCAGCTAGCTCTTCGAAAAGCCTGATCTGCCGGTCCGTAATGGACCCGTCGTCCTTGGCCATGTAATCATGTGTCGCGGAACGGACGAACCGGTTGGGCACGGTCACGGGGCCGATGTCGATGGGGGTCAGGAGAATGGAACCGGCATTCTTATCGTTCATGACCCGATTGTATAGGAATCCGGCCTCCCATTCCAGGCTTGACTTTAATATGGGCTTCATAAAAAATATGATTCTGGCGCTGAACGGGTGCGCCGAGGAACAGGAGATTCCATCGGACAAGTGGGACGGGCGTTTCGTTTCCGACCATAACGCCGTGGCCGCGGACATCGTCATCCGGAAAAAATGAGGACATGGAGAACTGAGCGGTGGTGACTGAGATCGAAAGGGAGGTCCTTGAAGCTCTGGACAAGCTGGGAATCTGCTATGTCCGTCATGAGCACCCGGCGGTGTTCACGGTCGAGGAGGCCGAAAAATATTGGGGAGGCCTTCGCGGGGCGCATTGCAAGAACCTCTTCCTGCGCAACAACCGCGGGAACCGCCACTACCTGGTCATCGCCGAGGCCTCCCGAACGATCGACCTCAAAGCACTGAACGCGAAGCTCGCCGAGGACAGGCTCAGCTTTGCCTCGCCTGGGCGATTGATGAAATATCTGGGTCAAGAGCCGGGCTCCGTATCGCCCTTCGGCCTCATCCATGACAGGAGCCGAGAGGTCCGGGTCATCGTGGACGTGGAGCTCAGGAGCGCCGCCGGCGTCAACTTCCACCCCAATATCAACACGTCCACACTGGGACTGTCTTTTTCCGATTTCGAGGGGTTCCTCGCCTGGTGCGGGAATCCCGTAGTATTCATCCACCTATGATCGTCAGGAGGAACCCATGAGAAAGATCGTCGGAATCGCCGTCCTCGTTTTTGTCTCGGCCTTTCTCTCCGGGCAGGTCCCGGAGCCCGAGCACGTCACGGTCCAGCACATCCTGATCGCGTTCCAGGGGACGATCCCGGACGCCGGGATCACCAGGAGCCTGACGGACGCACAGAAACTCGCGCAGGAGCTCCTCATGAGGGCCCGGCAGGGGGAGGATTTTGACGCCCTTGTCAGGCAATACACCAACGACGCGTATCCCGGCATTTACAGCATAGCCAACGCCGGTACGGCGCCGGACGCGGCGAACCAGGAATTCTCCCGCGCCCGCATGGTCAAGGCCTTCGGCGACGTGAGCTTCGGACTCAAGGTCGGCGAGATCGGGATGGCGGTTTACGATCACGTGACAAGCAAGTATGGCTGGCATATCATTAAGCGGCTCAAGTAAGATATGGGAGGAGAATAATGCTCGCTTTTCTTTTCGTGTTGCTGCTGGGCCAGGGGGCGGGACCGGCGGATGAGCTGAAGGTCTCCGAACCGAAGGTTCCCTTCGACCCGCGTTTCTACGTCTGTTACAGAGTCCAAAAGCCCATCGCGCTCGACGGTAAGATCGATGACGCGTCCTGGAAGAAGGCGGAATGGACGGAAAGCTTCGTCGACATCGAAGGAGCGAACAAGCCCCGGCCGCGTTTCCGCACCCGCGTTAAGATGCTCTGGGACGACCAATACTTCTACGTAGCCGCCGATCTCGAGGAACCGGCCGTCTGGGCGACACTCACGGAACGCGATTCGGTTGTGTATGACGATAACGACTTCGAAATCTTCATTGATCCGGACGGGGACACGCACAAATACTGCGAGCTCGAGATGAACGCCCTCAACACGGTCTGGGACCTCCTGCTCCTCAAGCCCTATCGGGACGACAGCGACGCGGCCGTCAACGCCTGGGACATCCGGGGGCTCAAAACGGCCGTATCGGTCAACGGGACGCTCAATAGCCCGAAGGACAAGGACAAAGGCTGGACGATTGAAGTCGCTTTTCCCTGGGCCGTTCTCAGGGAACTTGCCCCGAAGAAAAAGGAACGCCCCGACCCCGGCGACCAGTGGAAGGTGAACTTTTCCAGGGTGGAATACAGTGTCACGACCGCCGATGGGCGCTACGCGAAGGCCAAGGACCCCGCAAGCGGGATTCCCTACGCTGAAGACAACTGGACCTGGTCCCCCCAGGGCCTGATTAACATCCATTACCCGGAAATGTGGGGGTTCGTGCAGTTCTCGGACAAGGTCGTGGGCAAAGGGGAGGAGCTTTTCGCCGACGCCTTCGAAGAACCTGTCAAGTGGGCTTTGCGCAAGATATACTATAGGGAACGGGCTTACCGGGACACGAACGGTTCCTTCACGACCGACCTTGCAGTGCTCGGCCTCGGGTCCGATAAAGCGCTCAAGGTCGGCGGCTGGGGTTATCCGCCCTTGATCCAGACGACGGAAAGACTTTTCGAAGCGGTCTATAGAAATGATGACGGCGCGAGCTGGCATATCCGCCAAGACGGCCTGGTCTGGAGATCGGAAGCCCAGGTCCGGTGAACACGAGAATGAGGAACACACCATGAAAAAATGCATCGGCCTTTGGATCATCCTGGGACTGTTCGCCATCGAAGCCGGGACCGGCTTTGCCCAAGGGCTGCCCCAGGCCAAGCCGGAAGATGTTGGGATGGCGTCGGAGCGGCTTACGCTCCTCGACGCGCTTATAAACGGTGCCTTAGCCCGCGAGGACTTTCCAGGCGCCGTTCTCCTGGTCACACGGAAGGGGAGGACCGTTTGGCGGAAGGCCTACGGGCAGAGCCAATGGGTTCCCGAAGGACGGCCCATGGACGCGAACATGATCTTCGATATAGCCTCTGTCACCAAGCCCGTGGCCACCGCGACTTCCATCATGATCCTCGTTGAGCGCGGCAGGATCAGACTTTGGGACAAGGTCAAGGACTACGTCCCGGAGTTTGCGCCTTATATCCTTGAGGGAGGGATCCCCGGGGAGGACGCCCACCTCTGGGACCTCCTGACCCACACCTCGGGCCTTCAGCCTTACATCGACCCTAAGGAGGTCGAGCAGATATACGGGAGTCCATACTCCGTAGACCTTTTGGTCAAGTATATTGCCGGCCTCCGGAAGGGGTCGCTTCCGGGCATGACCTTCACTTACAGCTGCCTGGGCTACATCATCCTGGCCTATATTGTGAAGGCTGTCAGCGGGCAGACCATCGCCGAATTTTCCGCCGGGAACATCTTCAAGCCTCTGGGCATGAAGAGCACGTTCTACAACCCTCCGGCGGATTTTCTGAACCGCTGTGTCCCGACACAGGTCTATGACGGGATACCCCTGCGCGGCGTCGTTCATGATCCCCTGGCCAGGCTCCAGGGCGGGATTTCGGGGAATGCCGGCCTTTTCTCCACGGCCGACGATCTGGCGGTATTCTCCCGAATGATGCTCAATGGAGGGGAGTCCGGCAAGGTCCGGATCCTAAGCCCCTTGGCCGTGGAACGGATGACCGAGATCTTCCCGAGGGTGAACGGCACCGGCCGGAGTCTGGGCTGGGACCTCGATTCGGATTACGCGACGGTCCGGGGAGACCTTTTCGGCCCCGCATCCTACGGCCATTCCGGCTACACGGGGACTTCCATCTGGATCGATCCCGAGACCCAAACCTCCGTCATCTTCTTGACGAACCGGATCCACCCGGATGACAAGGGCGACATCATCGCCCTGAGGAGCAAAGTGGCCAACATCGTCGCGGCGTCGATCATCAAGAAGTGACCGCTATCGCCCAAGATCGTCGAGGTTTGACATGTTTCCCGGCTTGTGCTAAATAATTCCGAGAGAAATAAAGGTAATGACATCCCCCACGGAACGCAATATTTATATCAAAATTTCGAGGAGCCAGGAGCTTCTCTCGAAATCCATCCAGGCCTACCAGGGATACCTTCAGGACGATGTGGCCGCCGGCGATCCGATCTATTACCGGGCCAGGAATTTTCTCAAGGAAGGGAAGGTTTTCTTCGAGGAGACGCTCAAGGAAGCCAAGAAGCTCCTGGGGCCTATCCCGGTCTACGCCGCTAAGGAGTTCGAGAAGTGGAAGGCCAGCGTCCTCGAGGAGAATCGGATCGTCATTCACGGCGAGAGCCCGGACGAGCTCAAGGCCGCACTCATGAACGATGAGTTCATCAGAACAATGCTGTCGGAAGCCGAGATCGAGGCCTACGTCAGGGACCACTTCGAAACCCAGCGATCGGGCAAGAGAAAGCTGGCCAATATCAAGGTCAGGATGATGCTGGACAAGCTCCTCTCGCTGGCCGGCCAGGGACAGGAACTCCAGAAGGCCGCCCAACAAAAGCATCAGACCCACCCGGTCTGATTTCTTCGGCGGCCCTCCGGTCCGGAAGACGATCTTTTTACCTTGGACGTCCCCCGCGATCTCCATGATTTCAGAGAATTGGTTCATGTCCCGGAATTCCGACTCACGTTCTATCGGCAATTTTGGGACGCAGCCCGGATGTTGATTCTCGTTCAAGGGATATGAGACAATGAGCCCGCGATAGGAGGCGGACATGGCGGTCAGGATCGGAAGAAGGGAATTCCTCAAGGGTGGAGCCGCCCTGGGCGTCAGTGCGGCCTTGGGCAAGGGCAATCTCACGGAACTCGCCCGGGAAAAGTCCGTGGTGGCGGTGGGAGTGGGCGGAGACCCGGGGAAAGCCACCCTCGGCGCCGTGAAACTTCTCGGGGGGATCGCGAATTTCGTGCCGAAGAGGTCCAAAGTGGCCGTGTTGGTCAATGTCCAGAGCCGTCACCCGGGGACATTCACCCGGCCGGAAATCCTGCGCGAGGCGCTCAGGCTCTGCCAGGGGGCAGGCGCGGCCGGTGTCGACTGCCTCAGCCTTCAGCCGATGAAACAATGGCAGGACACGGGACTGGCCAAGGTCGTGGAAGAGGAAGGGGCGAGGCTCAAGCTATTCGATCCGAAGGACGAATCTCTTTTCCGGGCGGTCCAGGTCGCAGACGGCCGATCGCTGCCGGAGGCGAAAGTCCTGAACGAATTCTTCGGCCATGACGTTTTTATCAACATGCCCATCACGAAGGACCACGCCGGGAACAAGTTCACGGGGGCCATGAAGAACCTCATGGGCCTGAACTTTTCCGCAACGAATCGCTCCTTCCACAAGCCGAACTGGAAAACGGACCCGAACGATATCGCCCACCTCGAACAGTGCATCGTCGACCTGAACAAAACGATCAAACCGACGCTGAACATCGTTGACGCCACGGAGTTCATATCGACCAACGGACCTTTCGGGCCCGGCGAGCTCCTCAAGCCCGGGAAGGTGGTCGCCGGAACGGACAGGGTTGCGGTGGATGCCTACTGCGCCTCGCTCCTGAGCCTCAAGGCCGGAGACATCATCCAGATCGTTCGGGCGTCCGAACAGGGGTTGGGCGAGATGGACCTTCTGAAGGTCAGGATCCGCGAGATCAGGGTCTGAGAACTCCGTGACGGCATCCATGTCAAGGCGCGCGTCGAGAACTTGGATGATCGCGGTCATGCTGACCGTCGCGGGCGCGGCCTTTTCGCCGTCCGCCCTTTCCCAGGAATCCGGCCTCTCGGCGCTCTTGCCAAAAGAAAGAAATCCCGAACTCGCGGGCTGGACGCCGGTCGGGCCGCCGCAAGAATTCAAGGGGGACGATCTCTTCGTTTACATCGACGGCGGCGCGGAGATCTATCTGGAGTATGGATTCAGCCGGGCCGTTGTCCAGGATTATGGAGACGCCGGAGGAAGGACCGTTTCTCTCGAGCTCTTCGAGATGACGGACCCGTCCGCGGCCTTCGGCGCCTATAGCTTCAAAACGACGGGAAAGGGCAGGGCCCTCGACCTCGGGCAGGGGGGCCAACTCGAAGATTATTACCTGAACTTCTGGAAAGGCGACTACCTGTTCACCATCACAGGGTTCAATGACGACCAGGAAACCGTGCGCGGACTGCTCGCGGTGGCCAAAGCGGCGGACCATACCGTGCGCGGAGAAGGGCGGCGCCCGCCGATCATCGATATTCTCCCCGCCGAAGGGCTGGACTCCGGGAGCATTTTGTATTTCAGGGGTCGGTTGGGCCTGAACAACGTTTTTCCGTTGGCAGCTCTTGGAAATCTTGAGGTCCGGGAGGGCGTCCGGGCCCGTTACGGGCAAGGACAGCTGATGGTCCTTGATTGCGGCGAAGGCGAACCTGTTCGAAAGTCTTTCGATTCTCTTAAAGCGATCTTCCAAGGCGGTGAGAGCTTGAAGGGTTTCGTCGAATCCGACAGCGCCATCGGCGCGGCGGATGACAAAGAGACGCCCTACCGCGCGTCCGTCGTCAAAGGCTGGGTTCTCATAACGGCCGGCCTCGAACCGGAAACTTCCGAAGATCTCATGAACTCAATTCGACGGAAGCTCTGATAGGGCGGCCCCCCCCGACCGAACGCCGGGCCGGCACGTTCTTTGGATATTGAGATTGCCCGGAACGGAAGAAGTCGGGCTAATTGAACACCTGCTTCAGGATATCGACGAGCCCCAGCGCGTACTCGACTTCAGACAGGGGGACGTTCTTGTTCTTGGCGACCGTCGTGAACCGGCCGTCCTTGTTGCTGTCCTTGGTGACGATAAGGTAGTCGGCATATGGGGTCACGGCGTCGATCATCCGTTCGTTGTCGCTCTTGGGGGCGCCCCTCTTGGACTCCCCGCCGAGGTGGACCGCGATGACGAAGATCTTGTTCTGTTTGCAGGTATCGATAAGCTTCTTGAGCCGCGCCTCTTCGCTCTCTAAGGTAAGCCCCGACGCGCCCATGCCCTTGAGAGAGGCGCCAATGGCGAAGATGATTGTCTTGTATGGCGTCCCCTTGGGGAACTTGGCCACGTCGCTTTTGATCTCGACATGGAAACCCGGGCCGGATTCCTTCCCTCCGAGTCCGACGCCCGTGCCGAGCATTTCGGCGGTCGGGACGTCGCAATAGTCGTAGCCCAGCCCGGCCTCTTCCATCACGATATTTAGCGTCTCGACGTCCGGGCTCTGTCCGGCCGACGTCGTCAGCACAGGCATCTTAGCCTTGGGCACGTTCTGGGAGAAAAGCCCTCCCGCCAGGAACGCAATCCCTATGATCAGGCATAATGTCGTTCGTTTCATGTGAACCTCCGTTATTTCTTATCGGGTTCGAGAAGGATGTCCATCGCCTTGACCGCTTTGATCCACCAGGAAGGCGAAGCGGTCTTGATCCGGCCCGTGGTCCTCTTCTGGGAGTCGTAAGCGGCGAGGTGGTTGTACTTGACGAGGAGGCGGTCCCCGAGGTCCCACCAGGCCTTGACGACCGTCTGGGCGTTGTTCAGGCAGAAGCCCGTCAAGAACTGGGCGGCCTTGGCGGGTTTCTTGTTATAGAGATCAAGGGCCTGCTTGTCGATCTCCGGGATGCGGGCGGCGACGGCAGCTTCGTACTTCGCCTGGGCCTCCTTAACGTCCTCGATGGCCGCGTTGTAGACCGCCTGAACGTGGAAATCGGTATAATCGAAGGCCCACCGGGCCGAATCCCGGTTGAGGGTCCAGTGGTCGCCGACCGCGAAGGATTTCGGCATCTCGGAGATGCCGGCGTAGAACGGCATGTAACAGGCGGTGTCCTGCGGCCCGAAGGATATCCAGACGATGCCGCCGATGGCGTCGGGCAGGCCGCTCCGGCACTGGGCGATCGTCGTGTATTCGACGTTCGAGACGCAGATGGTCCTTGTGTTCCTATAATAGTTCGGGTTCTGGAACGGGCCGCCGCGGATTCCGCTCGTCGTGTCGAAGCGCGTCCCCCTGGACTTGTCCCGAGTGATGGCCATGACGTCCTGGACCGAGAGCTTTTTGTCAGGCTTGACCGAGAAGGGGAAGTCCATGTTGGGGGTTTCTGGATTGAACTTCTGCGAGGGCGCGACCAGATCTAAGAAGCGCCACAGGCGCTGGCGGCGGCCGTCCGTGCTTACGGCGCTCCCCTCGGCGGGTGAGTAGGCCCGTTTCCAGCTGAACGGCTTGCCGCCCTTGGGGTCGTAAAAGCCGTTGTCGACAGCGTAGGAGACGACGTTCGGCGAAGCCATGAAATCATCGGGTTTGCCGAGGTCGATCTCGCCGATCCGGGACTCGTTGGGGCAGACACTGACCTGGTCGTCCGGAACCCTCTGGGCGCACCAGATGGCGCCGGGCTTGCCGCTCTTGGGGGTCCATAGCGGGCCCACGGGCATGATCTCGAAGATCCAGACCTCGTTCGGGTCGGAGACGGCCAGCATTTCGCCGTCGTCATGGAAGCCGTAACCGTATTTTTCCGCCAGCTCGCCCATGACCTTGATGGTTTCCCGGGCCGTTTGGCCCCGTTCCATCCCGAGCAGGGTCAGCATGCTGAGGTCAAGCACGGCCGAGGGTGTCGCATTGACCATCTTGCGCTGCGTCCCGATGGTGGACTCGCCGATGCCGACCTGTTTCTCGTTCATGTAGCCGAACATCCCATGGTGGTAGGCATAGGTATGGGCGACTTCGGAGATCTCCGTGCCGGTGAAGTCTTTCTTGTAGATGTCCCATTTGAGCCCCTCGGCGGGCGGCCACGTCTTGTATTGGGAGATGTGATAGATCTTTCTCGTCGCGCCGGGTTTGTGGGCCGCGGCCGGTACGTGCCGCCAGGTCCAGTCGCAGACCCCGCAATCGCAGGTATGCGTCGTCATCGTCGAACCGTCCACGGAAGCGGCCTTCCCGACCAGGATGGACGTGCAGCTCCGGCCCGTGAAATCCAGGTCCGTCTCTTCGGCCTTTGGGGCCTGGCCTCGGGTGAGAGCGAAGACCGCGATCAAGACCGCCGCGAAAACAATAAATCTCATCGAACGTGTCTTATGCAATTCATACCTCCTTACCCGTCTAAAATATTTTCCGCAAAAAACGATTCCGTTCTTCCTCATTTGTCTTCTTTTGTCATGATATCCATGACCTTGACGGCTTTCTGCCAGAGTTCAGCGTCGGGAGCCTTGATCCTCCCGGACGTCCGCTTTCGGGCGTCGTAGTTTCCAAAGTGGTTGTACTTGACGAGTAGGTCGTCGCCCAGCTTCCACCAGGCGTTGACAACGTTGTTTGCGTTGTTCAGGCAGTAGCCGGTCAGGAACTTGACGGCCTGGGCCTGGCTCCTTTTAAAGAGTTCGGCCGCCCTCTGATCGATCTCCAGCGTCCGGGCGACGGCGCCAGCCTCCCATTGGATCTGGGCGGCCTGGACGTCCTCGATGGCCGGGCTGTAGGCAGGTTGAACGTGGTAGTCCACATAGTCGAAGGCCCATCGGGCCGATTCACGGTTGAAGACCCAGTGATCACCGATGGAAAATGACCTCGGGACCTCAGTGACTCCGGCGTAAAAGGGAATATAGCAAGAAGTATCTTGGGCGCCGAGGGCGATCCAGACGATGCCGCCGACGACGTTCGGCAGCCAGCCTCGGCATTGGGTCAGGGTCGTATATTCGACGTTGGGGACGCTGATGAGTCGCGTGTTGCGATAGTAATTCGGGTTCTGGAAGGGACCGCCGCGGACCCCTTTGAGGGGGTCGAAGGGAGTGCCCTTGGATTTGTCCCTGGTCAGGGCCATGACGTCCTGGACCGAGAGCTTTTTATCAGGCTTGACCGAGAAGGGGAGGTCCATATTCGGCGTTTCCGGGTTGAGCTTGAGGGACGGCGCCACGAGGTCCAAGAACCGCCACAGCCTCTGCCGTCGGCCCTCGCTCGAAGTGGCGCTTCCCTCGGCCGGGGCGTAAGCCCTCGTCCAGTTGAAGGGCTTGCCGTCCTTGGGGTCGTAGAGCCCGGCCTCGACGGCGTAGGAAACGATGTTCGGCGAAGCCATGAAAAAGTCGGGCTTCCCCAGGTCGATCTCGCCGATCCTGGATTCGTTTGGGCAGACGCTGACGTGATCGTCGGGAACACGCCGGGCGCACCAGACGGCCCCGGGTGTGCCGCTCTTCGGCGTCCACAGCGGTCCCACCGGCATGATTTCGAAAACCCAGATCTCGTTCGGGTCGGAGACGGCGAGCATCTCGCCCCCGTCATGGAAGCCGTAGCCGTATTGCTCGGCCAATCCCCCCATGAGCTTGATGGCCTCGCGGGCCGTCCGTCCCCTTTCCATCGCCAGGAGAGTCAGCATCGTGATGTCCATAATCCCGGAGGGCGTCGGATTGGACATCTTGCGCTGGTTCCCTATGGTCGATTCGGCGATGGCCACCTGCTGGTCGTTCATGTAGCCGAAAACGGCATGGTGATAGCCGAAGGTATGGAGGACCTGCGGGATCTCGATACCCGTCGTGTCCTTGAGGACCATGTCCCACTTGAAGCCCACCTCCGGCGGCCATGTCCGGATCTGGTTGATGTGGAGGATCGTCCGCTTCTCGCCGGGCCTGTGGTCGGCCGCCGGCACGTGACGCCAGGTCCAGTCGCAGACGCCGCAGTCGGCGGCGTGGGTGCTCATGACGGAGCCGTCGGACGAGGCGTCCTTTCCCACCATGATGACCGTGCAGCCGCCGGATTCGTCGGCGAACATTCCAGCGGCGGAGGGTTCATCGCCGGGAAGAGGTCCCGCCTGAGGAATGATCAGGCAGACCGCCAGGGCGGCGGCAAGGAGCAATCGTTTGTTGAGCTTCATCGAGCACCTCCGGGAGGGTCGCCTTGATATCGTCAATTTGGAATGACCTTCCTGGTTTCCGCTTTAGCCGGGTCATGGAAGTAGTGCCCCACTCCGTTCTTTAAGACCTCGCCATAGCGGGGAACGCCGCGGACGACGATGCCCCGCTCAGGGGACTTCTTGGAGAATTGACGCAGGATCTCCAGCGTCACCGACAGGTGCTGGCCGACACGCTTCTCCATCGGCCAACCGGATTCATCATAATGGACGAACAGCCTCTTCTTTTTCGCCAGGCTGAGCAGGAAATCGTCTTTGCCGTCGAGCAGGAACTTCACCGTCTTCGGACCGGTGGGCTGGTCGAGGAAGGGGATGGGCGCCTCCAGGAGGAATGGCGAGGCGCCGGAGTGGTCGCCGATCTCCCGGTGGGACAAGCCGCGAAAGCCCGACGGGGAGGGTTCGACGTGGTTATCGAATCCCTCCATGGCCTTGACGGTAAGGGAGGCCAGAGTCGCGATCCTCGACGACCTTTCGGGGGCCACGATGCAGTTCGTCACCGGGAACATGGTTTCCGCCCCGTGAAGGTCCACGGCGACATCGACGTTCTCTTTCCTCATGATCTCCATCGCGCTGAAGGTCACTTGTTCCATAAGAGGGCCGTTCGGCCTTCCCGGCCACGTCCTGTTCGTGTTCCGGGCGTCGATGTAGGACAGGAGCTGCTTTTCAGGATAATGGATGTAAACGTCGGGGTCGGGCCATTGGTCGAGGGGGGAGGCATCGCGGTTTCCCATCCGGAACCGCTTTGAACCCCATCCGGTCGGGATGTCGTAGTAAAGGGGATACCCGTCGCCCGGCCGAGTGTTCCGGCTGCCGCTGTTGTTGAAGACGGGAATGACGATGACCGTGCCCTTTTCGACAACGGCGTTCTCGATGACGATGAGCGAGGCCAGGAGCCCGGCCGGCTCGTTGGAGTGGGTGTCCGCAATAAGGACGACCTTGCCGCCGGTTTCCTTCCCTTCGAGATAAAAGACGTTCGTGTCGGCCATGGTCCCCTTGAGCCGGGGGGCGTGCTCACTGAGCTTCGCGACACGGGTCACGCCGGGGCCCTCGACGACGGGGGTCTCGAAGTGACGGTGCTTGTAGAGGGGGGTGCCGCCGATAACGAGGAGGCCGACCGCGAGGACGATCGCGGCCGTTTTGAACGTCTTTTCGTGTTTCATGTCTTTTCCGTCGCTCATTTGATCCGCAGGAGCCTGAGGATGAGAGGGATCATGACCAGAAGGTAGAGCACGAGGTCATCCTTGCTCTTCTTTTCCCGGACGAAATTCCAGAAGAGCAATCCCGCCAGGAACGCGCACAACATATAATACGCGATCATGATGACAAGGCTCATTCCAGGCTCCTTTTCATATCCGGCTTGTCCAACCTGTCCAGCTTTTCTCGTTTCTTTTATCACATGCTCCATTTGACCAGGAACGCCAGTTTCGCGCTGAAGATGACCATGAGCAGGCCCACGGCCGTGATGACCAGCCAGGGAACCCAGGTGCTTTTCAGGAAGGTCCCGTAGGACTCCTTGTTGTCGGTGACCATGAGGCTCAAGCGGCCGATGAGGGCGGTGGGCGGGAGCCCGTCGCCCAGAGGCCAGAGCAGGCTGAGGCCCGCGATGACCACGGTCGCATGGTAGCCCAGAGAATCCAGGTACCAGATCAGGGGAATGCCGATGATGGCCGCGCCGCCGTAGGTGAGGACCCCTTCAGAGAAGGGGATAATGACGGGGAAAAGGATGAAGAGAAGGACCAGGGGGATGGAGATGACCGCGAAGGAGAGGAGACCGCGGACTCCCGTGGCCGTCATGACCTGCTGGAGCATTCCGATGACGACCATCGAGGAAAGGAGGGGGAGGAGCCGCCTGACTGTGACCCGGGACACGGCGAGGATATCGATCTTTCGGGGGCTGAGGGCCCAGGCGACGAAGGAGGCCAGAACGAATTCAAGGGCCAGACCGAAAATCGGAGCGGCAAAGGGCTTGACCCTGTAGGCGATGACGAGGCCGAAAAAGACGATGAACGGGAGGACGACCCTCCACCAGCTCATGCCCTTGGGGGCTTCCGGTATCTCGTCGAGGGCCTGGGCGATGTCCCTGCCGCCTTCCTTTTTCCAGCCGAGGAAAATCACGGTGAACGCGCCGAGGACGAGGACCGGGATGCCCAGCGGAAGCTCGAAACCGACATAAGGGATCGCCGTTCCGGCGCACAAGACCATGGCCCAAATGTTGACCGGAGGCGCCGCGGCGCTCAGGCCGGCCGTGATGAAGAGGATCGCGGTGATCTTCTTCTTCGGGACCCCCAGACAGTCAAGGGCCATGGCCACCGGCGCGCCAACGACGAGAAGCGACACGCTCCCGGCCCCCGTCAGGGCCCCGGGGATAAGGACGATGATCATCAGGATGATAAGAGCGGCGAGGCGCCGGCGTCCGAAGTGCTTGAGCGTCGCCCGGACGGCGTAGTTGATGCCTCCCGACTCGCTGACAATGGCCATGAACAGGGTGGCCGTAAAGAAGAGAAGGATGACGTCAATATATGTGAAGGCGCCTTCGACGAGGTGACGCGGGAGATCGGCGAGAGGAGGGGTCTTGAGCAGGGCCCCGGCCATGCCGCCGACGACCGTGGAGCAGAACATGCTCAATTCGACGGACAGTTTCCTCCGCTTGGCCAGGACATAGGCGGCGATCATAACCGCCAGGATGACGACGATTTGTGGTATCATAAATAATTCTCTGCCATCTTACTGCAAACGGCAAAGCGAGGTCAAATGAAGCGGCGGGTCAAGAATTGCCGATAGGACGCGAGCCGGAATTCCGGGTATTACCAGAGGTCGTCTTCATCGCTTGAGAAGAAAGAATCCTATAGGCAATTTTAGGCCCGCCGCGCCCGGGCGGGCCATTGATTTTCGGGAAATATACTATATAATAATTATAGGATTTATAGGATAAAGCCGATGCGCCGGTCCCGTTTCGGAAGCCCTCATTTGAAACTCAAGGGCCTGATATGTCGTTATAGTACCAACGAATGGAAATTGAAGACGGCCGAAAAACGACGCCAACCGGTTCGGCTTTGGCGGTTTTCCGCTTTTGGGGTAAAATAACGTCATAAAGGAGGACAAAGATGAGTTCCCGTTTTCGCATAAGGCCTTTGGCAGTTGTTCTGGCATTCGCCTTCGGATTTACGGCCCTGGCGTCTCCCGCCGCGGCTCAATACTTCGGTCGGAACAAGGTTCAGTACCAGCGGTTCGATTTCAAGATCATGAAGACCCGGCACTTTGACATCTATTTCTATCTGGAGGACCAGGAAACGGTCAAGCATGCCGGGCTGATGGCCGAGCGTTGGTACGCCCGGCTCGCCCGGATGTTCAACCATGAGCTCAAGGGCCGCCAACCCCTTGTGCTCTACTCGAGCGGCCCCCAGTTCCAGCAGACTACGGTCATCCCCGGGACGATGGGAGAGGGGACCGGCGGCGTCACCGAGTCCTTTAAACGCCGCATCGTTCTGCCCTACGGGGCCTCGATGTCTGAAACGGACCACGTCATCGGACATGAGCTGGTTCATGCCTTCCAGTACGATATCATGGCCCAAGGGCATTCGGACAATCAGCGGCAGAGTTCCGACTCTCTCCGGATCCCTCTATGGTTCATCGAGGGCATGGCCGAGTTCCTGTCCATTGGTCCGGTCGACCCGAACACCGCCATGTGGATGAGGGACACGACCCGGAGGAAAGACCTGCCCCAGATCAACAAGCTCGAAAATTCGAAGTACTTCCCATACCGTTACGGACATGCCCTATGGTCGTACATCACGGGCCGCTTGGGCGACGAAGTCATCGGCAAAATGATGAAGACCGTGGGCCGCTCCGGGAGCTTTGAGGCCGTCCTGGAGATGAGCCTTGGCGGCAAGCTGAAGAAGATCTCAGAAGATTGGCACAAGGCCATGCAGGACGCCTACACGCCGCTCTATGAAAAAACGCAGACCCTGGACAAGACCGGGAAACCCCTTGAGATCGGGACCGAGATGAACGTCTACAACATCTCTCCGGCCCTGAGCCCGGACGGAAAGGAAATGGTCTTCCTGTCCACCAGGGACCTTTTCTCCGTGGACCTCTATCTGGCCGACGCCGAAACGGGAAAGATCAAGAGGAAGATCGTTTCCACGGCCGTAGATCCGCATTTCGAGAGCCTTCAATTCATCCGGTCCGCCGGTTCCTGGGACTTCAAGGGCGAGCGATTCGTCTTCGGCGCCATCGCCAAGGGCCGGCCGCTCCTCACGGTGATCAACATCCGGAAGAACAAAATTGAGCAGGAGATCCCGTTCCCTGAGCTGGGCGAGATCCTCAACCCCTGCTGGTCTCCCGACGGCCGTTTCATCGCGTTCTCGGCCCTGGCCGGCGGGGTTTCCGATATCTTCATATACGACCTCAATGCCTCGACCGTGAAGCAGATGACCAGGGACGTTTTCGGCGACCTCCAGCCGGCCTGGTCCCCCGACGGCCGCCAGATCGCCTTCATCACCGAGCGCTTCTCGACCAACCTCGACTGGATGGACATCGGCAACTATGAGCTGGGATTGATGGACCCGGAGACCGGTCAGGTCAATAAGGTCCTGGCCTTCCCGACAGGGAAGAACATCAACCCCCAATGGTCACCGGACTCGAAGAGCCTCTATTTCCTGTCCGACCAGAACGGCAAGACCGACCTTTACAGGACCGACCTCACGAGCGGCAAGATCTACGAAATCACCAACCTCTACACGGGCATCAGCGGGATCACCGACCTGAGCCCGGCGATCTCCGTGGCCCAGGCCACGGGCCGTCTGGTCTTCAGCGGCTATGATCAGGGCCGTTACTCGATCTACGCGATCGACTCGCCCCAGGTCCTCGAAGGGCAGTCGTTCCTGGCCCAATTCGGGGATGTGAACCTGGCCGTTCTGCCTCCCCGGAAGCAGGCAGAGGGTTCGTTGCTCGGTCTGCTGAAAAATCCGCTGTTCGGTTTACCCAAGGATACCAACTTCATGGTTTCCGGCTACCGGCCCAAACTGAGCCTCGATTACGTCAGCCCTCCTACGGTCGCCGTGGGCGTCGATCGCTACGGGACCTACGGGGCGGGCGGCATCGCCGCGTTCTGGAGCGACATGCTGGGATACCACACCCTTGTCACCGTGGCCCAGACCAGCAACCGCCTCATCGATACCG
>Ga0299915_10001093_pt1 | contig 19962 bp, 14 predicted proteins | sample RVTome_13_FD_200263 | JGI IMG/M metagenome (GOLD analysis project Ga0299915, IMG submission 200263) | Soil microbial communities from uranium-contaminated site in the Upper Colorado River Basin, Wyoming, United States - RVT92D227 (version 2) ... | reverse complement strand
TGTGAGAGAATCTCTTTCATCCGTGCGAGGCGCTTAAAAGAGATCTCCTTCAATGTCGATCGAAGTTTTGGAAATTGCTGAAGGCATGCCTCCAAGTCTTCTGTGCTCAACTCAAGCAATTCGGAAGACCGGGTCGTTTTGGCAGTGGCCATTCGAGGTTTGTTGAAGAGAGGCCCGATCTCGCCAAAAATATTTCCACTTCTCATTGTAGCCAATATAGTCTTCTTTCCTTGACGGTTTTGCGTAAATATTTCCACTTCTCCGCTTTTGACCATATAGAGGGACTTTGGAAGGTCTCCTCCTTCGAAGAGGATGGTCTCTTCGGGGATTTTATGAAGGCGGAGTCGTTTGAGGATCTCTTCTCTTTCGACCGGAGTGAGTGATGAGAACAAAGGGGATAGGCCAAGGAAGAGATCTAATACCCGTTGGTTAAAAAAGTTTTGAAGGACCTCCTTGATACGGGGATGGGTTTTGATCATCTCATTGAGTTCATTTCGGGAGATCTCCAAGATCTCACATTCGGTTAATGATTTGACCGTAGCATGCCTTTTCTGATCGGTGAAAAAACCAAACTCTCCAAAGAAATCTCCCTCCTTGAGGTTTCGAATCCATACTTCCCTCCCACTTGGCATTTGCCTGCTCACCGCTACTTCTCCGCAGCTGATGATGAAAAGGGAATCTCCTGTCTCTCCCTCGCAACAGATGATGAGCCCTTTCTGATAGGTTTTGACTTGGAGGTGTCTGAGGAAGAGTTGGAGCTCCTGTTCGTTGAGTTCAGAAAAGAGCGGGATGTGATGGAAAGGTCGAAGGGTTTTTGTCTCAAGGGCCTTCTTTGTATAAAGTTGTGCCAGCAGATCATTGACATCTTTGGAGGATGGATCGATCCTTAAGATCATCTTATCGATAGAGATGGCCTGAAGCAAGAAGCCATCCTGGGCATAGGCTTCAGCCACCTTTCGATATACCTGAACCGCCTCTTTCTTCCGGCCTAATCGCTCCAGCAGTTCGGCAACTTTCAATTGGGATCGAAGATCCTCCAGATCTTGGGAACAATGTTTTTGAAAATTCTCGAGGGCCTTCCTCCAATTCCCTTGGGAGAGAGCTCGCTGAGCCTCCCCTTTCAAAGACATTTTCGCCCTATTCATATCGCAGTGCCTCAGCCGGGTCGAGCTTCGATGCCCTCCAAGAGGGGTAAAGAGTGGCTAAGAGACTGATGAGGATAGCGGTGATGACGATGAGCACGACATCGAGTGGGTTCACCTGCGAAGGGAATTTATCGATATAATAGACATCGCTGGGGAGAATTTTGAATCCAAAGAGGTTCTCTATGAATCCTATGATTTTCTCTAAATTAAACGCAATCCCCAGGCCTACGATCGCCCCCAGGAGGGTTCCCAAGATCCCGATCACCAATCCTTCGATGATAAAAATCTTCAAGATCCCTTTGGAGGGGGCGCCCATCGATTTCAGAATGGCGATATCCTTATTCTTCTCCATCACTACCATAATGAGCGTGGAGATGATGTTAAAAGCGGCCACCAAGACAATCAGGACGAGGATGATAAACATTGCGATCTTCTCCAACTTGAGGGCGGAGAAGAGGTTTCTGTTCATCTCCATCCAATCTTTGGTCCAAAATAAATATCCCATCTCTCGACGGATCTCTTTTCCGATCTTTTTCACCTGATAGATGTCATCCGTTTTGATCTCAATGCCTGTGATGCGGGCTCCCATGCTGAAGAATTTCTGAGCACTTTCGAGAGAGATATAGGCCATTGTATTGTCAAACTCATACATACCCGAATAAAAGGTTCCCACGACACGAAACCGTTTCATTTTAGGCACCATTCCCATCGGCGTCATCGTGCCAAGGGGAGAGATCACTTGGATGGTATCATTGATGGAAACAGAGAGGTGTTTGGCCAGCTCAACCCCGAGGATGATACCAGGCAGATCTCCTTCCTGAACCCCTTTCAGATCCTCGAGGTGACCGGCCTTTAAGTTGTGGGCTAATTCAGTTACTCTTCCTACCCGATCCGGGTCGATCCCTTTGAGGACCACACCGGAGACGTTCGATTCGGAAGAGAGCATCACTTGGTTGAAAATGAACGGAGCAGCTGAGGCAACGCCCTTCACTGTTTCAACCTTTTTCGCCACTTCCTCATAATGGTCCATTCCTTCTTGACCAACCTTCAGGAGAACGAGGTGGGCCTGGGTGCCCAAGATCTTCTCCTTCAGGGTCTTTTCAAAACCGCTCATTACTGCCAAGACGACGATCAGAGCCATCACCCCAACGGTGACCCCGGCGATCGAGATGACAGTGATGATGGAGACAAAGGACTGCCTGCGCTTTGCCTTGAGATATCTCAGTCCGATAAACCACTCGTATCTCATAGAAGATTACTTCTCCATTCGAAGTAAAGGGAAGAAGATGACATCTCGGATGGAGGACGCATCGGTGAGGATCATGATCCAACGATCGATACCAATCCCCTCTCCGGCTGTTGGAGGCATCCCGAATTCGAGGGCATGAAGAAAATCCTCATCGAGGCGAAGAAAAGAGTCTCCCTCATCACCCCTCTCCTTCAACTGTTGGAGGAAGCGTTCCCGCTGCTCGATAGGGTCGTTCAGTTCAGAAAAACCATTAGCGATCTCCCGGCCAGCGATGAAGAGTTCAAACCGATCGACGACCTCTGAGTCATCACCATTTCGCCGTGAGAGAGGAGAGACTTCCGTAGGGTAGTGGGTGATGAAAGTAGGTTGAATCAGATGGGGTTCGACCACCTCCTTAAAGAGATCGGCCAAAACCCTTCCATGGGATGTTCCCTTTCTCAATTCGAGACCGAGTTCCTGCGCTGCCTCTTTGGCTTTTGAAGGTTCTTTCAAGATAGTGGCATCCAACCTTCCACTTTCTAAAAGAGACTCCTTGAAACGTATTCTCCGCCAGGGAGGAGTAAAATCAATCTCCTTCCCTCCATAGGTGAGATGAAGCTTACCATGGATTTCTTTGACCATTGAGCAAAGAAGTTCCTCGGTCATCTCCATCAACTCTTCGTAGGTGGCATAGCTTTGGTAGAATTCGAGCATGGTGAATTCGGGATTGTGCTGAGTGGAAATCCCTTCGTTTCGAAAACAGCGATTGATCTCAAAGATTCTTTCAAACCCTCCGATCACCAGTCGTTTCAGAAAAAGCTCAGGGGCGACTCTCAAGTAGAGGTCCATATTAAGGGCATTGTGATAGGTCTTAAAAGGTTTGGCCGTCGCCCCTCCAGGAATGGGGTGGAGCATGGGAGTCTCCACCTCAATGAAATCCCGACGGGTAAAGAACTCTCGGATCATCTGAATAGCTTGGATTCGTGTGAGGAAGATCTCCTTCACCCTGGGATTTGCGATAAGGTCTAAGTAGCGGTGACGATAACGGATTTCAACATCGGTGAGACCATGCCACTTCTCCGGAAGGGGGCGGAGTGACTTGACGAGGAGCTGAAAGTTCTGAACCTGGAGGGTGAGTTCCCCTGTCTTTGTTCGGAAGACTTTACCCTCCAATCCTACGAAGTCACCGATATCGAATGTTTTAAAGAGTTGAAAGGCCTGATCGCCGACAATATTTTTCTGAAAGTATGCCTGGATTCTTCCCTTTCGATCTTGAATCTGAATGAAGCTGGCCTTGCCGAAGTCGCGGATCGCTAAGATTCTGCCAGCCAAGCAGAAGGTCTCTTTGATCGATTTGAGTTCCTCATCTGAGAGGGAACCAAAGGCCTCATGAATATCCTTGGAGGTATGGGTGACCCTGAAATGGTTGGGGTAGGGATCGATGCCTTCCTTTTTTAATTCCTCCCGTTTTCGGATCCTCTGCTGGAAAAGTTCACTTGCTTCATCCATTGATCTTTACCCCGTTAGAAAACTCCGTTGCTTGCAGCAGGGTTTTTAAAGCCCTGCGTGAGCCACCCGTTGGAAGGTCAAAAACCTTCTAACGGGGTAAACCCCAAAAATGAATGTAAAATTCATAATTTATCTCATTAGAATTTAAGAGTTTTTAAATTAACTCATTTTCCCATATCCGTCAAGAAAAAAGGCAGGGAAAAAGGCAGATTGTGTGTGTAACCCTTCAGTTTCGAGTGTGTAACTCAGGGCTTTAGCCCTGATTCGTCAGCCCTAAAGGGCTGAGTTACAGGAGACGCTATCTTTCAGCGTCCATAACTGAGGGATTACGGTTGTGTGGGCGTGGTGGGAAATACGCCTCTGAGGATCCTCTGAGGTAATCAGGCTTTGCAATTTAAGTAATGTGTGTGTGAGCCCTTGACACGAGCCTTTACAGAATCCAGCGAGGAAGAGTTGATTATTTTTTCATTTTAGTAAGGCAAGATGGTATGCTGAGACATCATTAGATTTCTTAATGCAATTTATTATTGCATTGATGGTCTCCGTCTTCAATTCGCATTTGACCTCTAATCCTAACTCGAAGTGCTGCTTTATAAACTCGTCATAATTTACCCCGTTAGAAAGTCCCAGCATTTATGCTGGTGATAGTAGAAATAGAAAGCATCAGTTCCTTATTGAGGGCGGGGTCAAAGGCCTGCCCTTTCTAACGGGGTTTACTTCAAACATTTCAAAAAACTGAACCCATGTTTTTCTAGGGAAAAAGTCATATTTGGCGTCTATGCAATACAGATTCTTTTCAGCGCAGATGGGATAGTGGGATGGGGGTGGGATGGGGTCACATCTTCATATGTCATTATTTTCTTGACAAGAATCCATATCTGTTTATGATGCATTTATGGCCAGACCCCTTCGAATGGACTATCCTGATACTTTTTACCACGTGCTGTCCCGTGGAAATGAAAGAAAGGAAATCTTCCGGGATGAGAAAGATCACCTCAGATTTCTTGACACCCTCGGTAAGAGGTGTTTGGGATTGGATATACGTTGGTTCCAGGAGAGGTCAAGCGGGAGCAGAAATATTTAAGGTTAAATGGACAGTTAGAGATAGGTCAAAAAGATAATTGCTGACATATGAAGATGTGACCCCCTTCTTCCTTTTCCCCTACCCCCTCACCCCATCCTCTCCCCCAAGGGGAGAGGGGAAGGGTGAGGGGATGACCCTTCTAGTGTACTGTCTCAGAAAAAACTTTACACATTTTGTCATTCCGGACTTGATCCGGAATCCAGTGTTTTTAATCTGGATTCCCGCTGAAGTTTACCCCGTACTCGATACGGGGCGGGAATGACAACTCTCATCATTATTGTAAAGAAGTGTTAGAGACACTACACTAGAAATTTCGATTGTCTGAATTATGATGAATCAGGGAAAGGACTTTTCCAGCCTGTTGAAAAATTCATTTCTTCCAGGCTGGTCAAAAATGCCCAGGTGCAAGGCGCCCGAAATCCTGAGAAGTGAGGCGTACTTGGTTGTACGCTGCAACGACGAAGGATGAGGGAAACGCCGCAGATGGGCGTTTTTCAACAGCCTGTTTCAATCTCACCGACGAGATCATACGGAAGGGCCTGAGTGATTCGAGCTTCCACCCAATCGCCGGGTCTGGCCTTCCCCTTCAGGAAGACGCAGCCATCGATCTCAGGAGCTTGAATTTGAAGTCTTCCTCGAAGAACACCTCCTTGATGATTGGGTCCTTCTACTAAGACCTCCATCTTTCTTCCCACCATTTGGCGATATTTTTTTAGGGAGATCTTTTTTTGGATCTCCATCAAGATTCTCAGACGTTCCTCCTTCACGCTCTCGGGGATCGGATCGGAAAGTCGCGAGGCAGGCGTACCTTCCTCAGCGGAATATTTGAAGGCTCCGAGGTGATCGAACTCGATCTCGCGAACAAAGTCTAAGAGGGCTTTGAACTGGCTTTCCCCCTCTCCTGGAAACCCAACAATTAAGGAGGACCGAAGACTCACCTCTGGAAGAAAGGTTCTGATCTTTTCTAAGAGGCTCCGAATTTCCTGCCCCCTCGATCTTCGCCCCATTCGTTTGAGGATCCCATCGTCGATGTGTTGGATGGGGAGATCGAGGTAAGGGCAAATCTTCTCCTCCTGGGCTATCAATTCAAGAAGCCCATCGGTGAAATAGTTTGTCTTTGGATAGGAGTAGAGGATTCGAATCCAACGAAGACCTTCCACCTTGACTATGCCTTTCAGGAGTTTTTCTAAATTGGTTCCATTTTGGAGATCTTCTCCATAGGCAGTGGTATCTTGAGCGATGAGGATAAGCTCCTGGACCCCATGATCCGCAAGCCTTTTTGCCTCCTCGATCACGGATTGAAGCCTTCGGCTTCGGTAGGGTCCTCTGATCTTAGGTACCGTGCAGAAGGTGCAGCGATTGGAGCAACCTTCTGCAATCTTAAGGTAGGCGATAAAAGGAGGGGTGGAAAGGATTCGGGGTGTCTTTTCATCGTAGAGAAAAGTGGGTCTGGAGAGGAATGTCTTTCTCTTCCGTTTCTCTTTCAGGATCTGAGGAAGGTGTTGAAAGGCTCCAGTGCCAATGAAAAGGTCCACCTCCGGTAATTCCTTTTCCAGAATTTTCCCATAGCGCTGGGGGAGACACCCCGAGACAATGAGGAGATAGCAGCGACCCTCCTTCTTATAATGGGTGAGGCCAAGAATGGTCTCGATCGCTTCCTTCGTCGCATCCTGGATAAAGGCGCAAGTATTGATAATGAGAATTTCCGCCCTTGAAGGGTCCGTGGTAAGGAGATATCCTTCTTTGGAAAGAAGGCCGAGGATCACTTCGGAATCGACTAAGTTTTTGTGACACCCCAGACTGACGAGACAGACCGTTTCCTTCATTTTTTTAGAAATTCATAATCCCCTCTCACCCCCCTTTAGAAAAGGGGGGAATGGGGGGATTTGAAATGTATTTTCGTAAAAATTATACCTCACCGATAGCCTTTTTCCAATGGGGGATCTCTTAGGGGTTGTTTTATCCATCTAAAAAGTGCAGAATTAATTCAATCCCCCCAGTTCCCGTAGGGAACGGTTTCAAACCGTTCCCTACAAAGAGGGGGAGGAAGGATTAGAAGGTAAAACGATGGGATTAATTCAAGAGCAGTATGAGAAATTAAGGAAGAAAGTGAAGAAGTCTGAGTTGGAAAACCAAAGGCGGGCATTCCAAGAGACCCGAAACCGCCAGAAAGAGAACCTCGCTTCCATCGATGATCTTGAGAAAATCAAGGAAGAGGTGAAGCGAATCCGGTCTGAGTCGGTGGGAAACTGGGATCTCCTCCAAAAGGCGATCTCCCGTCTAGAGAGGAATCAGTTTAAAGTCATTGAGGCGAAAGATTCAAAGGAGGCCTGTGAGATTCTGTTGAAAGAAATCGGTAAGGAACGACTCGTGGTCAAATCGAAATCGAATATTTCCAAGGAGATCGGCCTTACTCACTTTCTCATCCAGCATGGCATCGAAGTCATTGAGACAGATATTGGTGATCGGATCACTCAGATCGCTGGCCAACGGGCCTCCCACTATACTGGACCAGCCTGCCATCTCTCCCGTTATGATATTGCCAAGATCCTCTCCAAACATTTGGAGAAGGAGATTCCACCCGTTCCCGAGGATGAGATGGGGGCAGTGAGGGAAGATATCGAATCTTATCTGAAGAAGGCGAGGGTCGGGATCACAGGCGTCAATGCGATTACAGCGAAGGAGGGAACGGTTTTAATCCTCCACAACGAAGGCAATGTCACCCGGGTCCGAATGAGGTCAAAACACATCATCATCACTTCCATTGACAAGGTCTATCCCCGATTAGAGGATGCCATTGTCATGTTGAGACTGGAGACCTATCTGGCCACGGGGACCCTTTTCCCGGCCTTTATCGATATCGTTGCGGGAAGATCCAAATCTTCAGATATAGAAAAACAGGTTTTTTACGGAGTCCATGAGCCGGATTCAGTGGTCGTCGTCCTATTGGATAACGGAAGAAGACGGATTTTAGAAGATAAGAAGGATTTCTCTGACCTTCTCAGTTGTATTGGGTGCGGCAATTGTCTTCTCGACTGTCCGACCTATAATTCAGTTGGTCCCTCCTTTGGAACGGATGGTATGCTGGGCGGAAGGGGAGTAGCCCTTGCCTCTCTTCAGAAAGGAATCAGGGAAGGGATTGAGGATGGCCTCTTTCTCTGCACCACCTGTGGTCTCTGTGGAGAGGTCTGCCCAGTGGGCATCGATGCAGGGAAAAGAGTTAAAGACCTGAGAAGATCGAGTCTGCAAGATCTTGAAATCTATACCCAACTCAATGAAGTCACCCAGCTTCAAAACACGATTGATCAGTACGGAACGCCCTATGGAGAGATGGCTCGGGCCGATTTTTCTTCTCTGAAGAAACATTCCCCTGTAGTCCTCTACATCGGTTGTGTGGGAATGAGCATAGAGACTGAAACCGCAAGCCACGCCATTGAACTCCTTCATCGGTTAGGGATCGATTTCACCCTGATCGATGAGGTCTGTTGTGAAGCCGTGAAAGATGAAACCGGATCCAGCCCCAACCCAGAACGAATTCGTATAAACATAGAGAAGATGAAGGAGGTTGGAGGAAGAGAGGTGATCTTCCTCTGCCCCACCTGTCTTAAAACTTTTTTGGAATATGATAAGGAACATCCATCAGGTCTCATTTTTGAAACCATTCTCTCCTATCTAAATAAGAATTTTTCTTTCACTTCCATGGAAATCGATCCAACAACGGTGACTTATCATGACCCTTGCCACCTGGGAAGGGGGCTTGAGTCCTTCGATGGAACAAGAGACCTGCTGAAAGGCCTTGGAAGCAAATGGGTCGAGATGGAACATCACCATCGGGAATCCCTCTGTTGTGGAGCAGGAGGAGGAGTGAGGGGGTTTTATCCAAAATTTTCGAGGGAGATTGCACGAAGGAGGGTGAAAGAGGCAGAGGAGGTGAAGGCAGATATCCTACTTACGGACTGCCTCTCGTGTAAACATAATCTGAAGCAAGGGGTGCCGTGGGAAGGGAAGATGAAGGTGATGAGCACTCCGGAATACCTTCTGGAATGGATAGAAGCAAGAAAGATTCAGTTCTCACGAAAGAAAATACCTTCCTAATGCTTTTTCATTTCCTGCCTGCGTTAAAATTTCGATTTTCCATCGGCTACTGATTTTACGTTTTGCGCTATGCTCTTGCACCATGCGTTATATTTTTTGTGTATTGACAAATCGAAGTTTCGTGGTAATTTTTTCCTAATGAATGGTGCACCACAAAAATATCGCTATATTTCCGAGAGCGCTTGAGTCGATTGCAAGCCATCGAGCCCTGCACCGCATGGTGTTCAGGGCGAGAAGATTATCAAACATAGTTTTATTTTTGGGGTACACCACGAATTGAGGGCCACGACAGTGAATCGGGATTATGATGTTATCGTGGTGGGCGCAGGACCAGGGGGGTCAACGGCTGCCAGGTTTTGTGCCCAGGCGGGGTTAAAAACTCTCCTCATTGAGAAGGAACGGCTACCCAGATACAAACCCTGTGGAGGCTGCCTTTCCTTTAAAACGGTGCATTTGCTCAGTTTCGATCTCAGCCCGGTGTTGGAGAACACCATTTATGGAGTGAAATTCTCTTATTGTTTTGAAGATTCATTTTCTATCCAATCCACTCAGCCGATGGCATTCTTGGTGATGAGGGATCGATTCGACCAGTTTCTGGTAAAGAAAGCCCTGGAAAAGGGGGCAGAAATATTAGAAGACGAAAGAGTAGTGAGGGTGGAAGAGAAGGGTCGTTGGGTAAAGGTGGAATTAGGAAGAGGGGGAAGGTTTCGTTGTGAATACCTCATTGGTGCAGATGGTGCAGGCAGTATCGTCACTAAATCATTATCCCTGTTGCCGCAGAAGGGCAATGGAAAAGGGATTGGGCTCGAGAGTGAGATTCCCTTTCAGTCAGCCGTCAATTTCCCAAAAGAAGATTTTCACCACATCCATTTAGATTTCGGCCGAACTCCCAGTGGCTTTGGCTGGGTTTTTCCAAAAAGAGAAAGACTCTCTGTGGGTATCGGCGGAATGTTTATCAATGCGGGGAAGACCAATCTCCATCAATGCTTCATCAATTTCCTCAACGGGCTGAGCTACATCAATAAGGGAGAGGCAGGAAAAGTCATGGGACATCCCCTTCCCTCCTTTTATGATGAAGGGCAAAGGGTTTCACAGGGAAGGGTTCTTCTGGTGGGTGATGCTGGCTATCTGATCGATCCTCTGACCGGGGAGGGTATCTATTATGCCATTCGAAGTGGAATGTTAGCTGCGGATGCAATCCTTCAATCGAAGGAGAAAGGCATTCTCCCTTCGGATCTATACCAGACGGCTGTGCGTGTTGCCATCTTTGAGAATTTGAAATGGGCTCTCCTTTTTGCTCGATTCGTCAAACGGTTTAACAAATTGTCTTATCAAACTCTAAAACACTATCCTGAATTAGGAACCCTCTATCTACAGGTATTGGAGGGGAAAGAGACCTACCGAGGATTTGTGGAGAAGGTGAAACAAAGGGTGAAAGGTTTCCTTAAAGGACGATTCAGTGATAAGATCAAAAGGGCAATGGCGGGGATCTAAACTCCCTTTGGTTTCCAATTCGTCGTTAAAGACATTAAGAACGAAGCTAAGAAGAATCACCCGTCTTTTGGAAAAAAGATATGGTGTTCCCCAGAGGAAGAGAAGGGGTGATCCAGTTGATATCCTCATCCAGACCATTCTCTCACAGAACACCAACGATCGAAATCGAGACCGAGCCTATCAGAGATTGAAGACCCAATTCCCCCATTGGGAAGATGTCCTCGAAGCAAAGACAGGAGCAGTCATTCGGGCCATCCGACCGGGCGGATTGGCCGAACAGAAAGCAAGGTGTATCCGCCAGATCCTGCGATGGATTAAGAAGCGTGAAGGGAAATTGAGCCTCCTCTTTTTAAAAAAGATGAGTTCCGAAGAGATCAAGAAGACCCTTGAGGGGCTCAAAGGGATCGGCCCCAAAACCGTTCACTGTCTCCTTCTTTTTGGCATGGGAAGGGAGGTTTTCCCAGTGGATACTCATGTCCTCAGAGTGGGGAAGCGTATGGGTTTTATTCCAGAATGGATGAATGCAGAAAAAGCACATGAATGGATGGCTCCGCTCATCCCGGAGAAGAAGTCTTTGTCACTGCACCTGAACCTCATCCGATTTGGAAGAGAAATCTGCAAAGCAAAGAACCCTCAATGCAACATCTGTTTTCTTTCAAAGGAGTGCCTCCATAAAATAGGGTTAGATCGTTATGATCGTTTAGAACGTTTTGATCGTTTGGCGAAATTAACGATATAAACGAACTCAACGATCCAAACGATTTTTATTTTGGGTATCAATGAAGGATCTTCTCAGAAAACTGCTCCATATCGAAGATACGCCTGAACGAACTGCTCTGGCCTATTCCATCGGCATCTTCTTAGGGTTTTCGCCATTTTTAGGGTTTCACACCCTGGCGGGTTTAGCGATCGCTTTTTTATTCAACTTGAACCGGGTAGCTATCCTTTTAGGAGTCTGGTCAAACACTCCTTGGTGGATCGTTCCCTACTATACGATCGCTACATGGGTGGGGATGTGTGTAATGGGATTTCGAATCGACAAGGTGACTCTCAAGGAGGTGTTCCAATTGGGAATGGATCAAGGATTCATGAGTTCGGATTTTGGGAGTCGAATGGCCTCCCAATGGGGCCTTCTTCTCTCTTTTTCAATTGGATCGATGATCCTCGCCGCTCTCCTCAGTTTGATCGCCTATCCTCTCTCTTTGAAATTGATTAAATTTTATCGTTCACATAAAAAAGCAAAGAGCTAAGGGCAAAGAGCATAGATCTTAAAGCTGAAAGCTCAATGCTTAAAGCTCAAAGGGTTTACCTTTCAGCTTTCAACTTTGAGCTTTAAACTGCAAGCCCTATGCTCTATGCTTTGCTATTATCCTTGACACCTATGTCAATTTGATTGAAGAATAAAGAGATATGAAAGAATGGGAAAAGAAGAATGGCTCGCCTTTTCAATCCTGGTTTGAATCTGAGCCATGGAAGAAGTGGAAACGTATTGGGTTAACCGGGCTAATGGGTTCTTCCAAAGCCTACTTCTTATCGCATTGGAGAGAAAGGGTAACGGGACCTCTTTTGATCATCGTTCCTTACCTTCGGAATGCCGAATCTCTTCTCGAAGATCTTCGATTTTTTCAGAAGGAGACGAATGATCTTTCGTTCCTCTTCCCTGAATGGGAAGCCCTCCCTTATGATGAAATTCCCCCTCATCCAGAAATCGTCAGGGAAAGGGTGAAATGTCTCTTCTCCCTCTTGAAGGGTGACGAGGTGGTGATCGTCTCTTCCATCAAGGCGTTGATGCAGAAGGTTCTCTCCCCTCTCGACTTAAGAGAATCTCTCTTTTCTCTTTTCATGGGAGAAGAGATGAATCGTGAACACCTGATCAATTTTCTTCAGGAGAGCGGATATACCTCAGTGAGGATCGTGGAGGAGAGAGGGGATTTTAGCCTCCGGGGGGCGATCATCGATATCTACACCCCCTTCTATGAAGAACCCTTGCGATTGGAATTTGATGGGGACCGATTAGAGTCCATCCGAAGATTTGACCCAGAGACCCAGCGTTCCATCGCGCAGGGAATGATTGAAAATGCCATTCTTCTTCCAGCAAGGGATATTTCAAAAGATTCCCCTCATCGACCCTTGACCACCCTTTTTGATTATCTGAAGGAGAACGGGGTGGTCTTCGTTGAGGAAGGAGACGAAGTGGAGAGGGAGGCAAAGGCCTTCTCCAATCTGGTCAAGGAACATTATGAAAAAGCCTTTTTGAAGAAAGGTTCTGTCCCTCTTCCGGATTCCACATATCTCAGTTTTGAGGATGTCTCCGTTCCCTTAGAGAAATTTCAAACGGTTTTTCTCCAGGAAGGGCCAATTGCCCCTCCCCAATGTCAGCCCATCTTCTCTTTTGAGATGGAACCCAATGACGATCTTCGAAGGGAGATGAAGGCTGCCCTCTCTGTAAAAGGCGGCCTTGCCGAGACCTCCCCCTTCTCTATCTTTTTGAAGAAACTTCGTGACTGGCAAGAAAAAGGAATGAAAATATTCATCGTTTCCCATACCCCAGGCCAGGCTGAGAGGTTAAGAGATCTTCTCTCCCATTATGAAGTGGCATCCCATTTGGAAAAAGCGAGAGGCTTTAGAGAGGTCGTGGATCAACCTGAGAAGGCTCTCATCCTCTTCATCGGGCCGCTCTCCTCAGGGTTTCGAAACCCCGGAGAGGGATGGGTTCTTCTGACAGAAGAGGAAATCTTCGGTGAGAGAAGGAGGCTAAGCGAAGGAAGGGTTCGGGCCCACCTGTTGCAAGCAGGAAGGCCACCTCTCTCTTCTACTGAACTCCGAGAGGATGATTTTATCGTTCATATCGATTATGGCGTAGGCCTCTACAGAGGGCTGAGACATTTGAGCATCGAAGGCGTTTCGAACGATTACCTCCTTTTGGAATATCTTGAAGGAGATAAGCTCTTTGTTCCTGTGGATCGGCTCAATTTAATTCAACGTTATGTCGGAGGTGATGGGAAGCCTCCCAAACTGGATAGGTTAGGAAGCAACTCATGGCAGAGGGCGAAGAAGAGGGTGAAGGCCGCTCTCTCAGAGATGATCAAAGAGATCCTTGACCTCTACGCAGCGAGACAAGTCTTCAAAGGTTTTAACTTTTCTCCTCCAGATCAACTCTACAAAGAGTTTGAAGCCACCTTTGAGTATGAGGAGACTCCGGATCAGATCAAGACCATTGAAGAGGTGATGAAGGATATGGGAAACCCAAAACCCATGGATCGCCTGATCTGTGGGGATGTGGGGTATGGTAAGACAGAAGTAGCGATTCGAGCCGCCTACCGCACTGTGATGGATGGAAAGCAGGTTGCCATTTTAGTCCCCACCACGGTTCTGGCCCAACAACATCATCAGACCTTCTCTGCCCGTTTTAAGACTTATCCAGTGGTGATCGAAATGTTGAGCCGTTTTAAAAGTCCTCGGGAGCAGAAGGAGATTCTAAAACGACTGAGAGAAGGAAAAGTAGATATTGTGATCGGGACACACCGACTCCTTCAGAAGGATGTGACCTTCAGAGATCTAGGGCTGGTGGTGATTGATGAGGAGCATCGATTTGGCGTTTCTCACAAAGAGAGATTGAAGGAAATCAGAAGATTAGTGGATGTGATCACCCTCACCGCCACTCCCATTCCAAGGACTCTCCAGATGGCCATCTCTGGCATCCGAGACCTCAGCCTCATCCAAACTCCTCCTGAAAATCGTCTCTCCATCCGTTCCTTTGTCGTTCGTTACGATGACGAAGTTATCCGAGAGGCAGTCCTGAGGGAATTCAGTCGAGGAGGTCAAGTCTTCTTCGTCCACCATCGAGTCCAAAACATCCATGCGATGGCCAACCATTTGAAACGGCTCATCCCGGAGGCCTCCCTGGCCATTGCCCACGGCCAGATGAGAGAGAAGGAGTTGGAGAAAGTAATGTTCCAGTTCGTCAAGGGAGAGTATAACCTTCTTCTCTGCACCAGTATCATCGAATCCGGTTTGGACATCCCGACGGCCAACACGATCCTGATCAATCATGCAGAACAGTTTGGTCTGGCAGACCTCTATCAACTCCGGGGTCGAGTCGGTCGAGGGAGTCATCAGGCCTATGCCTATCTCCTCATCCCCGGAGAACTCACCCTTTCCAAGGATGCCGTGAGAAGGCTCCGAGCAATTCAGGAATTGAGCGAACTGGGATCTGGGTTCAAACTGGCCATGCATGATTTGGAGATTCGAGGGGCAGGAAACCTCCTCGGGCCATCCCAATCCGGACATATCGCAGCCGTGGGGTTTGAACTCTACACCCAGTTGATGGAGAAGGCTGTCCGGGAGTTAAAAGGTGAGGAAGTGATGGAAGAGATCACCCCGGAGATCCACTTCCATCTTCCTGCCTTCATTCCGGAATTCTATGTGGAGGATCCAGCAGAGCGATTGAGTCTCTATCGAAGACTCTCTTTCTCTCGTTCCGATGATGAAGTGGAGAGGATTCGGGAAGAGATGGTGGATCGTTTTGGAAGGATTCCTATGGAAGTGGATCACCTCCTTGAGGTGATCAAAGTGAAAATTCTTCTGACGAGATTGTCGATCAGAAAGTTTGAGGAGACGCCTTCCCAATTGGTTCTCACATTCGACGAGGCGACCCGAGTCTCTCCGCAAAGAGTGGTGGAGTTGGTCCATCGAGGAAAGGGCAAATATCGATTGACCCCAGAGTCTAAATTGATCGTCGAAGGATGGCCCGAGGTGAAGAAGGACCCGTTTGGAGCGGCCAAAAAACTATTGCAAGCATTGGCCTGATATGATAGATTTCAAAACAAATAGTCTTTTAGGTAAGGGTTAGGAAGCCCGTTTGGTTTAGTGTCAAAGGGTTACGGCTTTTAAAGACTTAAAGACCAACGACATGACCCATTGACAAAATCGGCATCTTTACCCTATCCCCTGAACCAAAGACTTCTATTTTCCTCATTGGAGACAGAGAGAATGATGACAAAAAGACTTATTTTCTTTGGAATCTCGGTCCTCTTTTTTTCCTGGTTCTTGGGTTGTGAGAAATCGGGAGAGAAAGGGTTAGGGAGTAAAGAACTGGTCAGGATCAACAATGTTTCCATCCCCCTTGAAGAGTTTCGTCAGATATCGGAAAAGCAACCTCTAGAGGGGAAAATGAGGCTGTTGAACGAAAAGGGGCTGAGGGATTTTCTTGATAACTACGTGATTACTCGAGAGGTGCTCTATCAGGAAGCGAAGCAGAAGGGCCTTGATCAAAATAAAGAGATCGTGACGAAGGTGGAAGATTTCAAGAGAGCAATGGTCATCGATGCCCTTCTCGAAGAGGTACTGAAAGGGAAGGGCGAAGTCTCTGAGAATGAGGTCCAGAAATATTATAAAGAGAATGAAAATCGTTTTACCGAGCCTCAAGAGATAAAGATCCGTCACATTGTTGTCAACTCAGACCCCATTTTGAAGGAAGTGTTGACGAAGCTCGCAAGGGGTGAAAGTTTTGAGAATTTAGCATTCACTTACAATATCGATAAATCCCGGGAGAATGGGGGGGATCTCGGATATATCCGGAGAGGGCAATTGGCCCCTTCGTTTACCCAGTTTGAAGAAACGGCTTTTTCGCTCAGGGAAAGAGGGGAGGTCAGCGAGATCGTCAAGACGCCTTTTGGATACCATCTCATCCAATTGGTAGAAAGACGGGGGACCGCCTTAAAACCATTCAATCAGGTCAAAGAAAAGATCCGCTCCTTCCTCCAGACAAAGAAGAGACAGGATGCCTACCTCGAATATGTGAAAGAAGCGAAATCGAGAGCCAAGATTATTGTCAACGAAAAGTTATGGGACGAAGAAGAGAAGAAGGAGGTAAAGCCAAAAGAAGAGAGGAAATGATTTCAATGAGTTATAGAAAATTTAAGATGCAACCCTTTTTTACCCCGTTAGAAAGCCCCGCTATTTATGGCGGGGATGGAGAAAAAAATGTTCATTCCTTATTGAGGGTGGGGTTCAAAGCCCCGCCCTTTCTAACGAGGTTTACTTTGCTCCTTATTTTCTTTTTTGTCTGGGGTTGTGCCCAATGGGGAGAGGGGCTCCCTGAACATGTTCTCGCTCGAGTCAATCAGGAACAGATCACAGTCGATGAATTCAATCGAGAATTTAAAGAGTTGATCTCGGAGCCAGGCAAGGAGACAAAGGAGGCGAACCTTAAGGATCTGAAACAGGCCTATCTGGATCAGATGATCGAACGAAAGATCCTCGTCCAAGAAGCCCGTCGATCAGGAATTAAAGTCTCCCAGGAAGAATTGAATCAGGCCATTTTAGAAATCAAAATGGATTATCCCGGGGAAGGATTTGGGGAGAAGTTGGGTCTTAAAGGGATGACTTTGGAAGAATGGAAGGTTCGACTGGGAGAAAAATTATTAGCGGAGAAGATGATCAGAAGCGTCCTCCATTACCGAGAGGAGATCGACGTGAAGGAAGCCCTTCAATATTATGAAACCCACATTTCCTCATTTCAACTTAAACCGAAGGTCAGGGCTCGTCAGATCATTGTGGCAGATGGGGAGGAAGCGATCCAGATCATGAAACGGTTGAAAAAGGGGGAGAGTTTTGAGAAGTTGGCGGTTAAAAAATCACTGGGACCTGAAAGGGTCAAGGGTGGGGATTTGGGCTATTTCAGCCAAGGGGAGAAGCCAGCCGAATTCGACCATGTTTTTTCCATTGAGGTAGGAACGATCAGCGATGTGATCAAAAGCCCCTATGGGTATCATATCTTTAAATTGGAGGAAAAAATTGAGCCTCGGCAGATTCCTTTTGAAGAGGCGAAGTTAGGGATTCTCCAGGAACTCAGGCAAAAAAAAGGGGAGGAGGAATATCAGAAGTGGCTCAAAGGGCTCAAAGGGAAGGCAAAGATAAAGATCAACAAAAAGTGGCTCAGGGCATGAAAGGGAGAAAGTAGAAGATGAAAAGGGTCATTTTCAGATTCGGGCTCTTTTTCTTTTTATTGTACGGATTGCTCTCTTCAAGCGAAGCTGTCGTCGATCGTATCGTAGCTGTTGTCAATCAGGATATCATCACCCTCTCTGAGGTAGAGAAGTGGGCAGGTCCTTTTAAGGAGGAGATCCAAACTGAGGATCGTTTGGAGAGACGGGAACGAGTTCTTGAAATTTATCGGAAGGTGTTAGAGAAGCTCATTGAGGAGAAGTTAATCGACCAGGAGGTAAAGAGGTCTAGTGTCAAAGTGACCAGCAAAGAGATAGAAGGAGCCTTAGAGGAGGTCAAACGGCGAAGTGCTGCCACCCAAGAGGATTTAGAGAAGGCTCTGGCTAATGAAGGGTTGACCTTAGAGGCCTATAAAAAGGAGATCGAAAAGAGGCTCCAGCGCATGAAGTTGATCAATTGGGCAGTAAAGGTGGAATCGCAAGCTGGAGAAAGAGAGTGGAGGGATTTTTATCAAAAGAATATCGATCGGTATCGAAGCAATGAATCTTATCGACCCAGCCAAATCCTATTCTTAGTTCCAAAAGGGGCAACACCGGAGGAGATTCGGGAAATTAGGAAGAAGTGTGAAAAGGTCTTAGAAAAAGTCAAGGGGGGAGAGGATTTTGGGGAGATGGTTCTTCTCTATTCAGAAGATATCTCTGCCAAGGATCGAGGGGATTTAGGTTATTTTAAAAAAGGAGAACTCCTCCCCGAATTTGAGAAGGAGGCCCTCCGCCTCCAGGTCGGAGAGGTGAGTGGGATCATTCGAACGAATTTCGGTTTTCATGTTATTAAACTCCTCGATCGGAAAGGAGGAACTCCCCCTCCTTTTGAGGAGGTTATGGAGAAGGTCAAAGCGGACTATTATGAAAAAGAGATGGAGAAAGCGTTTCAACAGTTTCTCAGCACGTTGAAGGAGAAGTCTGTCATCGAGATCAAGCTTTAGTCTCAAATTCTAAATTCTAAACTCTAAACTCTAAACTAAACATATGACCCTTCCTATTATCGGGATTACCATGGGTGATCCCACTGGTATTGGACCAGAAATTATCGTGAAGGCCTTATCGATGAAGGAGCCGTTTCAAGCCTGCCGGCCCTTTGTCTTCGGGGATCGAGAGGTGCTTTTAAAGACGATTGAAATGTTGGGCCTGAATACTACGGTTGAGATCTTTGAGAAGATTCCAGAGGAGGGATACCTTCCTCAAAGAATCTTTCTTTCCCCCTCGAGTCAATTGAGGGCAGACTCCCTCCGTTTCGGAAAACCGAATCGGGAGTGTGGCGAGGCAATGGTGAAATATGTTGAAGAGGCGGTCAAGTGGGTAAGGACCGGCAAATTGGATGCCATCACCACATGCCCGATCAACAAGCAAGCGATCAATGCAGCCGGGTACCCTTTCGCAGGCCATACAGAACTCTTAGCCCATTTGGTTCAAGCCTCCTCTGTTGCCATGATGTTTTTAGGATCGAGATGGAAGGTCGTTTTAGTCACGACTCATCTTCCACTCAAAGAGGTCTCAAAATGGATCACTTCGGATCGCATTCTTTCCACGATTCGAATGACAGACGAAGGATTGAAAAAATATTTCGGGATCGTCCATCCCAAGATCGCTGTCCTCGGCCTCAATCCCCATTCTGGAGAAGAGGGACTCTTAGGAGAAGAGGAAGAGATGGAGATTATCCCGGCCATTACAATGGCGAGGTCTCAGGGAGTAATGGTCGAAGGTCCCTTTCCTGCCGACTCTTTTTTTAACCTCTCAGGCCCCTTCACCTTTGATGCTGTGATTTCCATGTACCATGACCAAGGCCTCATTCCTGTTAAGATGTCCAATTTTAAGGAGGCCGTCAATCTTACCTTAGGATTACCATTTATTCGTACCTCTGTGGGTCATGGGACTGCATATGACATTGCTGGTAAGGGTTTGGCCGACCCAACCAATCTTATTAACGCGATCTTAGCAGCATCTAATTTATTGAAATTAGCCCATAATCCGTAATCACAAATGAAAAGGCCTGCAATTTCCCTGTCATGCTGAACCCTGAAAGTGTCATTCTGAACTTGGTTCAGAATCTTCAGTGCAGGACTTTTTCAGCATCTCACAAAAAAGGCTAAACCAGATCCTGAAATCCTTAGGTCCTGAATTAAATTCAGGACCTGGTTCAGGATGACAATTATGGATTATGGATTAATGAAAAGATGTTGACAAAAAAATGGATTTAGGCTAATAAACATTACTTGTGAAAATTATCTTTTGAACGTTTCACCAACTGTTTACCCCGTTAGAAAGCTGCGCCATTTATGGCGGGGGTGTAAAAAGAAAATGTTCATTCATTATTTACCCCGTAGAGTAACGTATGGATTAATCCTTGTTTTTGCACGCCCCTTGGTTTTCCTATCGGCTGCAAAGGCCCGGAATCCTTAT
>Ga0299915_10001092_pt1 | contig 19969 bp, 21 predicted proteins | sample RVTome_13_FD_200263 | JGI IMG/M metagenome (GOLD analysis project Ga0299915, IMG submission 200263) | Soil microbial communities from uranium-contaminated site in the Upper Colorado River Basin, Wyoming, United States - RVT92D227 (version 2) ... | reverse complement strand
AAGTCTTCGACTTTCCAACGGGGAGGCTCACACGGGGCATTAAACCCCGTGTTCGCTCTAAAAGGAATTATATCTTCATCCCCGCTGCAAGCAGCGGGGCTTTCTAACGGGGTAAACAAGGAGATGAAGAGAGAAAGGAGGTGACCCCAAAGGAATCATTATCGATTAAGTTTGGAACTATCCTTCTTGTTATTGGGTTAACTGTGTATAAAAATTGACACCTCCTATGTAATTGTGGTAAATAAATTTCCAATCTGGGCGATTAGCTCAGTTGGATAGAGCGTTGGTCTCCGGAACCAAAGGCCGTGGGTTCAACTCCCGCATCGCCCGCCATTCTTTTGGTATTATAAGGTATACAAGTAATGAAGAAATGGATTGGTCCTTTATTATCCTTCTTTCTAATCCTTATCCTCGGGATAGGTTTGGTTTCTGGTTCTTTCTCCTTTTTTAAAAAGGAGATACCTAAAGAGACAAAAACAGAGGGATACCAGATTATTCCTACCCAGGATGAGAAGGAGGAAAAAAGGGGAGAAACAGATCCTCACTTAATTTTGATTTTAAAAGAGATACAAAAAAAGTTGGATGAATGGTTAAAATCGCTCAATGAAAGGATAGAGAGCGAGGACGTCACCCGCTTTGAGGTTCGGTTTTTAGAGATTTTAAGAAATATCTTGGAATGGATAAAAGAGAAGATCGACGCAAAAATCGAATCTGCTGAGAAGGAAAAGCCCAGTAGAAAAGAGAAGAGGGGGATATTCCGAGAGATTCATCAGAGAGATATGCCATTCTCTAAAATGGGATGAAAGAAGAAGAAAAGGTATTTATTCCATCTAATGAGATTCAATTGGAAGGCCTCTTGAGTATTCAAGAGGCTTCTTCTTTTAGAGGGGGTGTCATCTGTTGCCATCCTCATCCACAGTATGGTGGAGATATGGATCACCCTGTTATCACAACTGCTGTGGAGGCAGCCTCTCAAGAAGGGTTCTCCACCCTTCGTTTTAACTTCAGAGGGGTAGGGGAAAGCGAAGGGTCTTATGGAGAAGGGATTGGGGAGAGGGAGGATGTAAAGGCCGTCGCCGACTACCTCTACTCAAGATTGAAGAATAACCATTCTCCCCTCATTCTGGTGGGATACTCTTTTGGAGCCTGGGCGGGTTTTCCCATTGCCATCGAAGATGAAAGATTTGTGGGGATGGTTGCTGTTGCACCCCCTCTTGAGATTTATAATTTTGGATTTTTAAAGGGGTGTAAAAAGAAAAAACTTTTTATTGCAGGAAATCGTGATTTTTTCTGTCCTCCCTCTCGATTGGAGGAGTGGTATAAAAGCCTCGAAGAACCAAAATCTTTAGCCATTATCCCAGGAGCAGATCACTTCTTCCTTTTCCACACCCATTTTTTCAACCAACCTCTTAGAGAGTTCTTCAAAAAGATGAGTTCGGAGTATTTAGTTCGGAGTTCTTAGTTTTAAACTCCGAACACCGAACTCCTAACTCCCCACTATTTTTTGAAGGGCCCATCCAAATCGGTAGGATAAAAAGCGAAGCGAATAGGTTTGAAGTGCTCTTTCCATTGCCTCACGGATCTTTTTGTCATCTCCCGCATAAGCCAAAAAGAAACGCCAGCGGTCTGTACGAGTAATCGGTAACACGAGGCGTTTCCACTTCTCCACAGAACGGTTGAGGCGGAGGAGATTCCTCATCCTTTCTCGGATAGAGAGTGTTGGTTTTCGATAGGAGCGATCAAAATCAATAAGAAGAAGTTGGTCTCCTGCTACCAGAATGTTTTTAAGTTGGAGGTCTCCATGGAAGAAACCAGCTTGATGAAATTGACGAATAAGAAGGCCGACTGAGCGAATCGTTTTTCGCTTCAGGAGGAGATTTTCTCGGGAAGTGTGCGCTCCGATTTCTTGACAATATTGAATCAAATCTATGGCACGAGGGACTTCCAAGGAAAGAAAATAAGCCTGGTAAAAGGGGAAGAAAATGCGATGGTGGATGGCACCGATGGATGGAATGGTAGGGATTCCACAGGCTCGAATCTCTTCCGTAAAAACCAATTCCTGAAATGATCTCGATCCAAAAAAGTAGAGGTTTCCTGTGATGGCTTGTAGAAGTCCTCCATGTGAATATTGGCGAAGAACCATTCTCTTCCCATTCTCAAGAGGGATGGAGGGATGAGGAGTTCGACCTTTGAGGTAGTGAGAGGTTTGGCTGTAATTTTTGAGGAAAGTTTTTAAATCATCAATCCCTTGCTTGAGAAGGAGAGTTTTATACTCTTCCTTAAGCAGAAGAGAGACTTTCCCTTTTTCAACCAGGGAAAACGAAGGAGGGATTTGGATATTTTTAAGCATTTTGGATTAAGGTAATGGAATCCATCAGGTTTGTCAACTGACTAAATAAAGCGATCTACCCCGGATGAGAAACCAACTACGAATTGACAAGCGAAGGAGTTTATTATATTTTTAACCATCTCTATTTCAGTAAGATAGGAGATTCTTGTGGAATACGAACCTGTCATTGGCTTAGAAGTCCATGCCCAACTCGAGACCCGATCGAAAATATTTTGTGGGTGTTCCACAGCATTTGGCGAGGGACCTAATACTCAAACCTGCCCTGTCTGTACCGGACAACCCGGTTCTCTTCCAGTGGTAAATCGGAAGGCTGTGGAGTTTGCGATCAAATTGGGATTAGCCACTTCCTGCCGAATTGCTCCGTATAGCCTTTTTGCCAGAAAGAATTATTTTTATCCTGACCTCCCCAAAGGGTATCAGATTTCTATGTATGAGCATCCTTTGGCAGAGGAAGGGTTTATTGAAATAATGTTACAAGGGAAAAAGAAACGCATACAGATCATCCGGATTCATATGGAGGAGGATGCCGGGAAATTGAAACATGGAGAGACACCTGAGACCGAGTCATTCAGCTATGTGGATTTCAATCGAACGGGTGTCCCTTTAGCGGAGATTGTAAGCGGACCGGACATTCGATCTCCAGAGGAAGCAGGGGACTATTTAAGAAAGCTTCGATCGATCCTTCAATATCTGGAGATCTGCACAGGGGATATGGAGAAGGGGACTTTTAGATGTGATGCCAATGTCTCTGTGCGGCCAAAAGGGCGGAGCGAATTCGGGACGAGGACAGAGTTAAAGAACATGAATTCTTTCCGCCACGTGGAAAGAGCTTTGGAGTATGAGATCAAGCGTCAAATTGCTTTGTTGGAAGACGGAGAAGAAGTGGTTCAGGAGACAAGGCTCTGGGATGTGGATCAGGGGATAACGGTTTCGATGAGGGGAAAAGAAGAGGCTCATGATTATCGCTATTTCCCGGATCCGGATCTCGTTCCTTTGAGAATTGATGAGCAATGGATTGAAAAGATTCGCAAGCGCCTTCCGGAACTTCCGGATGAGAAGAAGGAGCGGTTTGTTCGGCAATATAAGATTCCCGAATACGATGCTGAGATCCTTACCTCCACAAAAGCGATGGCCAACTATTTTGAGGAAAGTGTCAGTTTTTTCCCAGAACCTAAAACCGTAAGTAACTGGATGATGGGAGACCTTCTCAGGGAGTTGAAGCGGGACGAAAGGGAGATTGATCATTGTCCTGTTACTCCCAAACACCTAGCAGAGATGCTTTCCATGATCAAAGAGGGGACAATCAGCGGTAAGATTGCCAAGGATGTCTTTGAAGAGATGTATCGGACCGGAGAGTATCCACAAGATATTGTGAAAGAAAAAGGTTGGATTCAAATTCTCGACGAAGGGGAGATCGAAAAGGCCATTGAAAAAGTGGTGGAGGCCAATCCCAAGCAGGTGGAGGATTATCGAAAAGGCAAGGAGAAAATCTTTGGATTCTTCGTGGGAGAAGTGATGAAACAGACCAAGGGGAAGGCGAATCCAAAATTGGTCAATGAATTGCTGAAGAAAAAGTTAAAAGAAGATGGGTGAGAGCTAGACAGGTATGTCTCAAAAGTTTTACAAAGCGCGCTTTAAATTATTTTATGGGCAATGTTCCTTGATAAAATAGCGAACTTTGTTAAGGGTATTGAAATTCCGAGTTAAATAGTTTTTAAGGTGGCGCTGTAAAACTTTTTCAACAACCTGCCTGCTTTTAATGAATTTTCTATTTAATGGGTGGACTAAAAACAAAATGAAATTTAAAACAATCGAATGGAAGAATGATGGGGTGAGGATCCTCGATCAAAGGAGGCTTCCTAGAGAAGTCAGCTATTTGGATTGCCGGGATGCCTCCTCTGTGGCACAAGCCATTCGAACCATGGCCATCCGCGGTGCGCCAGCCATCGGAGTAGTTGCTGCCATGGGAATCGCTCTCGGTGCAAAGAGAACTCCATCCCATTCGCCTGAAGCTTTCCGTAAAAACCTTGAGAAGGTTTGCCATCAGATGCGACAGACCAGACCCACGGCAGTCAACCTCTTTTGGGCTGTGGATCGAATGAAGAGGATATTGGATCAAGTTCATGCTTACGGGGTTGAAAAGACGAAGGCGAAATTGGTAGAGGAAGCTTTAAAAATTTACAAAGAGGATGTGGAGATTAACCAAAAAATCGGGGAGTATGGGAAGGGACTCATAAAAAATGGAGATGGAGTGCTCACCCATTGCAATGCAGGGGCATTAGCCACGGCTGGATATGGAACAGCGCTGGGAGTGATTTATGCGGCATGGTCTGAAGGGAAACGGTTCCGTGTCTTTGCAGATGAAACAAGGCCCCAGCTTCAGGGAGCCAGGCTGACGGCTTGGGAGTTGGTTCAAGAAAAGATACCCCTGACAGTCATCACGGACAATATGGCAGGATGGCTAATGAAAAAAGGCAAAATTAACCTCGTCCTGGTAGGAGCGGATAGAATTGCCCGTAATGGAGATACAGCAAACAAGATTGGGACCTACAGCCTTGCTGTTCTCTCAAAATATCATGGAATCCCTTTCTATGTGGCGGCTCCGATTTCTACGCTCGATCTTACATTAGCCTCTGGAAGAGATATCCCGATTGAAGAAAGAGATATTAAAGAGGTCACCCATTTTCGAGGAAGTCCAATCACTCCGAAAGGAGTTAAAGCCTTTAATCCCGCCTTCGATGTAACATCCCATTCCCTGATTCATGCCATGATCACAGAGAAAGGACTTATTCGAAAACCCTTTGAGAGAAATCTAAAAAGGATAAAGGTCTGATGAGGAAGCCTATTATCACCCTGCTCACTGATTTTGGCTCAAAAGACCATTATGTGGCTTCGATGAAGGGAGTGATTTTGAATATCAATCCTCAATGCACCCTTGTGGATATTACCCATGAAGTAAGACCGCACGATATAGAAGAAGGAGCCTTTATCTTGGCCAATACCTATTCTTATTTCCCAAAAGGGACGATCCATCTCTCTATAGTGGATCCAGGAGTAGGAGGGACGAGGAGACTTATTCTTCTTGTGACTCAAAATTATTTTTTTGTAGGTCCTGACAATGGTCTTTTCACTTTGGTTGCACAGAGAGAGAAGGTGAAGCAGGTGGTGGTTCTGACCCAACAGAAATATTTTCTTCCAAAAGTCAGCATGACATTTCATGGAAGAGACATCTTTGCACCGGTGGCAGCACATCTCTCATTGGGTATCAAGCCAAATGCCTTCGGGTACGAAATCAACTCCTTGGAAAAGATCGGATTTCAAAAGCCCATCATCAAAGAAGGGAAATTATTGGGAGAAATTTTTCATTTCGATACCTTCGGCAACCTTGTCAGCAATATTGATAAAGAAAAACTCTTTCAGTTTATTAAGGGTCGACCTTTTGTCATCCGGGCAGGAAGGAAAACCATCCACGGTTTAAAAAAAGGATATTGGGAGGGGAAGAAAGGCGAACCGATTGCCCTTTTGGGAAGCGGTGGTTTTTTGGAGATCTCGATCAGGGAAGGAAATGCTCAAAAAGTGTTAAAGGTGAAAAGAGGGGATAGGATTATTGTGTCAGTAGTCATTTGTTAATTTATATCTACTTCACTACGGGCCAACAGACCACTGACCACTGAAGACAAACAACAGACAGGGAGTAAGGGGTAAAGCATGATTTCCAAGAAGGCTCAGGAGATACCTCCGTTCATTGTGATGGATGTTCTGGAGAAGGCTCAAGAACTGGAGAGGAATGGGGAGCATGTCATTCATTTGGAAGTGGGGGAGCCAGATTTCGACACGCCGGAATGTATCAGTGAAGCCTGTTATCGTGCGATATGCGATGGGAAGACCCATTATACGCACAGCCTCGGTTTGATCGAACTGAGGGAAGCGATTGCAGAGGATTACTGGAAAAAATATCGGGTGAAGATATCACCCGAACAAATTCTTGTTGCCTCAGGAACCTCTCCAGCGATGCTTCTTCTCTTTGCTGCCCTGTTAGAACCCGGCGAAGAAGTGATTCTCTCCAACCCCTATTACCCCTGTTATCCCAATATCATTCGGTTTGTTGACGGAACCCCTGTCTTTGTCAAAGTGTTGGAAGAGGAGGGTTTCCAGTACCTTCCCGAGATGATCGAAGAAAAACTGAGTCCCAAGGTAAAAGGGATCATGATCAATTCACCTTCCAACCCCACTGGAAATGTGATGCCTCCGGAGAGGATGAAGGAAATTGCCAAATTCTCCCCCTTTATCATCTCTGACGAAATTTATCATGGACTGGTCTACGAAGGAGAGGTCCATTCGATTCTTGAGTTCACGGATCGTGCTTTTGTCATTAATGGGTTTTCAAAACTCTATGCGATGACCGGATGGAGACTGGGATACCTCATCGCGCCCAAAGAGTTTATAAGGCCCATGCAGAAAATCCAGCAGAATCTTTTTATCTCTGCCAGTTCCTTCGCCCAATGGGGCGCTCTGGTTGGCCTAAAGGAAGCCGAGAAAGATATTCAAAAAATGCAAGAAACCTATGACCGGCGACGGCGTTTTTTAATTCCAAGGCTGAGAGAATTGGGATTTGGAATTACGGTGGAGCCTACAGGAGCCTTTTATACCTTGGCCAATGCAAAAAGATTTTCCAACGATTCCTATCGCTTCGCTTTTGATATTCTGGAGAAGGCAAAGGTCGGAGTGGCACCCGGCATCGATTTCGGGACCAATGCAGAGGGATACATCCGATTTTGCTATGCCAATTCCTTAGAGAATATTGAAGAAGGAATGAACCGGTTGGAAAAGTATCTGGGGCGTTATAAGTAAAGGAGGGCACTTAGCGCGTCGCGTGCAGGGTCAACTATCGTTCGAGGCTAAGTGAAGTTCACCAAGGCTTGATTTGGGTGGTAATCTTTTGGCCAGTGTTAGCTGCCGGTGCGGGCAAAGTCTGCAATTTCGTTTTTTATAACTTCAAGATTTTTTCTAAATATTGCTTTAAGGTTTGGACATCATTTGAGCTTAGATTACCAAGTTTGTTCTTTAACCTCTTTTTGTCAATCGCCCGCAATTGAAACACCAAAGCCACAGATTTTGAGGTTAAATTATTGTTTGAATCTGGCTCAATAACAAACGTAAACGGAAAATTAGCAGCTTTAATTTGTGTCGTGAAAGGAACGACTAATATAGTAGGAACTTTCTCAATATTTTCAGAAGTCTGGACGATTATTGCGGGCCTAACGCCTTGTTGTTCATGTCCGCCGGAACCGGGAATTTCAACAAGATAAATATTACCAAAGTCCATTATAAGGTAGCCTCAAAATTATTTAAGGCCTCATCGCTTAAAGTATCCCAATCATCAAATTCTTTTTTGAGATAGAAGTCAGAATCTCTTTGCATAATAATGCTCTTTTTAAAAATGCGAATGAGATTAAGAAGATTAAGCATCTGTTCGTCGGGCATATTTTGCAATTCTTTAATAATCTCTTCCTTATACTTGAGTTGAGTCTCCATCTTTTGATCTTCCTTTCTTTTTCATTTTTCAATTATATCATACTATGCCAAATGTAGGTAGGAAATAATTCAACTCGACGAGATGGTAATTAGTCATTTATAGTGATTTTTCTTTTGGCGCGGGCAAAATATTCTTTTCAATCACTTGTTCAATTTGTCCCGTGTCAAGGGCTGACCCCTTTGCTTCTACCTTGCCTTTGCTCAACAATTCGTCTGCTCTTCTCAACAAGTCATTCAGATTTATTTCCTACTACCTCCAGTCTCCTTTGATGGGATTGCGCATAACTTGTTCATATCTTCACCTGGTACTGATATTCTACTCTGGCAGAATCGCCAGAACTCCACCCTCTGCCAATACGAATGTATATTTTCAAGTACAAATTATCATAATCGGAAAATATGTCAATTGTTTTTGAGACTGGAATTTCGCGTAGATTGGCTTTCTCCCTTCCAACAGGCGGGTGCTTCGAATTTAGGATTTCTCATGGATGAGGCAGGAAGCTTGGTGGGCTTTGCGAAGAGGTTCGGGGAAACGGAATCCTCTACAGCTTTCAAGGATGAGTTGAATGCTCGCGCTTAAATCAATTCTATGACCAGGAGAGATAAAAAGAGGCTTCACCTTCTCTTTCGTTCTAAGAACAGCACCCACCTTTTTCCCTTCTTTTCGAATCCATTCAAAACTTCCTTTTGCGGGTCCTGGAGAGATAGATCCATCTAACAAAGGGGTCTTGGCACAACCGATAGAAGGAAGGTCGAACCATAAACCCATGTGTGAAGCCAGACCCATTCCTCTAGGATGGGCAATGCCCTGACCATCATACATCATCACATCGGGTTTTATTTTTAACTTCTTAAAGGTTTTGATTAGGATGGGGCCTTCTCGAAAACTTAAAAGGCTCGGGATATAGGGGAAAGGTATCTTGCCATCTGTCGTAGCGATATCGAGGATTTCCATATAGGGGAATGAAAAAACGATGATCGCACCGAAAAGACGATTCTCATTTTTTGAATAGGCAACATCTCCTCCTCCGATGGTTCTTACTTTTAAAGATGTATTTTTTAGAATGATCCGGTCCCTCAAAGTTTCCTGAATCCGAATGGCTTCCTCCACGCTGACGTTCCAGGAATGGAGAGGTTTCATTTTTAAAGCGTTAGGTTCGGAGTTATGAGTTAGGAGTTCGGAGTAAATCAAAGGCTCCGAACTAAAAACTACGAACTCCGAACTTATCAGGGCGAGACCTGTTCAATTTGACCTTTATCCACTTTCAGAATGCGGAGGGTTCGAATCGCTTTCCCATCCTCTCCAAAACCCTTTAAACCAGACACCCCCTGAAAATCTTGAACCTGACGTATCTCTTCTTTCAGTTGAAGAGGGGAGGGGATTAATTTTGATTGAAGGATATCCTTTAAAAATTTAGCTCCATCGTAACCGAGGGCTTCGAGAATTTCAGGATCTCTTTGATAGGTTTTTCGAAATTCCTGAACAAAACGGGAAACCATAGGAGAAGAATCTCGTTTAAAAAATGTATCGACGAAAATCGCCCCTTCGGCTCCTTTTCCCCCAATAGAAATCAAGCCGGGGCCATTCCACGCACTGTTTCCTAAAAAGGTCAATCCCCTTACATCATAGTAAGCCATTTGAGAGAGAATCGTGCCTACACGATCGTGGGCATCGGGTATGAAAAGCCCATCCACGGAAACGCTTGCCTTGAATTCCTCCTCCTTTTTTTTCCTGGAGTCGGATTTTTGGATGGTCTCAATCTTAAAAAATCCTTTGATCTCTTGACTAAAATCTGTCTGATCCTCTTGATAAACGACAACCCCTGAAATCTTCCCTCCCCTTCGAGACACCTCTTGAGCGAAAAGGTTCTTGAAATAGAGTCCATAGGGAGAGTTTGGATAAAAAACTGCAAAGGTTCGGAGGTCCAATTCTCTGATCGCATAGTCAACAAGGGTTTGGACCTGATCAGAAGGTGTGAGGGAATTCTGAAAGAGAAAGTCACCCCTCATCTCCTTTTGAGAGAAGGTGAGAAGAAGGACTTTCATCTGTTGAGCCCTCTTGGCGGCTCTCTCAGCCGTGTTACTGAGTAGAGGGCCAAGAATGGCTATCACCTTTTCTTTGGTCACTAATTCCTCGACCGCTTTCTCCGCTTCCCATGGACTTCCCTTTGAATCTCGGATAAGCAATGAAATCAGGGGAATTTTTCCAGGAACATCGGTTTCTTTGATAGCCAATTGAATCCCCTGCAGCACTCTTTCTCCAAAGGGTTGATGGATTCCGCTCAAAGGAAGGATCACTCCCACCGTATATTTGGATTTGGGAGGGAGGGGGATCGATTCTGAGAGTTCTTTTACCAAAGGTCCATAATCCACACCTCGATACTCATTTTCCAATTCCATCAGTATCTTTCTAGCAAGAGTATCGTTTCCTTGACGCTTGGCCAACTGGGCCAATTTTAATTTTGCATAACCCCCTGCATAGGCGCCTCGATAGAGGGATTCAATCTGGTTTAATTCCTCCCCCGAATCATAGGTATCAATGATTGACCTCACTTTTTTCTTCTGTTCATCGTTGGGTTGTCCAGGAACGAGAATTCCCTTCCCATACCAATGAAGAGCGGTAAGCCGATCCTTTAATTCGAGGTGGTTGTCTCCTAATAGACTAAAGACCTGAACCATTCTGGATGGAGAAAGGAAGGTGGGGAGGAGTTCGGTGAGAATACGAATGGCATCTTGAGGCCTTTTAAGTTGGGTATAACAGATTCCCATCCTAAATTTGGCTTCGTTTAAAAGAGGACTTTTGGGGAAATCTGTGATTAACCTCTTGAAACGCCAGAGGGCCCTTTCCGTATCACCTTTTGAGAGAAGGATCTCGCCTTCACGAAAGAGAGAGGAGTCATCAGGTTGTGAGGAGGATTGGGCCAAGGCAAGGCTTTGGACGAAGAGCAGGAAAAGGAGGGCGAGGATCAACTTCCATCCTCTATCCCTTTGGGTGGTCAATGGGAGTAACATAATAAATTTCTGGTAAGTGGCGATAGTTTTCGTTGAAGTCAATCCCGTAACCTACGATAAAGATATCCTCCACCTCGGTTCCAAGATAATCCGCTTCCATCTCTACCTCTCGACGGGCCTTCTTATCTAAAAGGGCACACACCTTGACAGAACGGGGTTTCGAAAGTGCCAACCGGTCCTTTAGGAACTGGAGCGTTCGGCCACTATCAATGATATCTTCGATGATGAGGACATCCTTTTTCTCAAGGGAAATTTCGATATCTTTGGTGATCTCAATTTTCCCAGAGGTTTTCATCCCAGACCCATAACTGGCTAAACGGACAAAATCAACCTGAACAGGAATCCGGAGATGGCGGACCAAGTCGGAGAGAAACATGAAGGCCCCCTTCAGGATACAAACCAACACCAATTCTCTTCCGCTATAATCCTTCGAGATTTGATCGGCCAAATGTCGGACGATGGAAGAAATCTGTTCCCGAGAGAGCAATAGATTGAGACGATATCCTTCCATACGCTTCACCCCTGTTAGAAAAACACGCCCTTTAATCCAGGCTGAATATAAATCCCTATCCTTATATCAAGAAAGGATAGGGTTCAAACCCCACCCTCTCTAACGGGGTTCACAGGGCGTGTTCTAAGACCACAATCTCCATCTGCTGAGGAAGGGTCTTTTTGTCGAAAGTCACTTCGCTGGCCTTGGGGAGCTTCGTGTTCGTTTTTCCTTTTAGGAAATCTTCCACCGGAGCGATGGGAAATCCGCATTTCGTTGTTTTGAAATGCATGGGGATGAGGATTTTCGGCTTGATCTGTTCGGCTACGCGGGTTGCTTCCTTGGGGTCAATGGTGAAAAACCCTCCTACAGGGATCAAAAGAATGTCTACCGGACCGATCTCAGCCAATTCTTTATCGCTCAGGAGATGGCCAAGGTCTCCCAGGTGACAGAGTTGAATATTGTCAATCTTGAGTGTGAAGATGGTATTGTCTCCCCTTTCACTTCCCTTAGAAGGGTCGTGATAGGTTGAGATACCCTTAATCGAAATTCCTTTTGCCGTTTTAGAACCGCTTCCCTTTACGATCTGAGGCGTTCCAGGGAGATCCTTGGTGTAGTTATGATCGGCATGATCATGACTGGTTAAAACGATATCCACCTGGTCTTTGATCTTCCCGTAAGAAAGTTGGCCCCCAAAAGCCCCGGGTTCGTAAGGGTCTATAATGATTTTAGTCCCTTGATCGGATGTGATCAAAAAAGCCGCATGTCCATACCATTTAATCTTCATGTAAACCTCCTATGGGTAAAAGGTGTTTTCAGTATAACGAGGGGAATAAAAAAGTCAACCCTTCGACTCCCCAGCAGAAATGCTGGAGCTTGCCTTCGGCGTGAGCTCAGTCGAACGCTCAGGGCAAGCTCTGAGCGGCGCTTCTTCACCCCGCCTTCAAAGGCGGGGCTTGGCGCCGCCGAATGGGTCAATTCATACCTCTTAACTCTTAACTTTTTCTCTTTAATTTACTCTGGACCGCTCTCTTTTTTCCAGAAAGAGTACCCTTTTTGTCTCTGCGGTCATCAATCTTTAAGGTGGTCAAAACGCGAAGGGCCCCTTTTTTAAAAGGGACCTGGTGCATTTTGAGGGCGATGTTGAATAGGTCTTTGAGGTTCCCTTCGATATTTGTTCCCATGGATGAAAGTTCGTAACGAACTTTTTCTTTTTTCAAAATCCGAAGGCAATCCGCCACATACGTACTGAGACTCGTGTCACTCGTTCCAATTGGAACGACACTGATTTCTAAAATTGCCATGATTCTCCCTCCCAAACAAGTTTTTTAAAAATTATCATCAACTCAATAAGTTGTCAACGGTAATGAGGCCTTGCCTTCCCCCAGTTTTTCTTTCTCTTCGCTGATGGCCTGAGCAAACCCCTCTTCAAGGGGGTCGCCCAGGCCAACTTGTTCCGATGTCCTGAAATCCCTGAAAACTGTTTTGCCATTGATCAAGACACAGGCAGGCGGGTTGAAGAAGCTTTAGGGCGGTAACCTTTGGCCGATCTACTCCTTACGCCCCAAGCCCTTTTGAAGGTTGATGTTCTATACCGGTGAGGGTTACCCATAACATTCAATAACCACCGCATTCTAAAGCTTTGGAAATCCGCCTGCCTGTGTCGTTGTGACTCTCTTACTCTTCACTGATTGAAAAACTGGCCGTGGGCAAGTAATGAGGCACACAATAAAAATATTTTTGTTTTGATGAGGAATGGTGTATAATAATTTTGAGTCTTCCATGAGCCAACCGCAAGAAATTTCAGGGATGATTGCTTTTTCAGCAGGACTTCTCTCCTTTGTCTCGCCCTGTGTCCTTCCTTTGGTTCCCTCTTATATCACTTACATCACAGGGGTTTCCTTCAAGGAACTTACGGATGTGGAAGCCAGGTCGAAGTTGAGGTGGGCCACCGTCTTCCACTCCTTTTTATTCATCATGGGGTTTTCAATGGTTTTTATCTTGATGGGTGCTTCGGCTTCTTATCTGGGGCAGATATTGGCTCAATATCAATACTGGATCATGAAAGGCGGAGGGGTGTTGATCATTCTCCTGGGCATCCACTTCACAGGGATCATCAACATTCCTTTTCTGCAAATGGAAAAACGGTTTGAAATGAGGAAGAAACCTTTGGGTTATGCTGGCTCATTTCTTGTGGGGGTAGCTTTTGCAGCAGGATGGACCCCTTGTATTGGACCGATCCTCTCCACCATCCTCATCTATGCCAGTACATCGAAAAGTTTTACGACGGGAATCCTGCTTTTGACTTATTACTCGATTGGCTTGGGGATTCCATTTTTTCTTGCCTCCTTGGCCTTTAATTCATTCCTCTACGCCTTTGATAAAATAAAACGGTACATGAGGGTGATTACCATCGTGAGCGGTCTTTTCCTGATTGGTATTGGAATTCTTTTCCTGACGGATACGTTCAAAGAGATCAATTCCTACCTGAACTCATTGACCAATCCCTAAACTACTCAATAAATTGTTTCGACCGTTGAGTTCGTTTAGATCGTTCATTTCGTCAAACGATAAAAACGGGCAAAACGATCATAACGATCTAACCTATTTTGTTAATTGGTGGTTCTTATTTATTGTCGGATGCTCATCAGGGTGAAGATTCCAGCCAGGGCAAAAAGGATGGTAGGAATCCATGCGGAGAGAAAGGGAGAGAGGACTCCTGATTTCCCAAATGAGAGAAAGATATAAAAGGTGACGCCATAAGCAAATCCAATCATGACACTGACCCCGATGCTCAAGGCGACTCCTCCTGAACGGCCCGTCTTCAAGGCAAAAGGGATACCGATCAGGATCATGATCAAGTTTAAGAAAGGGTAAGAGAGCTTGGCATAGAGATCCACAAGATAACGGGTGGAATCATAACCTGCGGATTGGATCCTTTGGATGTAGGTGCGGAGTTCTGTGTAACTCATCTCTCGTGACTGACGTTCGATGCTTTGGAAAGATTCCCACCTATCCGGCAGGGAAAGTTCTAGTTCCGTAAAAGGGGTCGTCTGGATGGAACCTCCCTCATCAAAATCTCTCACCGACCCATTGTAAAATTTCCATTTCCCATTAACCCATGTTACCTCACTGGCTTCGATCCGTTGGGTACATCGAAACTGATCGTCGAACTCATAAAGGGTGAATCCCTTTAAGGCCTTTTTCTTCGGATCGAGCAATTGAATGTTAAAGATGTGGTGATCGCTGCGATACCAGATCTTGTAATTCTTGAAGAAACTTGCGGGGGCTTCCTTTCGTACCTGGACGGACAGAAGATATCGGGTCTTCTGATTTGTGAGTGGAACAAGATACTCATTTCCCAGAAAGGCAAATAGACTGATGAAAAGAACGATGAAAAACAAGGGGAAGGTGATTCGGTAAAGGCTGACCCCACCAGATTTCATGGCCGTGATCTCACTGTGTCGAGAGAACGTACCGAGGGTGAGGAGAGTAGCGAGCAAAACCCCATAGGGAAGGGTCCATTGGAAAATCACCTCCGGGATCTTATAGAGAAGGTAGAGAAAAATAAGGTAGAAAGGGGCTTGATGTTTGATAAGGAGGTCTATCTTCTGGAAGAAAAGGACAATCACGTAGATGAGGAGAAGGCTGGTCAGGCTCAAGCTGAAGACCTTCAGGTATTCCCGGATGACATATCGATGAAGGACACGGTGACTTTCAAACATCTTTAAAAAGCCCTTTCCACTTCCGTTGAATAAAATCGATCCCTTCGTTCAACCAGACCAGTGGTTTAAAAGGAGATTCTTTGGCCGCCTTAACGAGGAGGTAGACGCCGAGACCACAGAAAAGAAGATTGGGGGTCCAACCTGCCAAGAAGGCGGGTATTGTTTTCCTCATAGCGAGGATCTCTGAGGCCGTGAGGGACATATAGTAAGTCATTAGGATGATTATGCTGAGAATGAAACCATAAGATCTTGCTGAACGTCGGGGTTGAATTCCCAGGGGAACGCCAATCAGACCGAAGACAATGCAGGCGAAGGGGATGGCATATCGTTTGTAGAGTTCTACCTCCGTAGCCGTGGTGTCCTCCCCTTTTTTCTTCATCTTTTTTATCTTTTCTTTAATCTCATCAATCGACATTTCATGTTCTTTGAGCTTCTTTCCCATGGCCGCGAAGGTCTTTCCCAATTCAAGTTTTAAGTCATAGGTATCAAATTTCATTTTTTGATATACCTTTGTCTTGGTTTCAGACCGATGGATATCTCCGTTAAGAAGCCTCAAGACAACTTCCCGGGATTTGGGATCGCTGACGAGAAAACCTTCTTTAGCAAAGATGGTGTTGACCTTCTCCTTATCTCTTTCATCAAAAATCAAAACTCCCTCCATCTTTTTCCCTTGAATGGGAACTTTGTCCACATAGACCACGAGGCCATCGAACACATCATTGAAAACTCTTTCTTTGATCTCAAAGTCTGCCTTGGATTGGGCAATCAGATAAAGCGTTGCCATAAATCCACGGTTTCCCCAGGGGAGACCATAAAAAACTAAAAAGGTAGTAAGGAGGTAAGCACTAACAGATAATATAGAGATGGGGAGAAAGAGTTGATACAGACTCATTCCAGAAGCTTTGAAGGCCGTAATTTCACTGTCCCCAGATAACCTCCCGAAGGAGAGAAGTGTTGCCAAGAGAAATGCCATTGGAATGGTGAAGATCAGGAAGGAAGGGGAGATAAAGAGAAGGAGCATTAAGATCTTGGAGAGGCTGACTCCTCTGGTCACAATTAATTCGATGAGTTTGAGGATTTTATCCATCAGGAGGATAACAGTAAAAGTCAACAGGCCGATGAGGAAGATGGGGATGGTTTCTTTGAGGATATAAAGGTACGTGGTTTTTCTCATTTTTAAGATATTCTACGGGACAGATGAGGGGTTGTCAACCTTTCAACTCCCCGGCATGGATGCCGAGGGTTACTCACGGTTGACCCAGAGCCAGTTTTGACAAAGTATTTCGATGGGGGACCTTGGTTCGCCGAATGGGGCAACCCCTGCCTGCGGCAGGCAGGCTGAGCAATTGATCTTTGTTTAGACAGGGAGGTGGAAGCATCTCCAATTCCGTGATAACAGAATGAGCCCAGCAGGAGCAGATGGACCAGGCTTCGAAATCTTTAGGATTGCGGATCATTATAATATTAGGGGAAACTTTCTTAGTAAATGAAAATTAGGTTTTTCTTGGTTTTGGGCCGTCGGAAGCCAATTTATAAGCGGTGCCGCCCTAAATCTTTCTCAGCTGGCCCACCTGCTCCTTGGATCTGGCATCCCCATGGAACTCTGTCACGGAAAAAAAGATGCTTACCAGGGAGGTCGGAGGGGTTGACAAATTTTCATGAATAGATTAGAAATAACTTAGATCGCGGGGTGGAGCAGTCCGGTAGCTCGTCGGGCTCATAACCCGAAGGTCGCTAGTTCAAATCTAGCCCCCGCTACCAAATCAATTGAAGGGGTTACAAATTCTGTAATCCCTTTTCTTTTCCCTCGGTGTCCCAAAAGTGTCCATCCCAGGCTCGAAGAAACGCTGAACCATCTCTTCTCATCACATTGGAGATAAATTTGTTGTACCGCTTGAAGAGTATCTCTGAGGATGTTATGGCCCGTCATCTGAACCACCCAGTTCGGATTCTCCCCTGAGGAGAGAGCATGAGCGTTGAAAAAGAATGGCGGTTCTAATAATTCGTCCTGTCTCTAAAGCCTGTCTTTCAAATCATTCCTGAAAGTGAGTTTCATTAAGTGGCTTTCAAAATAGAAGATTTCTGAAAATCAATTAGAACGTAGGAAACGTTTTTCTCTTTTAACGGAAGCAATTCGGGACTTTTGTGAAAAACTTTTCCACTCTTGGCTTTCATTAAAATAATAAGAATTTGAGAAACCTCTTAAATTATCATATATTTACAGCCTTTGACCATACTTGGCACCAATTATGCTGCATTTAATCATTTTTAGGCGTTCCTCTAAGGGGGGCTCTAGGTATGGTAGCCTATGAATTTTACTGGGTTGATAAAACAGGAAAAGAGTATTTTATTGGGATACTCCCAGAAAGAAGGAAAAAACCAGAAAGAATAACAAAGGAGTCTGTCTTGAATTGGGGATGGATGGTTATTGGCGATAATTCAGATGTTAAAGATATTTATTTCGTTAAGGTAGAATTTTGACGACCGAAGTGTAAATCTATGTCTAATTCTCATAAGCGAAGGTAGGGTCAGAAGTGTCTTTGCCTTTTTTGTTCTTATCATGCCGTAACATTCACTTCAGTAATTAACATCTTTCTTAACGTAAAATTCATTATCGTATTTGGATAAAAAAAGAGGAGGTTGCCAAAAGCCACCTCCTCTTTTTTTGCAATCCTAATTTCCTAATTTTTCTTAAACCGTCTCCTCAAGAATCCAGTAGCCCCAAGAAGACCAGATCCAAGGAGAAGAAGGGTAGAGGGTTCGGGAATAGGCTGGCTGGTCGGAGGAAGGATTATTGGAGGAGCAGAGAATATGAAGGTCGAATTTCAGAGACTGATGAAATATTAGAAAAAAATAACGGAGGAGAGTGGGGTATCAAAAGCGAATCCTAATTAGCTTAAATAGTCAAATTATTTTAGAATTCATTTCCGTAGAAATTTTTTTCAATTTTTAAAACCCCATGTTGCATAAAATAAAATTTTATTTTAATATTCGTAGAATATGAAAACCGTCGGAAGAAAAATATTAGTCGTTGATGACAATCAAGAATTTGCCGATTTAATTAGAAAAATTTTGGAGAGGGAAGATTTTCAGGTCTCTATAGCCCCGGATGGAAGGACGGCCATCGAAAAAACTTTATTGGATATTCCCGAATTGATTCTTCTCGATCTGAAATTGCCTGATATTCCTGGAGAAGAGGTATTAAAAAGAGTTAAAGAAATTGACAAAGATATCGCGATTGTCGTTGTTACTGGCTATGGGGGAGAGCAGATAGCAGTCGATATGATGAGGAAAGGTGCAATCGATTTCCTCTCTAAGCCCATCGAACACGAAGTTCTTCTAATGTCCGTCAAGAACGCCTTAGAGATTCGTGACGCCCAAATTGAGGATAGACGGTTTGACCGATATCCATCCCTTGAAAGGTTTTTCCCGTTTTTGGCACATGAGATTCGAAATCCACTTCACGCCATTTCCGGAGCCCTTGCTATCATTCAAAGGCGATCGGATTCGAAGGATGGGCTTCTTGGTCAATCGATAAAAATTATTAATGAAGAGGTTCAACATTTAAACGGATTTGTACAGGAATGTCTAAATTTTGTGCGACCTCCCAGTATGGTTCGCTTCATTGGAGTGGAAATTAATGAGGTCATTTCTGTAGTGATAAATATCATTTCACATATGCTCGAGTCAGAATCAAAAAAGATCAGGATCGTTACCGATATGGAACCTCAGCTTCCAAAGATTTATGCCAATTACGAAGAGATTAAACAGGTTTTTTTGAATATTGTGAAAAATGCTTTTGAGGCTATGCCCGAGGGAGGAGAATTTACCATAAAGACTAGCCACAAATCGTATTCTTCAAAACACATAGAAATTATTTTTACCGATAATGGAATAGGCGTTAAAAAGGAAAATTTGGATAACCTTTTTAACCCCTTTTTTACTACCAAACCCAGGGGAACAGGGTTGGGATTGGCCATCTGCCGCAGAATTATTAACGAGCGACATCATGGTAAAATTTATATAGAGAGCGAAGAAAATAAAGGAACGACCGTCAAGGTAGAATTACCCGTGGGCCGTCGGTTAGGAGATTAAGTAATGGTGTTTCGCCCGTCCATTTTAGTTGTCGATGACGAACCCAATTCCCTTCTTGGAATTTGTCAAATTTTAACTGATGAGGGATTTCATCCCATTCCAGCTAAAAATGGGGTGGAGGCATTAGAAAAACTAAAAATCAATTCAATTAATCTAATCATCACAGATGGAAAAATGCCTGATCTGAGTGGCATGGAACTCCTCTCGGAGGTTAAGAAAACACATCCGGACATTCCAGTGATTCTCATCACAGCTTACGGTTCGGTCTCGTTGGCGGTGGAAGCATTAAAAAAAGGAGCATTTTATTTCTTCGAAAAGCCTATCTTTGATAAGTTAGAAAGGTTTTTTTTCATCATCCGGCAGGCCCTCAGAACGCAAGAGATGGAAAGGGAAATCGATTATCTTCGAAAAGAGGTCACTGAAAAATATTCTTTTCCCAATATCATCGGTAATCACTCCAAAATGCAAGAGATTTTTGAGATCGTTAGTAAGGTTAGCGAAACAGATGCTACGGTTCTAATCCAGGGGGAAAGCGGGACCGGAAAAGGTCTTATCGCAAAGACCATCCATTACCATGGCCCAAGAAAAGAAAAACCTTTGGTCACAGTCAATTGTGGGGCTTTAACGGAAAGTCTTCTCACCAGTGAACTATTTGGTCATAGGAAGGGGTCCTTTACAGGGGCAATCAAAGATACCATCGGCCGTTTCCAAGCGGCAGATGGAGGGACAGTGGTCTTAGATGAAATTGGCGAGATTCCAATC